>ERZ773107.2311-NODE-2311-length-14596-cov-4.587442_pt1 | contig 14596 bp, 13 predicted proteins | sample MGYA00580571_ERZ773107 | MGnify/ENA primary metagenome ERZ773107 (study PRJEB29015, sample SAMEA2737843) | human gut metagenome | biome: human gut; feature: human-associated habitat; material: faeces | place: China | collected 2012 ... | reverse complement strand
CCAACATTCTGGGCTGGGTCATGGCGTTCCTGCAGATCCCCGATGCCGTGGCGGCTCTGCTGCTGGGCCTGACCAGCAACAAGTACATCATCCTCCTGATCATGAACGTCATCCTGCTGGTGTCCGGCACCTTTATGGATGTTACCCCGGCTATCCTGATCTTCACCCCGCTGTTCCTGCCCATCTGCCAGAGTTTTGGCATGAGCACCATCCACTTTGGTATGATCCTCGTGTACAACCTCTGCATCGGCAATATCACGCCCCCTGTCGGCAACGCGCTGTTCGTGGGCATCAAGGTGGGCCGTACCAGCCTGGAAAAGATCCTGCCTTACATGCTCATGTACTATGTCGCCATCATCGGCGGTCTGCTGCTGGTCACTTACATCCCGGCAGTGTCCATGGCCCTGCCTCAGCTGACGGGCCTGGTGTAATGAGCGCATAACGGAACCATCTACTTTCTTCTCCTGAAAAGGCGGCACTTCTGCAATCGAGTGCCGCCTTTTCCTTTTGTGTGCCGGGAAAATTTTTGCCTGCCGGCCCGGGAAGCTGCAATTTTTCAGTGTGATGAACCGTATTTAAGAAAAAGGAACCAATTTCCAGTTGAAAGAAATGCGATCCATTGCGGATAAGGAGGCTGCCGATATGAAACTAGCTGCTGATTACCGTGCTCTTGCCCGGGATGCCCTGCGTGGAAGATGGAAAACAGCGGTGCTGGCCGGATTGCTCGCCAGTGCGCTGGGTGCCAATATTGTAAACGCAACCGGGAACATTACATCCAACGCGAACCGTGCCAACCAGAATTCCAACATCACGCCCGGCGGTTCCCTTGAGTTGTTTTCACAGGCCAACGGCGGCAGGCTGCTGGCAGTGCTGGTGGTCTGCATTGTGGTCTGGACCCTCTTCACCCTCGTGGTGGGCGGTGCCGTGCGGCTGGGATATGCCCGGTTCAACTTGAATCTGGCGGACGGAAAAGCGGCCGTTGTTTCGGAACTGTTTTCCCAGAAAGGCCGCCTGTGGGATGGCTTCTGCCTGAAATTTTTGCAGGGGCTGTATGTGGCACTGTGGTCGCTGCTGCTGGTGATCCCCGGCATTGTAAAATCCTACAGCTATGCAATGGCTCCGTACATCATGGCGGAACACCCTGCCCTGACGGCCAACGAGGCCATTACGGAATCGCGGCGGATCATGGACGGCAACAAATGGCGGCTGTTCTGTCTGGATTTCAGCTTCATCGGGTGGGAGCTGCTCTGTGTCCTCCCGATGCTGGCCGGGTTTTCGTGGGTCGTGGCAGCTTTCTCCGATGCAGCGGCCATGGGGGTCGCCCTGGTGACGCTGCTGGCAGTTCCGCTGAGCGCGGGCTTTTTTGTAGTGCGCCCCTATGAGGAGGCCGCATGGGCGGTTTTCTACCGGGACATCACAGCGGCCGAGGCAGAAACCGAATGACCCGAACCGGAAAGCAAAAGGAGTACGAAAGACGGAATGAGAAACACTGCGATCTATCATCTCCCGGGGCTGTTTGAGTTTTACGAGCTGTACCGCCGGTTCCTGCCGTTGTTCCGGACACACCGGGAGTATTTTTACGATTGGTGCGAGATCGGTTCCCTCTACGGTGCCCCGGAAAACTGCCTCTGGGGCGGGGGACGCTTTTCCTGCGGGGAGTGTGATCCCCAGGCGATGATGGCCCTGCTGCGGGAATACGGCATCTCGGCCCGGCTGACATTCAGCAACTCGCTGCTGCGGGAGGAGCATCTGGCGGACGAGCGCTGCAACGCGCTTTGCAGGCTGCTGGCAGAAAGCGACGGCCCGCAGAACGGCGTCATCGTCCATTCCGACCTGCTGGCGGGCTACCTGAAAGAGCACTACCCGCAGCTTTATCTCGTCTCTTCCACCACCAAAGTCCTCACGGAGTTTGAAGCGTTCCGGCAGGAGACGGCCCGGGAGGATTTTGCCTATGTGGTGCCGGATTTCCGGCTCAATAAGGCCTTTGCCCAGCTGGAAACGCTTGCCCGGGCGGAAAAAGACAAGGTGGAATTCCTCTGCAACGAGTGCTGCTGGACGGGCTGCAGGGACCGCAGGCGCTGTTATGAGGTGGTCAGCCGCCAGAACCTTGGGGAAGACTGCCCGGATCACCGCTGTGCCGCGCCCGACGCGGCGCAGGGGTACCGCTTTTCCAAAGCCATGCGAAGCCCGGCGTTCATCGGGGTGGAGGATATCAAGGAAACCTATCTGCCCATGGGCTTTTCCAATTTCAAGATCGAGGGGCGGGGCCTGGGCAGCGCGCTGGTGCTGGAATTTTTGCTCTACTATCTGGTCAAGCCGGAGCACCAGCTGGAAGTCCGGGAAGAAATTTATCTCGACAACATGCTGGACTTGTTCTGACCGCCTGCGTGCAGGGTTGAAGACTGGAGCCGGTTTGCGTATAATGGATATGGAACCGGGGACGGCTGTCCCCCAAAGGAGAACATCAGGAGGGAAATCAAGATGGAATTTACACAGGTCGTGGAAAACCGCTATTCCTGCAAAAACTTCAGTGGCCGTAAGGTGGAGGCGGAAAAGCTGCAGGTCATTCTGGAAGCAGGCCGGGTGGCCCCCACTGCGAAAAATTTACAGGAGCAGCGGGTCTATGTCGTCCAGTCCGAAGAGGGGCTGAAAAAGATCGACGCTGTAACGCCCTGCCGCTATGGCGCTCCCACCTGCCTGGTGGTGGCCTTTGATAAAAACCATGTGTTTACTTACCCCGGCGAGAAGCGGGATTCCGGCGTGGAGGATGCCTCTATTGTAGCCACGCACATGATGCTGGCCGCCGCCAACGCAGGAGTGGACAGCTGCTGGCTGAACTTCTTTGACCCGGACAAGGCAGCCAAAGAGCTGGGCCTGCCGGAAAATGAGGAAGTGCTGATGATCCTGGACCTGGGCTATGCAGCCGAGGGCGTTGGCCCGCTGCCCAACCACGCCTCCCGCAAGCCTCTGGAGGAAACGGTGGTCTACTGCTGAGGAAGACTGCCCAGAACAAACCGACCGGTCTGACGCTGGGTTTCTTCCACCATCTGGAGGGCCTGGGCATCGGCACCATTGCGGCGGCGTTTACCATGGGCAAGGCCATTGGCTTTGCGGGCGATGTGCTGGATAAGCACTTCCGCTTTGGAACGTACAAGACGCTGAAAAAAGAAAGCTGCTGATCCATCCCCTCAAAAAGAGCTGTATCCCCCCGCCCGGAAATGGACGGGGGAATTTTTTTTTGCGGAGTTTAAAAAAGGCTTGACAAATCGGGATCCGCTCTTATAATTATCTATGGTAATTAACCTTGATAATTACTTTGGAAAGGAAACTGTTATGACCATTGAGTACACAAAGCGGATGCTGGATGCCTGTTATCTGGCAAAGCGGGTGCGGGAGCTGCTGCCGACCCTGCCGGACGGGGTACAGCCCTCGTATATCCACTATCTGGATATTATCCGAACGCTGGAAGGGCAGGGGGTACCGGTAAAGGTATCGGATATCAGCGCGGCGCTGGATCTGCCCCGGCCCGGCGTGACTCGTACCGTGAAAGAGATGGAGGCCAAGGGCTACCTGAAAAAAGAGGCCTCGCCCGAGGATGGCCGGGTGACTTACCTCACCATTACGGAGGCAGGACAGGAGCTCTCCCGGGAGTACGATACCGAGTATTTCCGGGATCTGGCTCCGGATCTGGCCGGGATCTCGGACGAAGAGGCGGAAACGATGATCCGCACCATCGAAAAGCTGTATCAGGTCATGAGCGAAAGGAGAAATTCTCTTGAAAAACGATAAAAGCGATTTTACGCAGGGCAGCATCCTGAAAAAGCTGGCTTTGTTCATGCTGCCTATCTTGGGCGCTCTGGTCTTACAGGCGGCTTACGGTGCCGTGGACCTTTTGGTGGTGGGCCACTTTGGCACTACCTCGGGCCTTTCGGCGGTATCCACGGGCAGCCAGGTGCTCAACCTGATCACATTCGTGGTCACACAGTTCGCCATGGGCGTTACCGTGCTCATTGCCCGGTATCTGGGTGAGAAAAAGCCCCAGTATATCGGGCAGGTCATTGGCGGCGCGGCGGTGGTGTTTACCCTGATCGCGGTGGTGCTGCTTGTGGCGCTGATGGGCTTTGCACGGCCCATCTCGGTGCTGATGCAGGCTCCGGTGGAGGCAGTGACGCTGACGTCCAGCTATGTCCGTATCTGCGGCGCGGGCATCTTCTTCATTGTGGCTTACAACGTGATGTCCGCCATCTTCCGCGGGCTGGGTGACAGCAAATCGCCGCTGCTGTTTGTGCTGGTGGCCTGCATCGTCAATGTCTTTGGCGATCTGCTTCTGGTGGCCGGGTTCCATCTGGATGCTACCGGTGCGGCCATCGCCACGGTGGCAGCCCAGGCGGTCAGCGTGGTGTGCGCGGTGGTCATGCTGCTCAAAAAGCACCTGCCGTTCAAAATCCAGAAATCGGACTTCCGGTTCAACCTGCAGTGCCGCAAATTCCTGGGCATCGGCCTGCCGTTGGCCTTGCAGGAGTTTTTGACCCAGGTCTCGTTCCTGGCGCTCTGCGCCTTTGTCAACCGGCTGGGTCTGGAAGCTTCCTCCGGCTATGGCGTGGCCAGCAAGATCGTCAACTTTGCCATGCTCATCCCCAGCTCTCTGATGCAGTCCATGGCGTCGTTCGTTTCCCAGAATGTGGGTGCCGGCAACGGAAAGCGGGCCAAGCAGTCCATGTTCACGGGCATTGGCATTGGTCTGGTGTTTGGCTGTGCCGTGTTTGCACTGGTCTGGTTCAAGGGTGACTTGCTGGCCAGCGTTTTCACCACAGATGCAGCGGTCATTGCCAACGGCTTTGCCTACCTGAAAGGCTTTGCGCTGGAAACGATCCTGACGGCGATCTTGTTCAGCATGGTGGGCTATTTCAACGGCAATAACCAGACCGTCTGGGTCATGGGGCAGGGCCTGGTGCAGACCCTGCTGGTTCGCCTGCCGGTATCGTACTTCATGAGCATCCAGCCCAACGCCAGCCTGACGAAGATCGGTCTGGCGGCCCCCATCTCCACGGCGGTGGGCGTGGTGCTGAACATCGGCTTCTTCCTCTATCTCAACAAGAAGCTCCGGAACAAACCGGAACAGTAAAATAAAAAGCAAAAAGTCAGGCTCTCCATTTTACCGGAGAGCCTGACCTTTTCTGTTACACAGGGGAATGCGGGATATCTTGAGGAGAAAAGAATCTTCTAAATGAAATCAGGTCTTGAACTTGAAAACCGCCGAGATGGCGATGTAAGTCTGGCCGTTATCCGTCCGGACTACCACACCGACATCGCTCCAGTTGTCCACATGGTGGCTGTTGATGTTGGTGTCGGTTTTGATAAGTTTTGCGAGGTCTGTATTTTTGTAATCACACTTGGCAATGAATGTGCCACCGAATTTGCCATTTTTTAAATCAGTATGGTCTACGTATCTAAAAGAAGAACTGAGATTCCCCAACTTGATAGCAGCATCCAGGTCCCGTTTAGCCGTTTCGCGGAGCTCGCTGCTGTTTTGCAGTTTGTCATTGGCGGGACGGTTCTGATTGATGGCGGCCATCACGGCAGCTTCCGCCTGTGCGTCCTGGGAAGTGGAACCAGAGCCGCCGCAGGCTGTCAGCAGGGACAAGGCGAGAACGCCCACTAGAAGAAGAGCAGCCAGTTTTTTCAGGTGTTTCATCGTAAATGCCTCCTGTCGTTTTCAGAATTTTTGTTGTCATTTTTGGGGTGCAGGAATGATCATCGGCACGTCCAGATCAGGTGCCGTTCTGGCTTTATTGTATCGGACCGCATGGGATTTTGTCAATTGCGAAATTGTATGAAAATCAAAAAGAAATTTCGTTAAAATCAATGAAGATACGATTATTCTATGAACGATTTGTGAAGAATAGACCGGGCTTCGCAAAGGATCTTTGCTTGGAATAAGCTGGACCTCCGGCAAGCTCGCCGGAGGTCCTTTCATCGTATCATAAAAATTTACAGCGCGGTCTGTGCGGTCTTGACAAGGTATTCCATGGCCTGCACGGGGTACTGCCCGGCGGCGGTCTCGCCCGTCAGCATCAGGCTTGCGGCCCCGTCCAGTACGGCATTGTAGATGTCGCTGACCTCGGCGCGGGTGGGGACCGCCCGGGTCTGCATACTGTCCAGCATCTGGGTCACGACCATAAAAGGCACGCCCGCGGCCCGGCAGAGGGAGGCCAGCTGCTTCTGGCAGCGGGGCAGCTCCCACAGGGGCATGGCGTTGCCCAGATCGCCCCGGGCGATAACGACCTGATCCACCAGCGGCAGAAACTCCGGCAAAGTACGGACACCGGCAAGGTTCTCAATTTTGGCAAAGATCTGGATCTGCCCGGCGTGGGCATCTTCCAGCGCGGCCCGCAGGGTGCGGATGTCTTCGGCGCTCCGCACAAAGGGGAGCATGACACCTGTGACACCGCAGTCGGCGGCGACGCGCAGGTTCTGCAGGTCTTCATCGGTCAGGGTAGGGGAGGAAACCTCCACGCCCGGCACCGCGATGCTCTTCCGGCTCTGGAGCAGGCCGCCCCGCAGTACGGTGCAGTGGAGAGCAGTGTCCACAGCGTTCACCCGCAAAAGCAGCTTGCCGTCGTCCAGCAGCAGCTTCTGCCCCGGGGTTATGGCGTCCAAAAGGCAGGCCGGGCAGGGAATGCCGCCCGTACCCAGAAACACCTGCTGCCCCTCGGAGAGCGTCAGCGGGGACGCCAGCCGCCCGATGCGCAGCTCCGGGCCCTGTAAGTCGATCAGGAGAGTGCGGACGCCTGCTTTCTGGATGAGCTCCAGCCAGTCGGCGTGCTCGGCCAGTGAGCCGTGAGAAAGGTTCATCCGGAGGCCGGTCATTCCGGCGCGGACCATCTGCTGTAACGTGGAAAGCTCCGCACAGGCCGGGCCGATGGTTCCGTAAAAATCCATAATAATTCTCTTCTTTCTGTGTTATTTTGCGGGGTTGTGGCCCGTGAGCAGGGCATGCAGCTTGCGGCTGAGATCGGCCAGGCACCAGGCAATGGCCATGCCGCCTGCAATGCCGAATGCGGCTAAAAAGGTCTGCTCGCCATAGTGCTCCGCGGCCAGCAGATTGCTGGAGACCACTGCGTTCATGCAGTAATACAGGGTGCTTCCGGGGATGAGGGGGACTGCCGCCGTGATGAAAAACGGGGTAGAGGGGGCATTGTACCACCGGGCCATAAACTCGGCGTAGAGGGCCGCGCAGACACCGCCCACAAGGTTGGCCAGGAACGTGCCGTGTACCGCGGGCGCGGCCAGCAGATAGGCCAGCCAGGCCAGCAGCCCGCCCACGCCTGCCGCAGGCAGGTAACGGCGGTTGAGGTGGAACAGCAGCCCGAACCCGATGGAGCCCAATGCCCCGCTGAGGAGCTGGATGATCGTCTGCATCATGCGGCACCTCCCATCAGCCAGATGGCTGCCATCATGCCAAGCGCCAGCATGGCCGCCAGCAGAACGGCCTCCACCAGCCGGAGCGAGCCTGAGATGATATCACCCAGCAGGATATCCCGGATGGCGTTGGTAAACGGAATGCCGGGCACCAGCAGCATGATGACGCCGATGAGCACCATGTCCGCATGGAGCACCGGGCAGACCCGGCAGCACAGCAGGGCAGCCATGCCGCTGAGGAACGACGCAATGAACTGGAACGCTACACCGTTCAGGCAGAACGGGGCAAGCCACCGCTCCATCCAGCAGATGAACACTGCAACCCCGCCCGCCAGCACGCCGTCCCACAGGCTCCCGCCAAAAAAGACCGCAAAGCTGGCCGCCCCCAGCACGCTTCCCGCCAGATGGAGCCGGGGCTCCCCGGGCTGTGCCAGAATGGTACTGAGCTGCTGCTGGAACTCCTCCACCGGAGGCTTTTCGGCGCAGATGCGGCGGCTCAGGGCATTGAGCTGTTCCAGCTCCAGCAAGTCGTTGCCGGTGCTCTTGCGCAGGCGGCGGGTCTGGGTCTGGGGCGGCAGGTCCGGCATGGTCAGCGTGACCACGATGCTGGATGTGATGACAAAGATATCGACCTCCTCAGCCCCGTATGCCGCCGCAATGCGGTTGAGGGTGTCCTCCACCCGAAACACTTCGGCCCCGCTGTTCTGCAGCGCTTCCCCCATTTTGATGAGGACGCAGAGAAACTGACTGACCTCTGCTTCGCTCATAAGAAACACCCCTTTCTGTGGGCAGGGGAGCGCCCCGCCCGGTACCTCTCTATCATAGCACAGAACGGCCCAAAAGGGAAACCCTGCGGCAAAAAGTGCACAGCAGAACAAACCTTGCAAAAAACTTTGCAAAAACAGTTGACAATCCCATCCTCGCCTGCTATAATTATTAGCGTCGTCACGGACGACAACAAACATCTGGGGGTTTAGCTCAGCTGGGAGAGCGCTTGCATGGCATGCAAGAGGTCACCGGTTCGATCCCGGTAATCTCCATACCGAGGCACTTCACGAGAAATCGCGAAGTGCTTTTTATTTTGTCAGCAAGCAAGTGTATCACGATTCTCCAAATACTGTGCAAGATCAAAGTTGAAGTTCGCAGGAATGTTCAGGATGCAGCACTTATAATAGGAACATTTTCCGGAAAGCATCTGGAGCCAATCAAACACAATATGCACAAAATCACTGGAATTTGCCAAAAGTGTTTACAGAGAGAGGTCGGCTTATTATAATGAACGTGCAGATTTCTACCTCTGGCTGTGTTTTATGCGTCTGCGGAGAGAAAACAGATCTCCCTTGAAAAAGAGATGCCAAAAAATACACAGGATACCACTGTAAATCTTTCGTAAATAACGGGAAATACCACTTGACCTTGTCAAATGAGTGCGCTATACTGCTGTGCGTTCTACCTCAAAAGGGTGAGTACCGGTCATAAGAACAGCTTTGACTTTGTGGCCTTGCTGCGAAAAGCAGCATAAAAGGATGTGTGTAAGAGATGTATGAAACGATTTTGAGTCCGATCAATTACGGTGGGTTGCAGTTGAAAAACCGCATTATTTTTGCTCCGACCACGTTTGGCCTGTCGGATGAGGAGTATCTTGCAAGGATCCGCTCTATTGCCGAAGGTGGCTGTGCCATGATCATCGTTGGCGATGTTCCTGTTGGAAAGAGCAAATTTGAAAAATCTCTGTTTGATTCAAAGGGATTCGCTTTTTATCAGAAAATCGTGGAGATCGCACACGATGCAGATTGCAAAGTCTGTGCTCAGCTGCACCAGAGCGATTCCAACCTACTGGCGATGTTCAAATACATTCCCGGTCTGCTGCTGAAAAAAATCACCCCGGACCAGCTGCGGGAAAAATTGAATGCAGAAGTGGCACCGTACATTACCAATATGTCGCAGCGGAAGATCCATGAAATCATCAGTGGATTCGGCAAAGCAGCAGCATTGGCAAAACAGGCTGGCTTTGATATGGTGCAGGTGCATGGCGACCGGATGTGCGGCAGCTTCAGTTCAGCCATCTTTAACCATCGTGCCGACGAATACGGCGGCAGCGCGGAAAACCGCTTCCGCTTTGTAGGCGAATGTCTCACCGCCATCCGCCAGGCCGTAGGCGCGGACTACCCCGTGCTCATCAAGGTCAACACCAACTGCGCCGGGGATGCCGACGAAGCCTACGCCCAGGATATCCTCTACTTCTGCCGCCAGTTCCAGGCCCTGGGGGCCGACGCCATCGAGCTGTCCGGCTACAACTGGATCGGCCTGGGCAAGAAGAAGGTCCCCACCTTCTACCTGGACCGGGCAGCCCAGATCCGCAAAGAGGTCACCATCCCCCTGATCCTGGTGGGCGGCGTCCGCGGCCCGGAGAGCATTCAGAAGATCCTGGACGCCGGCATCGACTTCGTCTCCGCCTCCCGTCCCTTCATCTGCCAGCCCGACTTCCTCAAGCACCTGGAAGCCGGGGAGGACTCCGCCTGCATCGGCTGCACCAAGTGCCTGGGCAACATCTGGGCCAAGGAGGGCCGCCGCTGCGTCAAGCACGAGATCCCGCCGGAGTTCGCCAACAAAGCCGACAACTAACCCTTTCCCAGTCCCCAACCCAGGACCCAAGCGCCGGAGGAGCCTTCCTCCGGCGCTTTTTTCTGTCCCGGGCCGCCGGTATAATAGCAACGGTAGTACATCCGTTCTATTTTCTGTCGGGAGGGCTGTGCCATGACCATCGCCGAAAAACTCACCATTCTCACCGACGCGGCCAAATACGACGTGGCCTGCACCTCCAGCGGCGGGGACCGCCGGGGCGGGCAGCTGGGCAAGACCGTGGCCGCCGGCTGCTGTCACAGCTTTTCCGCCGACGGCCGGTGCATCTCCCTGCTCAAGGTTCTGCTGACCAACGTATGCATCTACGACTGTCAGTACTGCGTCAACCGCACCTCCAACGACCTGCCCCGGGCCATGTTCACCCCCCGGGAGCTGGCGGAGCTGACCATCGACTTTTACCGGCGCAACTACATCGAGGGTCTCTTTCTCAGTTCCGCCGTGGTCCGCAGCCCCGACTACACCACGGAGCTGATGATCCGCGTCCTGGCCCTGCTGCGAGAGGAGTTTGGCTTTACCGGCTATCTCCACGCCAAGGCCATCCCGGGGGCCGACCCCGCCCTCACCGCCCGGCTGGGGCAGCTGGCCGACCGGCTGTCGGTGAACATCGAGCTCCCCTCCGCCAAGAGCCTGGCCCTGCTGGCCCCAGACAAGAAGAAGGAGGCCATTCTGGACCCCATGGGGCAGATTCGGGACAGCATCCGGCAGGCCAAGGCGGAGCGGCAGAAATATCGTCACGCCCCCGCCTTTGCCCCGGCGGGGCAGTCCACCCAGATGATCGTGGGGGCCTCGGGGGAGAGTGACTACCACATTTTGAAGCTCTCCGAGGGGATGTACCGGAAATACGCCCTAAAACGGGTCTTTTTCTCCGCCTACATCCCCGTGGGCACCAGTCCCCACCTCCCCTCCCCTGTGGGCTTTCGGCCGCCCCTGCTGCGGGAGCACCGGCTGTACCAATCGGACTGGCTGCTGCGGTTTTATCACTTTCAGGCCGACGAGATCCTCTCCCCCGACCTTCCCCACTTAGACCCTCTTCTGGACCCCAAGTGCGCCTGGGCGCTGAACCATCTGGAGCAATTTCCAGTGGAGGTGAACACCGCCGACTACCGCACCCTGCTGCGGGTGCCGGGGATCGGGGTGGTCAGTGCCCGGCGCATCTTGGCCGCCCGCCAGTGGCGGAGCCTGGACCTGGACTCCCTGAAAAAGCTGGGGGTGGTCCTCAAGCGGGCCCAGTATTTCATCACCTGCAGCGGCCGCATGACCCCAGGGCTGCGGGTGCGCCCAGAGGGGGTCCGCCGGGCCCTGACCGCCTTAGAGGCCCCCGCGCTGGCCCCCCAATACGAACAGCTGTCCATCGCAAATTTTTGATCCCCCTCTAAAAGCGGGCGGGCGTGTGTGGCGCTTTGCCAAGCGCGCTGCAGAAAGGAGGAGCCCGAAATGTCCACTTGGCCCCCATGCACCATGCTTTATGACGGCAGCTTTGCCGGGTTTCTCTCTTGCGTGGGAGAGAGCTTTCGGCAAAAGGTCTACCCCTTCTATTTTCTCTCCCCCCGGGCCCGGCAGATCTCCCTCTACCCCCTGCGGGAGGTGGCCACGGACCAGGCCCTGGCCCGGGAGCTCTACGGCCAGCTGGAGGCCCAGGGTTCCGCTGCCTTCCGGCGTCTGGTCACCTACAGCTTTCTCACCAGCCTGCCCCAGCGGGAGCGAAATATGTTCGACGCCATCTATCTGGCCTTCCACCACGCCCTGCCCCAGGACCTCACCGACGAGCGGCTGCTGGTCCTCATCCGGGCGGTGCGCCGGCTGGTCCACGAGGCCCATCAGTACAAGGGCTTCGTCCGCTTTGCCGACTACGGCGGGGTGCTGGTGGGGCAGATCGCCCCGGAGAACCAGGTCCTCCCCCTCCTGCGCCCCCATTTCTGCCAGCGCCTGCCCCAGGAGGCCTTCCTTCTCCACGACAAGACCCACCGCCAGGCCCTCTTCGCCGTCCGGGGCAGGTGGAAGCTGCGCCCGCTGGACCAGCTGGACCTGGACGACCCCAGCCAGGCGGAAGCCCAGTGCCAGGCCCTCTGGCGGCAGTTCTACCGGACCATCGCCATCCCGGACCGGGAGAATCCCCGCTGCCGCATGACCCATCTGCCCAAACGGTTCTGGGGGGAGATGACCGAGCTGCGGGCAGAGGCCCGCCAAGGATAGGCTCTCTTCCCCATCTTTTCCAGAAATCTCCTCTTCTCTTCTTGACCCTGCGGCGCTGCCATAGTATAATTCCTACCATAACCGGGCGGGAAACGGTTCTTCCTGCCCAGACCAAAGAAGGGGCTGTGCCCCAACTGTTTTTAGGAGGAGAATTTTTATCATGCAGGACCCTTTCCTATGGCCCATCGTCCTTCAGATCGTTCTGATCGCGCTCAACGCCGTGTTTGCCTGCGCGGAGATTGCCGTGATCTCCATCAACGACAACAAGTTGGCCCAACTAGTGGCCCAAGGCAACAAGCGCGCCCTGCGCCTGGAAAAGCTCACCAGCCGTCCCGCCCGATTCCTGGCCACCATCCAGATCGCCATCACCCTGTCGGGCTTTCTGGGCAGCGCCTTCGCCGCGGATAATTTTTCCGACCCCTTGGTGGAGGCCCTGCTGGCAGCGGGCGTGCCCATCTCGGCAGGTACTCTGGATAAGATCGCCGTGGTCCTGATCACGCTCCTGCTGTCCTACTTCACCTTAGTCTTCGGCGAGCTGGTGCCCAAGCGCCTGGCCATGAAGAAGGCGGAATCCCTGGCGCTGGGCCTGTCCACCCTCATCACGGGCATCTCCGTCCTCTTCGCCCCTGTGGTGGCGGTGCTCACCGCCTCCACCAACGCCATTCTGCGCCTGCTTGGGGTGGACCCCAACGCCGACGAGGAGGAGGTCAGCGAGGAGGAGATCAAAATGATGGTGGCCCGGGGCAGCGAGAAGGGCGTCTTCGGCTCGGCCACCCAGGAGTTCATCCAGAACGTCTTCGAGTTTGACGACCTGACCGTGGGGGAATTTGCCACCCACCGCACCGAGCTGGACCTGCTGTGGACGGGCCAGACCGTGGAGACGTGGAAACAGATCATCTTCCGCACCGGCCACACCCGCTATCCCGTCTGCGACGGGACGGTGGACCAGGTGATCGGCATTCTGGACACCAGGGACTTTTTCCGCTGCCTGGACCTGCCCATGGAGGAGATTTTAAAGGACGTGGTCAAACCCGCCTTTTTCGTCCCCGAGACCGTCAAGGCCGACGTCCTCTTCCAGCAGATGAAGCAGCGGCGGACCTATTACGCCGTGGTCCTGGACGAGTACGGCGGCCTGCTGGGGGTGGTGACCACCAAGGACCTGATGGAGCAGCTGGTGGGAGAGATCCAGCTGGAGGGGGAACCCCTGGACATCCAGCCCCTGGAGCCCAACACCTGGCGCATTCAGGGCTCGGCCCCCCTGGACGACGTGGCCCGGGCCCTGGGGGTCCCGCTGCCTCTGGAGGAATACGACACCTTCGGCGGGTATGTCTTCGGCCTGTACGGCTCGGTGCCCCAGGACGGGCGGACCATCTCCCTGGAGACCGAGCACCTGCACATCCAGATGGCCCTGATCCGCCAGCACCGGCTGGTAGAGGCCCTGGTCACCCGCCTGCCGGCCAAGGAGGAAAAGGCCGCGGACTGACCCTTGACTTTTCCCGCCGGGCATGGTATTTTACAATCGTTCACCAGAAAGAGTGCGTAGAATCGACATTCTACGCACTTTCTCTCTGCCGGTTTTGTGGTGGTTTTTCCGAGTCCAAAGCCTCCGAATCTGTCTTCAGGAGGCTTTGTCGTGTCTTTGGAACAAAACAAATACCTGGGCCAGGAAAAGCTGAGCAAGCTGCTGGCTTCCTTTGCCCTTCCCTGCGTGCTGTCCCTGCTGGTTAGCGCCCTGTACAACATTGTCGATCAGATCTTCATCGGCAACAGCGAGCTGGGCTACCTGGGCAACGCCGCCACGGGGGTGGCCTTTCCCCTGGTGATGTTGGCCATGGCCTTCGCCTGGTGCGTGGGGGACGGCTCGGCCGCCTACCTCAGCCTCTGCCAGGGAAAGGGGGACACCCAGCGCTCCCACCAGTGCGTGGGCAGCGGCGTCACCGTGCTCTTTCTGCTGGGGGTGCTGCTGGCCGCCGGGTGCCTGCTCTGGCAGGAGCCGCTGCTGCGGCTCTTTGGCGCCTCGGACGCCACTCTCCCCCTGGCCATGGACTACTTCACCATCTTGCTGTGGGTCTTTCCCCTGTACATGCTCTCCAATATGGCGGGTGGGGTTATCCGGGCCGACGGCAGCCCCCGCTATGCCATGGCCGCCACGGTGGCCGGAGCCGTGGTCAACATCGTCCTGGACCCCGTCTTCATCTTCGGCCTGCACTGGGGCATCCAGGGGGCGGCCTGGGCTACGGTGCTGGGGCAGCTGCTCTCCTTTGTCCTCAACGCTGTGTATCTGCTCCGGCCCAAGACCTTCCGCCTCACCCTGGCCTCCTTCCGGCCCCACTGGCGG
>ERZ773107.2306-NODE-2306-length-14618-cov-12.354735_pt1 | contig 14618 bp, 13 predicted proteins | sample MGYA00580571_ERZ773107 | MGnify/ENA primary metagenome ERZ773107 (study PRJEB29015, sample SAMEA2737843) | human gut metagenome | biome: human gut; feature: human-associated habitat; material: faeces | place: China | collected 2012 ... | reverse complement strand
TCGGCACCGAGCGCCACGAGAGCCGCCGCATCGACAACCAGCTGCGCGGCCGTGCTGGCCGTCAGGGCGACCCCGGTGCCTCCCGCTTCTACCTGAGCCTGGAAGACGACCTGATACGTCTGTTCGGCGGCGACCGCGTCTCCGGCCTGATGGACACCCTGAAGATCGACGAGGACACCCCCATCGAGAACCGCATGATCACCAGCACGCTGGAAAGCGCCCAGAAGAAGCTGGAAGGCCGCAACTTCGAGATCCGCAAAAACGTGCTGAAGTACGACGACGTGATGAACCAGCAGCGCGAGATCATCTACGGCCAGCGCCGCAAGGTGCTGGATGGCGAAGATATCAGCACCGAGATGCACAACATGCTGCGGGAGAACATCGACTCCAGCTGCGGCCAGTTCCTTGCCGGTGACGTGAAGGACGAGTGGGACTTTGGTGCCCTGCGCCGCCACTATCAGGGCTGGCTGACCACCGACGAGGACTTCCACTACACGGTGGCCGACTTCGACGACATCTCCCGTCAGGGCATTGCCGACCAGCTCTACGACCGCGGCATGAAGATCCTGGCGGACAAAGAGCAGCGCTACGGCGCTCCCGTCATGCGTGAGTTGGAGCGCATCTGCCTGCTCAAGTGCGTGGATCGCCAGTGGATGGACCACATCGACAACATGGACCAGCTGCGTCAGGGCATCGCACTGCGCGGCTATGGCCAGAAGGACCCCGTTGTGGAGTACCGCATCGAGGGCTTTGACATGTTCGACCAGATGGTGGATTCCATCCGCGAGTCCAGCATCAAGATGCTGCTGACCATCGAGATCCGTCAGGCCGGTGCTGCCCCCAAGCGTGAGCAGGTGGCCAAACCCACCGGCGAGGGCTTCGTGCCCGGCAACGGTGCCCCCGGTGCCAAGGGTGCGCCCCACGGCCAGCCGGTGCGGGTGATCAAGATCGGCCGCAACGACCCCTGCCCCTGCGGCAGCGGCCTGAAGTGGAAAAAGTGCACCTGCGCCAAGTACCACCCGGATGGAGCCAACACCGGAGAAAACTAAAGAAGAATCTGTAAAAGCCCCCGGAATGGACAAAAACAGTCCATTCCGGGGGCTTTGTGTATGAAAGAGCAGTCAGAGAGCAAGGCTCTGGGTACGCCATGCTCCGGTGCGGTATTGCGCAAAGGAAATGCAGAAGTTCGCAAGCCAGCCGATGGGCACGGCGTACCAGACAACGGCTACACCCCAGATCGGAGCACCGAACCAGGAGAGAAGCACCCGGATGGCCAGGTTGACAAGGTTGGCAATGGTGAACATCCGGACATCTCCGGCACCCCGCAGGACTCCGTCCACGGCCATTTTGAACCCGATCAGACAGAAGAAAAAGCCGATGAACCGCAGATAGCTTTCGCCGGTGGCAACCGTCTGGGCCGAGGGAGCCTGGTCCAGGAACAGAGCGATGATGGGAGAGTGGAACAGTTCCAGCACCGCACAGAGGAAAACAGCGATCAGGAGGACCATCCGGTTTGCATCCCGGTAGCCCTGGGTGACGCGGTCAGCCCTGCCAGCTCCAAGGTTCTGTGCAGTGTAGGAGGAAAGGGCATTGCCAATGGCGGACATGGGAACGACACAGAGGGATTCGATCCGCATGGCGGCAGAAAAACCGGCAAGGACCTGGGTGCCGAAGCCGTTAACCACCGATTGGACCAGCAGCATTCCAATGGAGACCGTGGATTGCTGTAAGATGGAGGGCAGTGCAATCCGGGCCATGGCCAAAAGCTCTTTCTGACGGAACAGCCCATCGGAAGCACCCTCATACTGCCGGAGTTCCCGGCAAAATACAAGGAACGACAGGACCGCAGCAAGGCCCTGGGCCAGGAACGTGGCGTAAGCAGCACCCAGAACACCGGCCCCCTGCACCGCCACAAGGTACCAGTCCAGCGCAACATTCAGCAGGGAAGAAAAGATCAGAAAGTAAAGCGGGATGCGGGATTTTCCCAATGCGTTGAACAGGGCAGAGAGAATATTATACATGAACAGGAACGGCAGACCATAAAAGTAGACATTCAGATAGCGCACGGCGATCTCCAATGCGTCTGCTGGGGTGTTCAGTGCAGCCATGATCTGGCGGCTGAACAGCAGCCCGACTGCGGAAAGCAGAACGCTGATGCCCAGAAATGTCAGCATCGCAGTGGAAACGGCAGAACGCATCTGTCCGTAGCGTCTGGCCCCGAAATGGTGGCTGATGATCACGGAGGCTCCGATGCCGCCGCCAATGGCAACACAGATGAAGATCGTGGTCAGAGAATAGGAGGCTCCCACAGCGGCCAATGCCGTCTCGCCGTTGTAATGGCCGACAATGGCGGAATCTACAATGGTATAGGCCTGCTGGAACAGGTTGCCTGCAATCATAGGGGCACAGAAGCGGATCAGAGCCCGCAGGGGTTTTTCGGTGATCAGATAGTCATTGGAAATGCTCATGCCTTTTTCCCTGCCTTTCTCCGGCTGCAGGTCCCGGCAAATTCGCAGGCACAGTTTTCCAGGCGGCTCTGCGGCACCTGGCAGGCCGAAAGCAAGGGGGCGACGGCGCGCACCGCCTGTTCCAGCCGTGTGCGGTCCACACGGTAATGCATCTGGTAGTCCAGGCGTTCTCCGGTGACAAGGCCGCAGTCTTTCAGCACCTGAAGCTGCTGCGAGACGGCAGGTTCGCTGATACCAAGCTTTGCGGCCAGAGCCTTGACACAGTAATGATATTCCAGCAAAAGGGTCAAAAGCTGATACCGCGTTGGGGCAGTGATCAAATGGAGCAATTCAAGATCGGTCATAGTACGCCTCGCAATTAAGTAAACGGTTAATTAAGAATATTCTTAATTATAGTGAGAAGCCGAAAACTTGTCAAGAGGAAAGACACGGCCCGTAAAAAAGATTGCAAATGAAACTGTCTGCAGGTATAATAACATCAGAAAAACTTTTCTGTGAAAAACATTTTGATGGGAGTTGATTTTGATGATCGCACCGGAAAAACTGCTGGAAACGGCAAGAACACTGGAGCCCCGGCTGGTGGAATGGCGGCGCACGCTGCACCGCCACCCCGAAGTGGGCTTTGACCTGCCCGAGACAAAGGCACTGGTCAAAAAGGCCCTGACTGAGATGGGCTACACCCCGCAGGACTGCGGCAAGTGCGGCGTGCTGGCCCTGGCGGGCGGCAAGAAGCCCGGCAAGACCATTTTGCTGCGCGGCGACATGGACGCCCTGCCCATTCAGGAAGAATCCGGCGAGGAATTTGCTTCCGAGGTGCCGGGCAGGATGCACGGCTGCGGCCACGATATGCACACCGCCATGATGCTGGGTGCAGCCAAGCTGCTGAAAGAGCACGAGAACGAGATCGAGGGCACCGTGAAGCTGGAATTCCAGCCCGCCGAGGAGATTTTCCAGGGCTCGCTGGACATGCTGAACAGCGGCCTGCTGGAAAACCCAAAGGTGGATGCTGCTGTCATGTTCCACGTTCTGGCCGGGATGCCCCTGCCAGTGGGCACCGTGCTGGTGCCGGGCGGCGGCATCACCATGGCAAGCTGTGAGCAGTACCACATCACCGTGCACGGCAAGGGCGGCCATGGCTCCATGCCCAACGCCTGCATCGACCCCATCACCGCAGCGGCCCACATCCACATTGCCCTGCAGGAGATCAACAGCCGGGAGCTGGACCCCGCCAAATTCGGCGTGTTTACCACGGGCCGGTTCGAGGCGGGCAAAGCGTCCAACGTCATCCCGGACTCTGCCGACATGTGGGGCACCATCCGCACGGTGGACCCTGAGGGCGCTGTGAGCGAGCAGATCCATCAGCGCATGACCGAGATCGCACAGGGCGTGGCGGCAGCCTACCGCTGCACCGCTGACGTAGAGTTCAGCGACCACTGCCCCTGCATGGTGGTGGATACGCCGCTGGCGAAAGATTCCCTCACCTATATGACCGAACTGCTGGGCCGGGGTGCTATGGATATGACCCCCATCACCGGCGGCAAACCCGGCGGCGGCAGTGAGGACTTCGCCTTTGTCAGCCACGAGGTGCCCACCGTGAGCATGTTTATCTCGGCAGGCAACGCCAAAGAGGGCTATATTTACGGCCAGCACCACCCGAAGGTGCGCTTTGACGACAGCGTGCTCTACGAAGGTGCAGCGGCCTACGCCTATATGGGCCTGCGGTGGCTGAAAGATCACCAGTAATTTTTTAAAAGACAGCAAGACCCCGGAAGGTTCAAGTGCCCTCCGGGGTCTTGCTTTTTTTGTGTTCACTTTACGGCGAGTGCTTCCAGTTCTGCACAGCCTTCTTCGGTCAGATAAGGCCGCAGCAACAGCCATTGCATCCGCATCATGTCATCCACAGCTGCGTCGGTGGCCTGACGGCTGACCGACACCCGCTGCTGCCAGCCCACATGGCTGAACATGATAAGGTCGATCACATCCTGCAGCGTCTGACCGTCCAGCTCTGGCCGGAAGATCCCCTGCTGCCGCAGCTGCGTGAAAAGCCGTTCCAGGTTCTGCTGCAACCGATGGATGCGGGCCGCATTCTCCTGCTGCTGACCGGGCAGGTCTTCAAACAGCAGCGGGTCATCAAACATACGGGCGTGATCCACCAGCGAGATGAGCATGCGGCGCAGATAGCCGTCCAATGCCGCCAAGGTCGCGTCCTCCGGCAGGATGATGGTCTTCAGCTCCTGCTCTGCAAGGGCCGTGGCGATATCCTGCTTGTGCGGGAAATGATAGGTCAGGTTGCCCACACTGATGCCCAACTGGGCTGCAATGGCCCGCATGGATACGCTGCGGTAGCCCTGCTGCTCGAACAGCTGTGCTGCTGCCGTTAAAATTCTGCCTTTCGTGTCTTCCATGTTGTTCTCCCCTTTGCACCAGTATACCATAACTCAGCCAAAAGGGAAGCATCATTCTCAGACAGCTTTTTCGTACTCGCCGTTCTGGATGCGGTCGTACAGGGTCTTGAGCATATCCAGATAAGTGCAGCCCTCGGCGATGGTGGCACCGGAAACGCCGTCGATCTCGGTGCCGTTGGCAGCCACGATCTGTTCTGCAAGGGTGCTCAGTGCAGCGCCGCCAACGCTCTCGGTCTCGTCCGGGGCGTCAAAACTGACGGCGGTAATGGTGTCGCCCTCCATGGTAACGGTGGCGGTGATGACGCCGCCAAAGCCGTCACCCTTGCCGGTGAGGGTGGTGCCTGCGGCAGAAGATGCAGTGGTGGACGTGCTGGATGCAGAGCCGCCGCAGGCTGCAAGGCTGAGTGCCAGGCTGCCCGCGAGGATCAGGGATACTGCTCGTTTCATAACTTCTTTTCTCCTTGCGATTATCCGTTGATTCTTTTTAATTTTAGTACAACGTACTAGAACGGATAAAATTATAACAATCTTTGCTGCATTTTGCAAGCCCCTTTTGCAAAAAAATCCCGCACAGGCGGCAAACCTGTACGGGATGGTATGGGATTCAAATCAGTTTTGCCCCGGAATGCGGCAGGCTGTCAGCCCCAAGGCTTTGCAGCTTCTGCGGCAGAGCGGCAAGGTCGCCGCCGGTGTAGTACCATGCCGCGGCGGCTCCTGCCAGCACCAGAAGGAGCAGGAGAAGCAAGAGCCTGCGCAGCAAATGCCGCTTGCGAGGCGGCTTGGCCGGGGCAGCTTCCGACACGTCCAGCAGGCCATGTGCAATAAGAAACTCCGGCGGAATGGGCTGACCGTATTTCTGCCAGCTTGTCCCTGCCGCCTGCGGCAGACCGCACGCGGCCCGGCGCAGCATGTCCAGCAGCCAGAGGGCCGGGGTGTCGGTGTCCGCCACGGTGCGCACCCAGCAGCCCCGGCGGCTGCCCACGAACAACACGGTATCCTCCGCGCGCTCCACGCACCCGGCAGCAAGGTCGGTGCCCACCAGCCGCAGCACCGCCTGCACCCGGGCAAGGGCCATGGCGGCGGGCCCGCCCTTCACCCGGCGGGTCTTCGCGTCCAGCTTTGCGCGAATTTTCTCGTCCGCGTAGCTCATGGCACCAAAGTCGAACACCTTTTCCGCCACAGCCACGGTCTCCAGCCGCGTTTCCAGTAGTGCCCCGGCGGCAGCGTCCGCGCAGACCAGCAGCTTTTTGTGGGCTTCCAGCGCCTGCACAGTGGCAGCAGCAAGGGTGGTCTCCCCTTCTCCGTACAGCTGGGCGGCAAACTGCCGCTGCAGGGCTTTCCGGGCTTTTTCCAGCTGGGCGGGCGTCTCGGCCTGCAACGCCAGAAGCGTTTCCGCACCCCGGCTGCGGCACTGCACTGCCATGCCTTCGGCGGCAATGGCCTGTGCTGCCTGCCGGACCGCCGCCGCCGGCGTGCCGAACAGCCGCAGCACGCAGGCCGTCTGTGTTTTTTCTTCGTGTGTCAAATGCATCACCCCCGCGGCCCGGGGCCGCATTTAGTCTGCCTTGAGGAAGAATGCATCCAGTGCCGTCAGCGCGGTGTCATCGTGCTGCGCACTCTTTGCCAGCGCCTGCGTACCGGCGGGCACCTTGCCCTGTGCCAGCCGCAGTGCCAGCTCCAGCGCCGCCTGTGCCGCACGGGCACGCACCATGGCGCGGTCCGGGCGGGAGACGAACAGCTTTTTCACATAGACGGTATCGCCGTGCGCCGCGCCCAGATACACGGTGCCCACAGGCCGGACGGCGTCGCCGCCGGTGGGGCCTGCCACGCCGGTGACGCTGACGGCAATGTCTGCACCTGCCGTCTCGGCAGCGCCCAGTGCCATCTGCGCCGCCACCGGGGCGGACACAACGTTATATTTGGCGATGACGGCGGGGTCCACGCCCACCATCTTTGCCTTGGCCTGCTCCCAGTAGGTGACAAAGCCGAAGCCGAACACCTCGCTGGAGCCGGACACGCTGGTGAGCCGCTGAGCGATGAGGCCGCCGGTGCAGCTTTCTGCCGTGGCGAGGGTGAGGCCCCTTGCCTGCAGCGTATGGATGACCGTTTCTTCCAGACCGGCCACATCCTCATCATACACCGCGTCGCCCAGCAGATCATAGAACTTTGTGGCATAGGCGCGGCACATTTTTTCGGCTTCTGTGTCGGTTTCTGCCCGGGCGGTGATGCGGATCTCACACTCGCCGGTCTTGCAGTAGATGGCGGCGGTGGGGTTTGCGTTTTCCAGCAGATGCCGCACGCGGTATTCCAGATCGCTCTCGCCGCCCAGCACCCGCAGGGTGACCGAGTGCAGGGTGCAGTTCTGGCGGGCCATCAGCAGCGGGCGGACGCTCTCCTCCCACATGGCCTTCATTTCGTGGGGCACGCCGGGCATCAGCACGGCACAGTGGCCGTCCTGCTCGAACCATGCGCCGGGGGCGGTGCCGTGGTTGTTGATGACCTTGTGGCCGTGCACCGGAACCATGGCCTGCTTGCGGTTGTTGGGCGTGGTCTCGCGGTGGGTACGGGTGAAGAAGGCGACGATCTTCTCCCACTCCACCGGGTCAAATTCCAGCGTGTCGCCAAAGCAGGCAGCCACCGTCTCCTTGGTCAGGTCATCCGCCGTGGGGCCAAGGCCGCCGGTGAACACTAACAAATCGCACCGCTGCTTGGCTTCGTTGACAAAATCGGCCAGGCGGCTGTGGTTGTCGCCGATGGTGCTCTCGCGCTGGACCGTGATGCCCAGCGCCGCCAGTTCGCGGCTCAGATACTGGGCGTTGGTGTTGAGAATATTGCCGAGCAGCAGCTCGGTGCCCACACTGATAATTTCTGCCGTCATGGACAAATCACCCCTCAAACTCTACCTGATCGGTGATACGGATGCGGATGCGCTCGGCACTCTCGGCGGCTTCGGCTTCCAGCGCGGCAAGGCCGGGCATGGCGGCTTCGGCTTCCAGAATTTCGGCAAGCTCCGGGCGGATCTTCGGGTGCGGGGGCGTGAAGATGGTGCAGCAGTCCTCGTAGGGCAGGATGCTGGTCTCGAAGGTGTTGATGTGGCGGGCCGTCTCCACGATCTCGGTCTTGTCCATGCCGATGAGCGGGCGCAGGATGGGCAGGTCCTGGGCAGCGTCGGTGCACTGCAGGGCCTTGACGGTCTGGCTGGCCACCTGGGCCAGACTCTCGCCGGTGATGAGGGCCTCGCAGCCCTGCTTCTTGGCAATGACATTGGCAATGCGCATCATGCTGCGGCGCATCAGCACCGTGAACAGCACGTCCGGCGCATTGTCGCGGATGTACTCCTGCGGCTTGGTATAAGGCACCACAAACAGGTTGGAGCTGCCGGTGTAGATGCTGGTGAGCTGGGCCAGTGCCTTCACCTTGAGCTTTGCACGCTCGGAGGTGTACGGCGGGGAGGCAAAGTGGATGTGGTCCAGTGCCAGGCCGCGCTTTGCCATGCGGTAGGCCGCCACCGGGCTGTCGATGCCGCCGGAGAGCATGTTCAGCGCACGGCCGCTGGTGCCCACGGGCAGGCCGCCCTCGCCGGGCACCTTGGGGCCGTGGATGTAGGCACCGTAATCACGAATCTCCACGATGACCTTGAAGTCAGGGTTGTGCACATCCACCTTGAGGTAGTTGTGCTTGCCCAGCAGATAAGCGCCCAACTCCCGCATCAGCTCCGGGCTGGTCATGGGGTAGGTCTTATCAGAGCGGCGGGCTTCCACCTTGAAGGTGCGGATGCCGTGCAGGCTGGCACCGAGGTAGTCCTCGGCGGTCTGGCAGATGGTATCGAAGTCCTTGTCGCAGACCACAGCGCGGCTGAGGGCGGCCAAGCCGAACACCTTGCTCACCCGGTCGAAGGCGAGATCCATATCCACGTCTTCTTCCTCGGGTTCCATGTAGAAGGTGGACTGGGTGCAGTACACCTTGAACTTGCCTACGGTCTTGAGCCGGTAGCGCAAAATCTTCATCATAGCCGACTCGAACTGGTTGCGGTTGAGGCCCTTCAGGGACATTTCGCCCTGATAGCCCATAATGATCTCATGCATAGATTTTCTCCAATTATTTTTTGATTCTCTGTAAATGTTTCATACCGTCTTCAAAGCGGTTGAGGAAGGCGTCCACGTCCTCCGGGGTGTTGTCGCCGCAGAAGGAAACGCGGATGGCTGTGTCGATGGACAGCGGGTCTTTGCCCATGGCCGCCAGCGTGTGGCTGGGCTGGCCGCGGCCGCAGGCACTGGCCGAGGAAACATAGATCTGTGCTTCCGCCAGCCATGCCAGCATGGTCTCGCTCTTGATGCAGTTCTCGCTGAAGTTCAGCACCTCCGGCACCGCATTCGCCGGGCTGTTGATGACGACCTCCGGGAAGGCTTTCAGCCCATCCCGCAGGCGCTGGTTCAGCGCACGCATGGCGGTGTCGCGGCTGTGCATCGTTTTGGCAAGGCGGGTAGCTGCGGCGGCAAGGCCCATAGCATAGGGCAGATTTTCCGTGCCCGGGCGCAGGCCGCGCTCCTGCTCGCCACCAAGGTAGGGCGGCTGGAAGGCCTGCACCAGACGGTCGCTCAGGTACAGCGCGCCAATGCCCTTGGGCGCGTGGATCTTGTGGCCGCTCACCGACAGGGTGTCGATGTTATCCAGCTTGATGGGCACGCGCATCCATGCCTGCACCGCATCCACATGGACGATGGTGCGGCTGTTACGGCGCTTCACCTCGGCGGCAAGGCGCTCGACCTCGCTGCGGGTGCCCACCTCGTTGTTCACCATCATGCAGGCCACGAGGATGGTGTTTTTGTCCACATGCTCCAGCATTTCGTTGATATCCAGCGTGCCGTCGGCGCGGGGCTTGACCACCGTCACGTTGTAGCCCTCGGCGGCAAGGCGCTCCAGCGGGCGCTGGACGCTGGGGTGTTCGAAGCCGGACACCACGATACCCTTGCCAAAGGTGCGGGTGCGGGCCGCGCCCAGCAGGGCAAGGTTGTTGCTCTCGCTGCCGCAGGAGGTGAAGTACAGCTCCTTTGCCTTGCAGCCCAGGGTGCGGGCCACGGCGGCGCGGGCGGCGTTCAGCGCTTCCTCACTGCGGGCACCGGGACCGTACAGGCTGGAAGGGTTGGCCCAGTGTTCCCGCATGGCCTTGTCGATGACATCCGCCACCTCCGGGGCCACGATGGTGGTGGCGGCGTTGTCCAGATAATGCAATTCAGGGTTTTGCAGCATAAAAGGGATTCCTGCTTTCTGTTTTCATAATAATCCATGATAAGTATACCACAGCCTGCCGTATAACGCAAAAGATTTGGTGCTGTTTTTCCTTGACAAACACCCCGCCGGTGTGCTATCTTTACAGCAGAGAGACCGCGTTTCTGCTGACGGAACCTTGTGGAGCACCACAGTGCGGATGCGCGGGAGAGTCAATGCCGACCGTCTGGGCAGCCTTGCGCAATTGCTGCGCAAAGCTGCCTTTTTGTTTAACAGGAGGGTACAGGATGAAAACCGATATCGAGATTGCACAGGAAGCCAAAATGAAGCCCATCACGGAGATCGCCGCTCAGCTGGGCCTTGCCGATGAGGACGTGATCCCCTACGGCCGCTACAAGGCCAAGATCAACCACCGCCTGATCCACAACGCCAAAAAGCAGGGCAAGCTGATCCTTGTCACGGCCATCAGCCCCACCCCGGCGGGCGAGGGCAAGACCACCACCAGCGTGGGTCTGGCCGATGCCATGAACGCCATGGGCAAAAAAACCATGCTCTGCCTGCGTGAGCCGTCCCTCGGCCCCGTGTTCGGAGTCAAGGGCGGCGCGGCCGGCGGCGGCTATGCACAGGTGGTGCCCATGGAGGACATCAATCTGCATTTCACCGGCGACCTGCACGCCATCGGCACCGCCAACAATCTGCTGGCTGCCATGATCGACAACAGCATCCAGCAGGGCAACCCGCTGAACATCGACCCCCGCCGCATCACCTGGAAGCGCTGCATGGATATGAACGACCGCCAGCTGCGCTTCATCGTGGACGGCCTGGGCGGCAAGGTGAACGGCACCCCCCGCGAGGACGGTTTTGATATCACCGTGGCCAGCGAAGTGATGGCCATCTTCTGCCTGGCCACCAGCATCTCCGACCTGAAAGAGCGTCTGTCCAGGATCGTGTGTGCCTACACCTACGACGGCAAGCCGGTGACCGCCGGTCAGATCGGTGCCGCCGGTGCCATGACTGCCCTGCTGAAGGATGCCCTGGACCCGAACCTCGTCCAGACACTGGAGAACAACCCCGCCATCATCCACGGCGGCCCCTTCGCCAACATTGCCCACGGCTGCAACAGCGTGCTGGCCACCAAGCTGAGCCTGTCGCTGGCCGACTACACCATCACCGAGGCCGGTTTCGGTGCCGACCTGGGCGCGGAGAAGTTCCTGGACATCAAGTGCCGCTATGCCGGCATCGCACCCAGCGCCTGCGTGCTGGTGGCCACCGTGCGCGCCCTCAAGAGCCACGGCGGCGTGGCCAAGGCAGACCTGAGCCAGCCCAACCTGAAAGCCGTCAAGGCCGGCGCGGCCAACCTCATCCGCCACATCGACAACCTGAAGAATGGCTTTGGTCTGCCGGTGGTGGTGGCCATCAACGCCTTCCCCACCGACACCCCGGAAGAGCAGGCCTATGTGGAGCAGGTGTGCGCCGAGCAGGGCGTGCCCTGCGTGCTGAGCGAGGTGTTCGCCAAGGGCGGCGAGGGCGGCAAGGCGCTGGCCGAGAAGGTGCTGGAGATCATGGAGGACCGCCCCATCCAGTACACCTACCCGCTGGAGATGCCGCTGAAGGACAAGATCAACGCCATCGCCACCAAAATTTACCGTGCTGACGGCGTGAACTACAGCGCTGCCGCCAGCAAGACGCTGGCCGAGCTGACCGAGATGGGTTACAGCGACCTGCCCGTGTGCATTGCCAAGACCCAGTACAGCTTCAGCGACAACGCAAAGCTCACCGGTGCCCCCACCGGCTTCACCATGGAGGTGCGCGAAGTGCGTCTGGCTGCCGGTGCCGGTTTCGTGGTGGTCATCTGCGGCAATATCATGACCATGCCGGGCCTGCCCAAGAAGCCCGCTGCTGTGGGCATCGATGTGGACGCCGACGGCAAGATCACTGGCTTGTTCTAAGATAAAAAATAAGAGGTTCGTCCGCGGACGAACCTCTTATTTTTTTATTCTGCTGTGTGGCTGCACAGGTAGTCCACCCAGGCGGTGTATCCGGCAGGCTTCAGGTGGTAGCCGTCCGGCTGGGCGTATTCCTCTTTCAGGTCACCGTTCTCGTCGGCCAGCGCCTCCCACAGGTTGAGGTAATAGCAGCCCTTATCCAGCGCGATGGCTGCCAGCTCGTCGTTGATGCGGCACAGCCGTTCCTTGTTCAAGCCTTCGTGGTTCTCCTTGCTGCTCACCTCCGGCCGCACCGGCGTGATGGACTGCACATAGATTTTTGCGTTCGGGATGGTCTGGGCCAGCATATCCAGCATCAGCCGGTAATAGGTCAGGAAGCTGGTGTAATCCGTGTCGCGGCCCAGCACGTTCGTGCCCAGCAGAACATAGATAGCCCGGGGCTGCTGGGCGGTGAGCGCTTCCAGCGGCACCTCGGTCTCCCCATCTGCCCGGCGGCAGGTGGCCCCGTTCACGATGACGTTGGGCCCCACGCCCTTGTAGGCGCAGAACATGGCATTCGGCAGGCCTTCGTCGTAGAGCTGCATGCCCTGGGTCAGGCTGTCGCCCACGAAGGTCACGTCATTGAACCAGCTTTTTTCCACCGCAGTGTTTTCCGGCAGGGCCGCCATGCGGAAGTCCAGCGCCGTGCCGGACCCGCCGGAGCGGGTCTGAATGCTGAGCTGCCGCGCCGGAGCATAGCCCACCGTGTTCCAGGTGTTATCCTGCGTCACCGGCTGCAGGATGGCGTTCTGCACCACACCCGAGGGCCGCTGCTCCCGGTGCAGCCGCTTCCACAGCAGTCCGATGGCCCCCAGCATGATGAGCAGCAGCAGCAGCCCCGTTGCCATGAACCGCCTGCGCCAGCGCCGGTGCAGCACTCTGCGCCGATATTCCTGATAATCCGCCATCCGTTTCTCCTCGCTTTCCCGTGCCGGACACCCCGGCTTTTCTTTTATAGTATATCATATCTGCCCGGGCGGGCAAGAGGCAAAACCGCTTTCTTTGCGCAGCGTCCCGCACAATTTGCACGAAATGCACAGCTTTTCCCGCACAAAGCCCGCAAATACTTGCATCTTCTGCTGCAAATGTGATATACTGAACTGAATCAAAAATAGGGAGGCTTTCACGATGGCATTTACTCCGAAACTGACTTACAAGGGCAAGCCCCTCGTCCGCAAGGACAATGAACTGTACTATGGCCGGATGTCCGACCCTTATGTGCTTCATCTGCAGATCCTGACCACGACTTCCGTGGGCGAGCAGCAGGTGGCCGATAAAGTCCAGCTGATGCTGATCTCCACGGCGGACACTTCCAAAGTGATGCGTCAGAGCACGAAGCGCGGTCTGTTCAACGCGCTGGACATCGGCAGCATGTGGCTGCAGGACGCCAACGAGGCACAGCACTGAATCTGATAGCAAAAAAGCTGCTGCACAGCAAAGTGCAGCAGCTTTTTGTTTGCTGAACGATTCGAATAGCCTCCGCATTCGCTCTGGCTATATTCAGTGGAAAATCATTTTTTAATTTCGCGTTTGTCGTGGCCTCGACGCTTGTCAGGGCAAAGCCCTTCCATCTGCTAACGCAGACCGCTCGCCTGCTTGAAAGCCCCACTGGGGCTTTCATTGCTTTGCAACCGCAGGGCCACTCCAAACGCATTTTTGCTGTAAATAGACGTTTATTCCTCAGTCACTTCAAAGTCCAGAGCCTTGCCGCAGTTGGGGCACTTGGGTGCACCGTCCAGCAGCTCGTCTTCCTCAAAGACCGAAGTGGTGCCGCAGTCCGGGCAGGTCACTTCGTACTGCACGGGGCCGTCCTCGGCAGCTTCCTCGTCGTCGCCCTCCAGGGCCACTTCAAAGGTCACGCCGCAGTGGGCACAGTTGGCTTCCCTTGCGTCCAGATCGTCCTCGCTGACGTAAACGGTCTCGCCGCAGTTGGGGCAGGCCACCTCATAGAACGGCTCGCTGGCGATGTCGTCATCGTTTGCGTCGTCGTCTTCGTCGGTTTCCTCCTCTGCGTCGGAGTCGTCCTCGTCGTCCTCCTCCTCGTACAGATCTGCTTCCAGATCCTCCAGCTCATCGCTCAGGTCGTTGATCTGGTCGTAGGCGCGGGAAAGATCTTCGTCCACACTCTCGATGGTCTCAGCCATTTCACCCAGCAGTGCGCTCATAGCCTTGATGATCTTGCCCTCTTTGGTGGTATCATCAATGCCCAGACCATCCACGAGACCCTGCAGATAGGCTGCCTTTTTGTTCAGTTCCATACGAATGCCCTCCTTGTTATTTTAAAGCGGGATTGCAAAAAACCGGGCAAACGGTCGTCCGCTGCCCGGTTTACGTTCTGAAAAATTAGACGCGCTCCATATACTCGCCGGTGCGGGTATCGATGCGGATGTGGTCGCCCTCGTTGATGAACAGGGGGACGCGGATCTCAGCACCGGTCTCGACGGTAGCGGGCTTCAGGGTGTTGGTGGCAGTGTTGCCCTTGACACCCGGCTCGGTCTGGGTGACTTCCAGCTCGATGAAGTTGGGGATCT
>ERZ773107.2296-NODE-2296-length-14682-cov-3.299583_pt1 | contig 14682 bp, 5 predicted proteins | sample MGYA00580571_ERZ773107 | MGnify/ENA primary metagenome ERZ773107 (study PRJEB29015, sample SAMEA2737843) | human gut metagenome | biome: human gut; feature: human-associated habitat; material: faeces | place: China | collected 2012 ... | reverse complement strand
TATGACCAGGCGAAACGACAGCCTCTGCTCCCCACAGGACACCTCACGCGTCCGCATCGTCATAAGTATCCACACCTCTAAAAGTAAAAAAGCAGACCGGCAACCTCGATTAAAACGGTCACCAGTCTGCAAAACAACACGGAAATTCTTAAATTACTATATTCCGCTCTGCAGCATATTCATGAACACACTTCCGTCACCTTCACGCTCTATATGTGTTCAATCCCTGCATCTATTTACGATTATAATTGATCAGACAACCCTTAAGGATGATCTCTCTCTCATCATCTGTCAGCTCACCCAGAGTTACATCGAACTCCTTCAAAGAATCACCTTCAACAGTATATCCCTTGATCACGTCTGCTTTTTCCTCAACCGCCTTGCGGATTCCCGGGAAGAACAGATAATCACCGTTCTTGAACGGAAGATCTCCAGACGGGATCAGGAATGGAAGCATACCCCAGTTGATCAGATTGGAACGATACCTCTTGGTTGCATACTCATTGGCAATGTTTGCCCAGCCGCCAAGTACCTTCTGGCAGGATGCAGCCTGCTCTCTGGCAGAGCCATCGCCCGGTTTCACTGCAAAGATAGTACTTCCTACGCCAAGGTTGGTCTTATCTACATCCGGATAAGTCTTGTTGATGGTTTTAATAACCGGTTTCAGTTCCGGAACAGCCTCTGCCGGGCAGTTACCTGCCTGGATTGCCTTCTGTGCTGCCTGAATCTCTTTTGCACGGCCAACATAAGCCGGATCCTTTCTGGACAGTGTGAACTCTGCAAGTCCAAGCGGATTAGAACGATACGAAGACGTCTCTCCTGACGGAATAAGTTCATCTGTTGTCGTTACCGGATCGTGGATTTCAGATACGACCTTCACGATCAGATTCTCAGGAAGCGCCGACATCTCCGGCCAGTCTTTAATATTCGGACCAAACTTGATCTCTACGGACGGATCAGCAACACCCTTGCTGTCGAAAACTCTGTTCGCATAAATATTTTTATCGAAATGATACTTCTGTCCCTTATATTCCACATCCAGTGCAGTTGCAGGTGTAAGGAATCCCTTATTTGCAGCAGTTGCAGCAATAGAACGTGCATCCATCAGTGCGACGGAAGAGATCTGTCCGCTCTGCAGCTTACTTCCCTCTCTGTTCGGGAAGTTTCTCGTTGTATGACGGATAGAAAATGCGTTGTTCGCCGGTGTATCTCCTGCTCCGAAACATGGACCACAGAATGCAGTTTTTACAACAGTTCCTGCTTCCATCAGATCAGCGATCGCACCATTTTTCACCAGTTCCATATAAATCGGAGTACTTGCCGGATAAACGCTGAATGTAAATTCATCTGCTCCGATATTCTTTCCTTTAATGATGTCTGCTGCCGCACAGATATTTTCAAATCCGCCACCGGCACAGCCTGCAATGATACCCTGTTCTACATAGAACTTGCCATTTTTAATCTTATCCTGCAGTGAATAATCTACTGCTCCGTCCAGACTTACAAGGGCTTTCTGCTCTACATCATGAAGAATGTCTGCAAGATTTGCATTCAGTTCATCAATCGTATATACATTGCTTGGATGGAACGGCATCGCGATCATCGGCTTGATCTCGCTTAAGTTCACATATACCAGTCCATCATAGTAAGCAACTGCTCCCGGATTCAGCTCTTTATAGTCTTCACTTCTTCCATGGATGTCATAGAACTCCCGGATCTTTTCATCTGTTCTCCAGATAGAAGACAGACAGGTTGTCTCTGTCGTCATTACATCAATACCGATACGGAAATCAGCACTTAAATTGCTGACACCAGGTCCTACAAATTCCATAACTTTATTATTTACATAACCATTCTTGAAGGTCGCTCCGATGATTGCCAGTGCAACGTCCTGCGGTCCGACACCCTTTGCCGGCTCACCGTCTAAATAGATTGCGATCACACCCGGCATCTTGATATCATACGTCTTGTTCAGAAGCTGCTTTACAAGCTCCGGTCCGCCTTCGCCCATTGCCATCGTTCCAAGTGCACCATAACGGGTATGACTGTCAGAACCTAAGATCATCTTTCCTCCGCCTGCAAGCATCTCACGGGCAAACTGATGGATGACTGCCTGATGAGGCGGAACATAGACGCCGCCATACTTTTTCGCACATGTCAGTCCAAACATATGGTCATCTTCATTGATCGTACCACCTACAGCACAAAGACTATTATGACAGTTCGTCAATACATATGGCATCGGGAATTTTTCAAGTCCTGATGCACGGGCTGTCTGGATAATTCCTACAAATGTAATATCATGGGATGTCAGCTTATCAAATCTGATCTGAAGTCTCTCCATATCAGATGAAGTATTATGCTCTTTCAGGATTCCATACGCCATAGTATTTTTCGCGGCTTCCTCTTTTGTAAGAGGAGTCTGTACATTTCCTGCGTCTTCCACTATCTCGGTGCCATTCAACAGATACACACCGTTATCGTACAATTTTATCATGTAACGACCTCCTTTTAATTTTAAACTCATTCCATAGTATCATATTTCCCGGCTTTGGTAAATGAAGAATATATTTTACAATTTACATGATGCCAGGGTCAAAAGGTCTAAGCCCACATGAGCTTGCTCATAGGTGGGTGAAAGACCTTAGGACCTACCCCGACATCTTTACATTTTCCCTTTACAGAGGAGGTATCCTTCCAAACGGCGTTGCATTCTTTTCATGTCGATAAGCCAACGGATATTTCTTTGCATACTGTATAAATCCTCTTCCATATTCATCATCTCTCAGCCTTGTAACGATTTCCTGACGCTTCGCATAAGAAATTTCATTCAGATACAACAGATATTGGATCTCTGCCCATTTTGCCATACCCTCATAGATCTCCAGCCTGTACTGCTTTCCATATTTACTGAGGATCATTTTTTCATCCCAGTTCTGGTATTGCCAGATATGCGTCAGTTCATGTGCGATCGTTGCCATTGCTGCAAGTTTCGGAGACCCATTTTCTATATACAGGCTATATCCTGATGAATCTTTCTGTGCGAATCCAAGTACACGTCCATCAAATCCCGGAGTTGCCACAAATTCTTCCCCGAAATGTTTTGCGATCGTCTTGGCATCTGTCATTCTTACCTTAATTGCCACATTGAGCTTGATTCCAAAAAAGATCTCCATATTCCGGACAACCATTTTATAAACTTCTTTAAACTCTTCGCCAGTCCTAAGTGCAGTTGAAGAGCAATGATTGCAACGTTCTCTTCCGTCTTTCAGAAGTTCATATTCTCCTCCGGCAAGCTCTACACCACAGAAATCGCAAAAATGACTTCCCTCTTTATGTGGATCATATTTTGCGTTATCAGCTTCTGCTGCCTTCACGCCATCACGAACCTGCTGCAATGGATTTCGATCATAACCATATTTAGTAAGATACTTGATCGTTCCCCCAAAATCAAAGTATGGATCGATTTCTTCATAGCCATACTTCAGGAAACAACTTTTCTGATATTCCGTCTTTTTTGTCATCTTTTGTTCCACAAGCTGCTCATCTTCACCTTCAATATCCATTTCTGCTTCTGCTGAATACATCACATTTTTCATGACATTTTCAGTTCCGGTTTCTGTGTCTCTTTCATCTGTGGAAGTGGTTTCCTCTGTTGGACTATCTTCTGAAATTCCTTCTTCTGGTGTTTCTTCTATTGGTGTTTCTTCTGTTGGTGTTTCTTCTGTCGGTGTTTCTTCTGTTGGTGTTTCTTCTGTTGGTGTTTCTTCCACCGGCTCATCTTTCGGCTTCTTTTTAAATCCCGCAGTGATCTTTTCCCAGAATTCCCTTAATTTTCTCTTTATTTTTCCGAAGAATCTCTTGTTCTCTTTCTCGGCTTTCTCCCTGGCTTTCTTCGCAGCTTCCTCTTCTTTTCCGGCTTCCGGCGTAAACGGAGTCTCATAGTCCTCCGGTTTGCTTTCTTTTTCCGGATTTTCAGCCATTTTCTGCTCATGCCACATCAGTACTTCTGTTATGATTTCAAAATACCGCTTTAAATTTCGTTCAACAGATGCGATCAGACCCAGATCGATCTCACTGTCTTCTACTATATAAATTGCACTTCCGTCTACTTTTCCTGATAGTGTATACATTGCACCTTTTAACTTTTCCGGTGCATGATTCGTATCAACCAAGGTTACCGCACAAATATATGGGTAAGCATCTGGATATATCGTGCGGAAGATTTCATTCAGAAGAAGGCAAAGTGTATATCTCACCCGCTCCGAAACATCCGGCAAATTCAATTTCATAACCAGTTTATTCCTATAGGAACGAACCGGTATTCCGCTGACACGAACTTCTTTTGCCGCATTCAGATTCTCATAAGATGTCATTTCCAGGTATCCTGCTGTCTCAATATCTATCTCACAATAGCCTTTATAGATTGAGATTCCCTCAACGGATTTCTGTCCACCGATATTCTCATCATCTTTCCAGTCATTGATCCTGATATGACGCAACTGCCTGTAGTAGACACGATCCGTGATATGATCTGCTGCTCTTCGTACCACGACCCCATTTTGTGGTGTGATCGCCTGTACTTCATAATATTTTCCATCATAAGTCAGGAACTGGCCCGGAATCAGTGCCTGGAATACATGTCCATATAATTTTGCACCGATATAATATTTATCGCCCTGCTCATCTTCTGCGATATAATATGCATTCTGAAGTTTCTTTGCGTACTCTGCAATTTCTGTTTCTTTCTCGATCGCATAATATTTTTTCACTTCTGTATGAAGTGCATCTTCCATCAACTGTTCTCTGAAATAGATCCGAATGTTGATTTCCTTTATGAAACAATGCTTGTAGATCAGGTTCTTTAATGCTGCTAGTGGATCTTCAAACTTGATTCCACTCACCATCAGTGCATCCACGATTTCATCTTCGGAAACCTGCTCCTCTGCCATCCGCATGATCAGTTTCAAAATTGTATTCCGCTCTGTTCGTGCATAGTCTGCCACAATCGTCGGGATTGCTTTCGGGTCAGAAATAAAGGTCTGTGCATTTCCCAACATATAATCCCTTAAGAGATAATTTTCACTGATCACGTTAATAAATCCCTGCTGCGTTCCTCTCGTTGCGAACAGTCTCGTCAGCTCGAACAAGTTCTGAAATTCATCTTCCACCACAAGGAATGAATTTTCTTCTCTCTGTGTATTCCACAAATTGGATTCCACATGAAACGCTCTGTTGAAAGACTCCTGACTCACTGGCAGGTCTGTATAATTACAGATCTTTTTGTAGTACTGTCCCGCGATCCATTTCATATCCATAACCGGAAATTTCTCACTGCTGATCCATTTTGTATTGGCAATCTGATACTTCAATGCCACTGCATTGATCTCTGTACCCATACCAAGATAACGGGATACATTGGAGAAAATCCGGTGATGCATATAATCTCCTTCTGTTTTCCAGCACATAATAGAAGTCGTTGCCGCACTTTTCAGTGTGGCTGTTACTTCTGTAATCGTAGTCTTCAGTACATGAGACAGTGCATCAACCAGCCCGTCACAGTTTCTGTCGCATGCAGCATACACAACCGGCTCTTTACTTTCATCAAAACGATGAACCAAAAGGCTGACTCCAGCCTGTCCGGATGCCAGCAAGCGGGATGGTTCTACAATAAATACAAATCCGACACGGCTTAAAAATTCACTGTGGTTTCTCTGCAGACGAAGGTTATACAGATCACTGAATTTAAGGATTCCGATATCCGGCTCGTCAATTTCCGGATTTTCATTCTCCAGCACCCCGACTTTCCACAGACTGCTTGTATTTACATTTTCAAAGATTCCCTGCTCCAGCCATTCTTTTACATCTTCCGTTGCTGAATCTCTTCCCATGATCACCAGACATTTTTTATATCTCATCAGTTGCCCCATAATCGGAAACATCAGATAATGAGTCAGGTCTCTGTAAAACGGATTACAGAACAAAGTACTTTGTCCACCGATCAGATTAACACAACTTTTTACATAGTTGGGTTCTACATCCTGACCGCTTTCCTTTAGCTTTGTGAAATATCCTGCCAGATTGCGGATGGCCTGATTTTCTGATTTCTTCATCTCCTCCAGTGTCTCAAAACTGGAAGATGCATCAAGCCCACTGTCTACAGTTGCATCATATAAGACACGCTCTCCAAATAAATCCTTTAAAATATCTTTCAGCAAGCCATAATTTGCAACTTTAAAAGACTCCTCATCTTCTCCAAGGACATCTTCAATAAATTCTGTTCTGCTAATTCCGGAAAGATAATTGATCACTTCCCCCAATACCAGCACTCCAAAAACCGGATAACATGGTGTCTGTGCAAATGCCATCTTCGGGTACATCTGTCCCAATACAAAAATCAGAACAGATGCTGCAAGTGCCGCATAATAAATTCCATTGCAATAAGTCTTTACCTGCTCATATTCTTTCTTCAACAGCCATTTATCCAGGTCTTCTTCATATTCATAGAAATTCCCGGAGGTTAGCTGCATCAGGTTTTTAGACTTCCATGTCTTGTTCAAAATAGGAAGGAAAATCCCTTTCAGCACAAGAAATATAACTACAATCAATAGATTGAACAGATTCATATAATGACTTATCCCTGCATTTGATAAAAATGGAAGGAATCCTGATATCCACCCCATAATTTTGATCAGCAGGGAATGGAACTGCGTTAAGATCACTGCTACGATCGTACAGTAAAGCAATGCAATAAACGGCATCAAGACCTGTCTTCCTCTGTCAATTTTATTCAAATTTGCTTTTCTCGCTGCCAGACACAATAAAATAAAAGGAATCGCCTGTGCTAAAAACTGCAGCATTCGTATAAACATCATACTTCTCCTTTCACTTCATCGTACAGATCTTCTCGTTCCAGTTTTAGTTTGGCAACAAACTTATACGGTGCTCTCACCAGGTCTCCCGCCTCATTCAGCGGAATACCTACATCGGATTTATCTGTCTCATAGTAATACAGTGCATTATCCTTTGGAAGTTTTTCTTCATGGAAGAAAGAAGTAATATTTTTCTCAACTTCTGCCACCCGCCTGATCCCATAGGATGCAGCCACTTCCTCATCTCTTTCTATAGAACTTTTCAACGCCTGCTTATGTGCCCTGAGTATGAACTGTGCGGAAGAGATCGATTCACTTTTCAGCTTGATCCCTGCCCGGATCGATTGTGCCTTCATATAAGTACATACCGCTGTAAAATATTTGCCAAATTCATCTGCTGATGCATTGACATTATTTACCATCGTGTGGATCACATGATTATATTCTTCCATACTCATCCGGACTCTGTACCGTAGAATGAAGAGTGCTGCAATTCCGCCTGCTGCCGCCACTGCAAGTGCAGCCAACGCTACCACAACCGCCGAACCGAACTGACTTCCTCCCAATTTGGCTGCAGAGATCCAATATGGCACAAATCCCAACAGGTACACTAACAGAAGACAGCATCCAACCTGAACTGCCGTACTTCTTCTGATATGAGATACAATATCCTTCTTCACTTTTTTGTCTACTGTTTCGATCTGCTCTTTAAATTTTGCTTCATCTACCAGTCCACTGGTACTGTTTTCCAGGACGTTTGTCTCCAGTCTTTCAATTTCTGCTTCAAGATCCTCCACCTGAAACTGATCCATCTTATACTCATCACCAAAGAAACTTTCCTGTTCCTTTATGCTGTATGACATAGCCTTTCAAATGCTGAGATGCTTTGTCGATCGCACGTCTTGGTGCTTTCAGGAATTGATTGATCTGACGCTTTTTCTCTGTGATCTCCATGATCCAGGTAAATAATTCATCTTTTGGGCAATCTCTGCTCAATCCAACCTTTGAAGTATTGATATACAACTCTTTCCCTGATGAACCATCAAAATGAACCGGTATCTTCTGTTCCGGCACAAGAATATCATCTTCCTCAAAGGAAAGTTCTGCTTTCATTTTCATTCTTTCCTGAACAAAATCATAGACCGACTCCATTCGGTTCAATCGCTTATTCAGCAGCCGTTCCAGTTCCTCTTCTGAAGCTTCCATTCCCAGTTTGTACAGACGATATGCCTGCAGCGAACTTGCCGGGATCCGGTTGATTGCCAGTGTAAGAACAGAAACCCAGAACTCTGTCAGCTCCTTCATATACAGACTATTTTCTGTATTGGTAATACTGCTGCATATGAATCTACAGTTATTCGGATATTTATTTCGGCTGCTGAAGTTGGAACTTTCCATTTCAAACTGCGTCTTCCAGGACTCATAAATATGTTCTTCATCCTTTTTATGCTTCCTGGTCGCAATAAAGATCAATTCCTGCGGACGATTATCACTGAACCCATATTTTTCATTTAATTCATCCTGTGCTTTTTTTACTTCTTCAGAGACCGGAACATCCAGATAGATTGGTTTCAGCCTGTCACGATACCGCCGAGACAACTGGTAAACCTCATCCTCCGTCAACTCTGACTCTCTCACCCGGACTCGCTTCAGGGTCTTCTCATCATAATACTCGAACCCTTTTTCAAAATTTTTCACTGTTGCAGCAGGATATCCGCACAACATATGTGACAAACGGATCATTGGTACATTACTTTCTCTTGGGATTTCCGTATCATTTACCGTCTCACCCGGAAAATCAAATGGATTTTTTTCATCTGCAACCGGTCCTGACGTATGTACTGCCATAGAATCCGTATTCAGCACGATTGCACGCCAGTCCGGTTTTCCCTTGATACATTTGTATATATCAGGGACAGCCGATTTCAGGTCCGTCCCCGCCTCATTCCAGTCACAGAAACTAATCGTTCCTTCATCCACAAATGGTTTATACAGAAAGCGAAAGTCTTTCAGCAGATCCGATGATTGCTTGTTCAGTATGATCACTGTATGCATTTCATTCACCGCCTTCTCCTATGCTTTTCAAGACCCTAGCCTCTCTTTTTGCTTGATTCTTTCATGATTTTTCTCATTTCTTCATAAATATCTGTCAGTTTCTTTCTTTCAATATCGCTTACAGCTATTCTCATCAAATCATTAATATAGTCACTGAAATTATCTTTCCAGTTATCCATATACCAATCTATATTTTTATCAAACATTTCAAATTGTTCTAAGACAAACTTTCCATAAATTCTGTCTAAATCTGCCTCAAGTACCATTGTCTGTGCATACTCATAAATCAGGGTAAGAATTTCTCTCATAATTCCCTTACCTACAGTTTTATCAAACTCGGCTGAAGGCGTTGAAACCTTTAACAATAACGCAACATCAAAAATAGATAAACCATCTTTACCATATTCTATACTTGCAAGCTCATTAATCTGTCTTCTTAAATAGCTATGTTCAAAATCAAGTTTTCCTGAACTATTACGTTCATCTGCAAATTTCTCTTTCATATAAGAAAGAATCGTCTGCACAGCAACCGGATTGATTGTCAATGCATCCAGTACTTCATAATAATGATCACAAGGTGTTCCATTAGAAACCACAAATTCTTCCGGTTCAAGATCATTAAGCTCTAATCTATATAAATATTTTCCTTCTGAAATCTTACTATAGCAAACCAGATCACAGATAATTCCAAGTGCAAATGCCCGGTAAATTTCTCTTTCCTGACGTCTCTGATTCTCCTCGTCCAGATCCGGCAATGCAGATACAATATGCCAGTTTCTGTCGATATGCGGTGTGATAACCGGTGTCTTATCTGACTTTGGTTTAATCTGGCTTACTACCTCATAATATGCCTTATAATACTCACCATCTGAACGACCCTCTGCTGCACATCCAGGTGAGAATTTTGACAGCTTATTTGCTCTCAATCCATAAATAGACTGGTAGAACATGATCATATTCAACGGAATATCCTCATCCGGTGTTCCGCCATAATTTCCAAGCTCTTTTGCAATCAACATAGATCTCGGTGAATCATCCTTCGGATCCAGCTCTTTACTGTATGTACATGCAGCAATCGGTGCTTTCTGCTCACCAAGCGGACGCTCGATAAATGGATTCGACAGGTTTCTCGTCTCTGCGATCACCTTCTTTACATACTGCTCGATCCTGGTTGCATCATATTCATTCTTCTCGTATTTTGCTTCTTTTTCAAGTGCAGTCAGCACATCCATGTTGACAGTGCTTCCATAGATCTCCATCAGAGATTTCTTGAAATAGCCGATAATTCCATTATCAAAGATCTGTTCAAAGTAACCACCATTCTCCGGTTTATCCTTGAGCATGGAATAGTTACGTACTTTATTGTAGATTTCCTCTGCAAGCTCTTTATCGATCGTGATGCTGCTTCCTGTATAAGGCATCTCTTTTAACAGTCTCTGGAAGCAGTTCGGTGTCGCACATACATATCTGGAAGTTCTTCCTGCTGTATTGCCATATTTCTTGGACAGGGCTGCAATTCTGCGATCCAGTGCTTCGATACGATTCTCGAAAGATGTATAGAAATTCTGGAACGCCTCACACAAACTGGAAATATAATCGATTCCTTCTGCCAGAACTTCTGCCAGAACACTGCTTGTTCTGTATTTATCTGTCTCTCCGATATAAAAACGTAACTTGTCTTTAAACTCCTGCTGCGTCTTTTTATCAATCTTTCTCTCTGTGAGCTGATCTACAGTTTCAATTTCATCATCCGTCTTCGTATTGTCAAAAATTGCATACATTCCATCAAAAGATTTTTCTTTTTTATCATTTTCTTTCTCTACCAGAACCTTCTCTGCTTTCATCAGTTCCAGTGCCTGATACAGGAAATAACGGACTGCATTCGGATGGATAAAGTTTCCTTCTTCATCTCTTAAATATGTCTCCATCTGATGCGGCAGTTTTTCCTTCGTGATAGAGTCGTTCTTTGCCTTAAAGATCGAATACGCAATGGTTCTTGCAGTATCTTCACTTCGTTTTACAACCATATCTTTATACTTTTCCATCTCTCTGTACGCATCCTGAAGCTCTTCTGCTGCCTGCTTCGATCCAATCTCAACCTCGTTGATCATTCCCATTGCCAGATTCTTCTGTGCATCCAGATCCATCTGACCATTTATGGTACTGTCCTTCACAAACTTCTTGAGCTGCCCGACATACTCTGTCCACTTATCGTTGACTTTCTTATAACCACCCTCGTCGTAGATCGTGCAGGCTTTTTCAATCGATAATGCAAATGGATCTTTCTGCTTTGCCATCTGGTTGATCGATTCAATATAATCTACCGACGCATTGATATCTCTCCGGTTCAGTCCCTGTGCACGCATCTCCGCATTAGCCAGACATTTTTCCTTATACATACGGTCAAATACAAGCCACTGACTGGATACACACTCTTTTGTCCAGTTCAGTGCGATATACTCTCTTACATCTTCATATGGATAGATCAGCATTGCAGAACCTGCACCGGCATAACGGTTACGTCCACGTTCCGCACAAAGTTCACGGATCGTATTATCCTCTGAAGAGTTACTTCTCTTATTCATTGGTCCGATGGACTGAGAATAAATACAGTTGGCGGCATGATCCAGATACTGGTTAAAACTGTTCAGCTTCTTTCCTTCCGTATTCTGTGCATCAAACAGGAAACAGAAATCATACGGTCTTACATTATACTCTTCCACATCATTGGATCCGACTCTCGGGAACTCCAGCTTGACCGTCTTTTCATACTTCTCCGGCAGAGTCTCGTCCCCTTTCATAAGAAAGGCATCCAACTCTCTTAACGTTGCATAAGCATTACATTTCAGATTATTTCTCTCTGACTGTCCACGGATTACCTCATAGAACACTTCCGGAAGAATGAAGAATCCTCTTGTAATATTGGCACTTGCCTGAAATTTGGTTGCAAGATAATTTTTCAAGTACAGTGCAACCGGGAGAATCAGTCCTGATCCGGTTCCTCCTGCCAGGGAACTTACAATGACCACTCTTAATGCCTGTTCTGAGGAATCGCCCTCCAGCTTGTAAAGTTCCTCGATTGCATTATGCAGAGGCTCCATATTTCCCGCACGGATCGCTGTGTCCAGTGCCAGTCTGGAAATCGCACGTACCTGACCGGCTCCCTCTGTCAGGGATTTGCTGTTCAGGATTCCGTTCACCGGGAACCACTCATCTCTTGCATGCGTATCAATATTCAGATACTCTCCGACCGTCAGCTTTGTTGAGGTCTGGATCGTCTTGATAAACGGATTCGCCTCACGGATTTCTCTTAATTCATTGATATCCGTATCAAAAACTGCAAATCCGATCCTTTTCCGCTGCTCTTCCGTAACCATCTGAGATACACGGCATACGATCTTTGATCCGGTTCCTCCAAGTCCTACTAATAATGTTGGTGCAATCATACTCTCTTCCTCCTATAGCCTTTTATTTTCTTTTTCCTCTTTTTATCTCGCCATTTGCAGTTCTCTGCACATTCGGGATACAGGTATATGTAAACTCTGGCGTACTTACTACAATAATGGTACTTGCGGAAATACGGTGATGTCCCTTTTCATTCTCCTGAATGGACATTCCGTTAAATGTGATCTCCTCTTTCCCTGCAAAAGCGGATGTATTCAGAATCAGCATACTTCCGCCTCCTGATGCCCGGACTTTTGCTGTTTTTTTCACCGGAGTCGGTGAGAACGTCAGCCTTCCGGTCTCCGGTACATATGGGAGCAGTCTGGATGCAAGATCCTTCTCAAAATTTCCCTTCATGACATTATCACGAAGTCCGATCTTCTCCGCACTGCATTCGATACTCGGACGCTTCTTGATACTTCTTGCAAACCGCTTTTTAAACGGTGGCACATATCCTAAAATAAGGATCAGAAGCAGAAGTGATATTACAATATGCTTCCAGTAGCGCTTCAGATAATCTACGATATTCTTATCATCCTTGATGTTTACACTGACCGTTTCTGCCTTACCGTAACCATCCCCGTCGATTTCTGCCGATACATTGATCGTTACATCTGCCTGACCGGTCTCTGTTGCGAACATACCGCCTTTCTTATATTTCGGAGTCACGATCCAGGTTGAGACTTCACTGCCCTTCTGCACATCCCACTGGATACCAAATTCTTCTCCGTCTTTATTTACACTTACCACGTCCAGCGTTGCGGCATCCCACTGCTCTTTTGTCAATGGCTGATCATTTCTCGTTGCCTCTACAGTAATCTGATTTGCTCCGTCTTCCAGCGTCTTCAGATTTGCACTCTTGAATGCGTCCACATTTATATCCAGCGTGCAGACCTTAAACGTATAGGATGCACTGTCTGTATAATCTTTCAGGTAATTGACATCTGCCGTCAATTCCAGTGACTCCCCGTCTACTTCCACATCAATGGACTGAGATGCCCCGTCTTTTCCGGTCAGTTCCTGCGTCTCTCCATTGATGCTGACTGTATACTTCGGTTCTCCAAGAAGCTTGGAGCTTTTAATATATTTTCCTGAAAGCTGATCTACGAATCCAACTTTTACTGTATAAGCTCCACCTTCGATGGTTCCCTCTTCCATCTTTGTATCGCCTTTGTAAAGTCCTGCCTCAAACTTCACATCCGGCTCATAATAAATCTGAATACTGTCTGCTCCGCTGACATCCAGCGTATAGTTTCCAGCTACGATCGGTGACTCATCTGCAAAGACCGCAACCTGTCCTTTCAGAGATGTATCTTTGACCGGTGTTGACTTTACAAAGGTAGTCAGTCCCGCTCCGTCCGTACTGCTATATGAAACCGCTGTATCACTCTGGAGCTTCACTTCTCCGCCCTCTTCATTTTTCAGGCTGCCGATCTTCACATCTTTCCCCTGTGCAAAGACAATCAGCTTTCTAAGCGGAATATCAAATTCCAGACCGGAATCTTCACTGCTATAACCTGCATATTCATTTCTCTTGAAAATGCGGTTGCTGATCTCAGCAAGCTCATTCACAACTTCTGAAGTATTACCCGCCTTCTGTGCATACAGACCTTTATCCGCATTTCCCTCCGGGATATTCTTTACATCCGTTCCGATAGCCAGATACTGCACATACAGATTTTCGTTGGCCGCAGCCTTCCCCTCCAGATCTGCTTTCAATCCGCTGGCCGGAATATCATTGTCAAAGTCACCGTCTGTCAGCACAACCAGCCATCCTTCATCCACACTTCCGGCATTCAGAAGCTTCGTCAGCTCTCCTGCCGCATTATTCACCTGCGTATACGGAGTTCCGCCTGGCTTTGGTGTATACATATTATGGATCTGTGCAATATCATCTTTTCCACGAATCTCCATGGATGACTTTGTTGCAGACCCCGTATTCCCATCTGTTGTGATATCATGCATCGGGAATACTTTCATCACGTCTCCGCTCTCATAATTCATCATCGCGGCAAAAACTTCCATCGCATAAGTCGCCTGAGACCATGCTTTGTTGCCGTCCCCATACATACTTCCCGAATTGTCAAATACAACATAGATTGCACGCTTCGTTGTCCCCTGCTGCTTCTCTGCGTGTACCTTACCGACTTCGGAAAAACCTCCGCTAAGTATCATGGCAAATAAAATCACTGCCGCTAATACTCTTTGAATCGTCTTTTTCATTCCTTCCTCCTCATCCGTAACTATTTTGACCTTCCGTACAGTTTTTTCAACACATACAGTAGAATGCCAATCATTGTGATTGGGAAAA
>ERZ773107.2295-NODE-2295-length-14685-cov-16.083049_pt1 | contig 14685 bp, 15 predicted proteins | sample MGYA00580571_ERZ773107 | MGnify/ENA primary metagenome ERZ773107 (study PRJEB29015, sample SAMEA2737843) | human gut metagenome | biome: human gut; feature: human-associated habitat; material: faeces | place: China | collected 2012 ... | reverse complement strand
GGGACGCGCGCGCTCAATTGGGTGCAACAATCGCGTCAAAACTTATTATAGCACGTTCCAGACACAATTGCCAGACCAAATTTTGACTTTTTGTTCTTTTTGCCCACTCTGTCCGCCTTTAATTGATGCGGTACGGGCAGAAACGCAGGCCGTCGGCACTGACGAGCTTGTAGCGGATGCCGTCCACATCGCCCTGCACGGCATAGCGGATGGCATTTCCGTGCAGATGGCCATAGAAGCAGCGCCGGATGCCATAGTCCTTCAGCGTCGCCACGATCTCCGGGGCGCTGGTGCCGGTGTAGACCGGCGGATAATGCAGGAACACGAGTTTTTCCAGCCCCGGTTCCGCAGCATCCAGGCTCATTTTCAGCCGCCCGATCTCGCGGTTCATGACCTTTTCGTCATGCGGCTCCCCCACATCGAACAGCCAGCCCCGTGTGCCGCAGAGGGCGTAGCCCTCCACCGTGTAGGAGTTGTTGTGCAGGATGTGCAGGGTATCGAAGCCCTCCGCTTTCAGGTAGGCGTTCATTTTGTTGGCCGTGCTCCACCAGTAATCGTGGTTGCCCTTCATGATGAGCTTCTGGCCCGGAAGCTGCTGCAAAAACGCGAAATCTCTGCGGGTATCGGTCAGGCGCATGGCCCAGCTGATATCCCCCGCCAGCACGATGGTGTCCTGCGGGGTGATGAGTTTGCGCCAGCTGCGCTCCAGCCGCTCTACGTAATTGTCCCACCCCGGAAAAATATCCATGGGCTTGGATGCGCCGAGGGAAAGATGGGTATCGCCAAGCACATAAAGTGCCATTCTGTTACTCCTGTTCTAGGTCAGATCACGCCTGGTAGCGCAGCGCCACCTGTGTGATCTGCTCCGGGTCGATGACGGTGTGGAAGCGCTCCGCTTTCTGGCGCAGTGCCGACAGGCTGGCCGGAGCGGTGCAGCCGGTGGCCTCTTCCAGCTGCTGCATGGCCTCGAAATCGTTGGCCGGGGCGGTGTGGCCCAGCGCTTCCAGCACGCTGCGCGGGAACTTGAAGGGCGATGCGGTGGAGAGCACCACCATCGGCACCCCATCCCGCTTGTGCTGAGACGCCACATGGAACGCCACGGCGGTATGGGTATCGCAGAGGTAGTGGTCCTGCTCGTAGCGGGCACGGATCTCCCCTGCCACCTGCGCTTCACTGCTCCAGCCGCAGGCGAAGCTCTCCTGGATAGCGGCCAGCGTTTCGGGGCGGACGGTGTAGCTGCCCGTCTCGTTCAGCTGCTTCATCAGGGAAGCCACTTCCGTGTCGCTGCCGGTGACATGGTACAGCAGGCGTTCCAGATTCGACGAGACCAAAATATCCATGCTGGGCGAAGTGGTCTTGTAGAACGCGCGCCGGGCCGTGTAAGTGCCGGTGGTGAGAAAGTCGGTGAGAACATTGTTTTCGTTGGAAGCGCAGACCAGCTTGCCCACGGGTAGGCCCATCTGCTTGGCGTAATAGCCCGCCAGAATGTCGCCGAAGTTGCCGGTGGGGACGCAGAAATCCACTGCGTCGCCCAGCGCGATCTGCCCCGCCTTGAGAAGCTGGGCATACGCAGCAAAATAATAGACGATCTGCGGGACCAGACGGCCCCAGTTGATGGAGTTGGCGCTGGACAGGCGAATGTTCCGCTTTGCCAGCTCGGCAGCAATGGCCGTGTCGCCGAAGACCCGCTTCACGCCGGTCTGGGCGTCGTCAAAGTTGCCGTGCACTGCATAGACGGCGACATTATCGCCCTCCTGCGTGGCCATCTGCAGGCGCTGGATCTCGCTGGTGCCGCCCGTGGGGAAGAACACGGCGATCTCGACGCCGGGGATGTCGTGGTAGCCATCCAGCGCAGCCTTGCCGGTATCGCCGCTGGTCGCCACCAGGATCAGCGTCTTCTCAGTGCGGCCCAGGTTCTTCTTGGCCTCCACCAGGAGCTTCGGCATCAGCTGAAGGGCATAGTCCTTGAATGCACAGGTCGGGCCGTGCCACAGTTCCAGCGAATAGACCTCGTCCGACACGTGGGCCAGATAGCCCGCCTTGCCGTCAAATGCTTCGCCATAGGTGGTCTTTGCCGCCTCTGCGAGGAACTGCTGGGAATAATCGGTCAGGTACTGGCCCACGATGGCCGCAGCCATTTCGGGGTAATCGAGTGCACAGATTGATGCAACGTCCACTTTCGGAAAGCTCTGCGGAACAAACAGACCGCCCTCGTCCGACAGGCCCTGTGCAATGGCCTGCGAAGCATTTACCACACGGTTTCGGTCTCTCGTACTGAAAAACTGCATTGTCGTCGCTCCTTTTCGTCCGCGGGTCCACAATGACCCTTTTTTGTCGGCAGCGGCAAACGCCGGTTTCTGCCTTTTTCCCACCGGTACACCCCGCTCACGCGGTAAATGCACCCTTTATAATATGTACCATCCAGCGCCCGCTGTCAAGAGGGGTCACCTCGGCAACGTCAAATCGGGCGGGCGCATCGCTCTGCCCGGTCTGCTGAAGATACTGCTTTGCGGCGCGGATGAGTCTGCGCTGCTTGGCTGGTGTAACGGCGGAGGCGGGGCTTGCCAGCGGGTCCGGGCTGCGGGTCTTGACCTCACACAGCACGATGGTCCCGTCCGGCTCCCGCAGGATGAGGTCGATCTCCCCCATCCGGGTGCGGTAATCGTGGGCCAGCAGCAGGCAGCCCCGCTGCTGGTAATAGCGCGCGGCGACGGCCTCGCCTTTCCGGCCGGTCTCGGCGGCATCCATCACTTGCCCTCCGGCCAATAGCCCTGTTTTTTGAGGAAGCTGCGGCGGTAGAATGGCTGGATACCGTATTGTGCGATCAGCTCATAGTGGAGCTTTGTCGGGTAGCCCTTGTGTTTGGCCAGCTGGTACTGCGGGTACTGGCGGTCCAGTTCCAGCATGTAGCGGTCCCGGCTGACTTTGGCCAGCACCGAGGCCGCGCCGATGCTGGCGCTGGTTGCGTCGCCCTTGACCACCGGCTGTGCGGGCATGGTCAGCCCGGCCGGGGTGCGGTTGCCGTCGATGAGGACAAGGTTCGGCACGATGTCCAATTCTTCCACGGCCTGCCGCATCCCGCCCATGGTGGCGTTGAGGATGTTGTCGCGGTCGATGATCTCCGGCCCCACGAAAACGATCTTGTAAGCCAGCGCTTTTTCGATGATCTCGTCAAACAGGGCTTCCCGCTTTTTCTCGGTCAGCTTTTTGGAGTCGTTGATGCCGTAGACCGGGTGTTCCGGGTCCAGGATGCAGGCAGCCACGCAGACGGGGCCGCAGAGCGGGCCGCGCCCGGCTTCGTCCACCCCGGCAAAGCAGCCGTATTCTGCCCGAATGGCTGCGTCATACGCATACAGCGGTGCGGAGATCTCTTCGTCGGAACGCCGTTTCATTCGTCGTCCTCCTGTGAAAAGTCCGCAAGGTCGTCCCGCTGGGGCGGGCACTCCAGCGAGATCCTGCCCCACTTGCAGGCGCGGAACTCGTCCACCAGCATGATGGCACAGCGCTCGGTGTTGACCTCGCCGCCGCGCACCAGCAGGCCGCGCTTGCGGCCGATGGCTTCCATCAGCTCATAGGGCGGCAGCGCCATCGTCTCGGCGTCCAGCTTGTAGCGCTGGCCCACGAGGTCGGGGTAATTGCGGCGCACCTCGTCCAGCAGGTTCATCGCCAGCTCCTCCACATCCAGGATGTCGTCCTTGATAGAGCCGATGAAGGCCAGATTGGAGGCGATGGTCTTGGAATCAAACTTTTTCCAGAGCACACCGGGCATGTCCAGCAGGTCGAACTTCTCGGTGCTGACCCACTGCTTGCCCTTGGTCACGCCGGGGCGGTCGGCGGCTTTGGCGCGGGCCGAACCCGCAAACGTGTTGATAAAGGTCGATTTGCCCACATTGGGGATGCCGCAGAGCATCACCTGCGTCTTGGCACCGCCCATGCCGCGCACCTGACGGCGCGCCAGCAGACCAGCCAGTTCTTTTTCGATGGCGGCCTGGACTGCCTTGGCCCCGCCCTTCTGCTTGGCGCTGATGGCCACACAGCCGGCATCGGCGGCACGGAAGTACCGGATCCACGCCTCTGTCACAACGGGGTCGGCCAGGTCGGCCTTGTTCAGCACATAGAGCTTGGGCTTCCGGGCCGTGATCCGCTCGATTTCCGGGTTCAGGCTGGAGAGCGGGATGCGGGCATCCAGCAGCACGAGGCTTGCATCCACATGCTGGATCTCCTGCTCCATCATCCGCAGCGTCTTGGTCATATGGCCGGGGAACCACTGGATGTTATATTGGTTTGCGAACCGGGTATCCTGATTGTTCATTTTACCACTCCAAAATCCGAAACGGGCAAAAAGCAGAGCAGCACCTTGCCCAGAATATCACGTTCATCAATGCAGCCCACGTAGGACGAGCGGCTGTCCAGCGAATTGTTGCGGTTGTCGCCCATGACGAAAACGGTGCCCTCCGGCACGGTGTACGGGAACTCCACATCATAGCCGAGATAGGTCGGCTCAGCGATGTAATCCTCCCGCAGCACTTCGCCGTTCACAGCGACGGTGCCGGTCTCGTAGTCGATGCAGATGGTGTCGCCGCCTTTGGCGATGACCCGCTTGACCAGCGGTTTGCCATAGGGCGTGTAGCTGTCCACGATGACCACATCTCCGCGCTGGGGCTCGTACCCGGCACCCCAGACGATGAGCTTTTCACCGTTTTGCAGGGTGGGCACCATGGACTCACCATCCACCTGAATGATCCGGAAAAAGAACGAAAAGATGAGCACCAGCACCAGAGCCGCCGAGATCAGCGCCTCGTACCATTCAAATGCGCCCTGGCCTTTTGCAGTTTTTGGCTGCTGTGCCGTCTGTTTTTCCATTTCCCGATGCACCTCTCAATCCAGTTTGCCGGGCAATACCCGACAAATAAAGAAAAAAGGGACAACAAGTTGTCCCTTTTCTCCCGTTTTACGCGGGGATCATCAAATATCGCTCTTGACCTTGGCAGCCTTGCCAGTACGGCCACGCAGGTAGAACAGCTTTGCGCGGCGGACCTTGCCCTTGCGGACAACGGTGACCTTCTCAACGAAGGGGCTGTTGATGGGGAAGACACGCTCGATGCCGACACCGTAAGCCACGCGGCGAACGGTGAAGGTCTCTGCAACGCCGCCGTGCTTCTTAGCGATGACAGTGCCCTCGAAGGCCTGAATGCGCTCACGGTCGCCGTCCTTGATACGAACATCAACGCGGACGGTATCGCCAACGTTGAACTGAGGCTTTTCAGCCTTGATGCTGCCTTCAGAAATAATCTTCAGTGCGTCCATTTTTGAATCCTCCATTTGTTTTTAGACGTTCATGCACGGCACTTTGCCGTCAGAGGACCGCCCGTTTAATGATATTGTCATTAACCCCGCTGTGGTCTCAGCGGACACTAACGCCTAAATAGGATATCACAAAACCCGCGTGAATGCAAGCGTTTTGACCAAAATAAATGCAAAAATTTTCTGTTCTGTCAAAACGTATGTCTTTTGTGCCCTGCTCAGGCAAACAGCTGCTTATCTGCCGTCAGGAACTTCTTGCGCAGGATGTTCGCGCTGGCGGCAGGCAGGCCGAACTGATCTTCCAGAAAGCCGGTGAGCAGCGAGGGGTTCAGGTTCAGTTCCTGCGCGGCGGGCATACACAATTCAATGTGCAGGCTGTCCCCGTCCACCGTGTACTCCACCTGCGGGATGTGGTCTTTCAGCTCGATGATCTTGTTGCCCTTTTTGCCGTGCTTTTCCACCGTTGCGCTTTCCAGCGCGTTGTACTGGTCCAGCACAGCCGCCGCTGCCGCCGGGTAAGTGATGCGATAGCAGGCATAGGCGATGAGGTCCGCCTTCATCTGCACCGGACCCACATGGGTGATGACGATACCGGCGGGCATGATGGCGTTCAGCGCGTCCTTCCACTGAGCAAAGTCCGGGTTCTCGGCCTCCGTCTTAACGTCCACGCACTCGCACTCACTCTCCTGCCCCAGAGAAAGCGGGCAGGCAAAGGTCATGTAGATATGCGGGTTAAAGCCCAGCGTGTGCCACACCGGCAGGCCGCTGCGCTTGAGCACCCGCTGCATCACCCGCTGCAGGTCCAGCAGAGAGATGTAGGAGGCCTCATTCTTTTTCTCAAACGAGATTCTTACTGTAATCAAAGCAGGGACCTCCTAACAGATGATTTGCACCGCAGCCGTGGCAGGCACGGTTGCAGGGCTGGGTGGTCTGGGCGGCAAGAGCCTTGTTGTATTCCCGCACCAGATATTCGTGGGTGACGCCGTAATCCATGTGGGACCAGGGCGTCACCTCGTCCAGACCGATGGGGCGCTGGCAGTAGAATGCCGGGTCGATGCCCATGTCGGCAAAGGTCTGCAGCCAGGTATCATACTTGAAGCATTCTTCCCAGCCGTCGAAGTAGCAGCCGCGCTTGTAGGCTTCCACAATGACCGGGGCAAGGCGGCGGTCGCCCTTGGCGAACACGCCCTCCAGGAAGCTGGTGGTGCTGTCGTGGTAGTTCACCTTGATCTTGCGGCTGTGGACGCTCTCCAGCAGATGCTTCTGCTTGGCCTGCAGGGTCTCAGCGGTATCCATGGGCACAAACTCGAAGGGGGTATGAGGCTTTGGCACGAAGCAGGCGCAGCTGATGGTCACCTGCACGCCCTTGCCCTTGCCGCGCTTGGGCAGCGAATAGTACAGGTCCACCACCTTCTGGGCCGTCTCGGCGATGCCCTCAATGTCCTCCATGGTCTCGGTGGGCAGACCCATCATGAAGTAGAGCTTCACCGAGGTATAGCCCGCATTGAACGCGATGGTGCAGGTCTTTTCGATCTCGTCCCAGGTGACGTTTTTGTTGATGACATCCCGCAGGCGCTGGGTACCGGCCTCGGCGGCGAAGGTCAGGCCGCTTTTGCGCACCCTGGTGGTCTTCTCGATCAGGCTCTGGGAGAAGTTGTCCACACGCAGAGACGGCAGCGACAGGCTGACATGCTCTTTGGGTGCCCACTCGTTCAGGTCGTCCAGCAGTTCTTCCAGCTGGCCGTGGTCGGAGGTGGACAGGCTGGACAGGCTGAGTTCCTCGTAGCCGGTGTTGGCGCACAGGTCCTGCGCGGCCTTGTTCAGCAGGCTGGCGTCGCGCTGGCGCATGGGGCGGTACAAAAAGCCCGCCTGACAGAACCGGCAGCCGCGCACGCAGCCGCGCAGCACCTCGATGCTGGCGCGGTCCTGAATGGCACCCACCATGGGCACCACGAAGTTCGTCGGCGGGGCAAACTCGTTCAGGTCCTTGATGATGGCCTTGGTGATGCGGGCCGGGATGCCCGGCTCGTTGGGCGTGATGGACTTGACCCTGCCGTCCTCGTAATACTCCACATCATAGAACGCCGGGATGTAGATGCCGGGAATTTTGGCGATGCGCTGCAGCAGCTCCTTTTTGGAGACGCCGCCCTCCTTCTTGGCCTTCTCGATCTCGGCGCAGATGCCGGGCAGCTGATTTTCACCCTCACCCAGCTGGACCACATCGAAGAAATCCGCAATGGGTTCCGCATTGCAGGCGCAGGGGCCGCCCGCCACGATCAAAGGCCAGCTCTCGTCGCGGTCTTTGGAATAGAACGGGATGCCCGCCAGATCCAGCATGGCCAGAATGTTCGTATAGGACAGCTCGTATTGCAGGGTGAAGCCCACCGCATCGAAAGCGGTGAGCGGGTCTTTGCTCTCCATGGTATAGAGTGGCAGGTGCAGGCGCTCCATCTCGGCCTTCATATCGAGCCACGGCATGAAGGCACGCTCGCACCACCAGTTCTCGTGGCTGTTGAGCAGCTCGTACAAAATTTTCTCGCCGAGGAAGGACATACCCACCTCGTAGGTGTCCGGGAAGCAGAATGCAAAGCGGACGTCCATCTTTTCTTTGTCTTTATATACACTGCCGGGTTCGCCGCCAGTGTAGCGGCCGGGCTTCTGCACCCGTCCCAGCGCTTCTTTCAGTTTGGGATCAAACATTGAGTCCTCCAAATAAACAATCCTGATTTACACGTCTTTTTATTGTACCCGAAACCGGATGTTTTTTCAATCGTTTCCCGCCAAATTTTTGCGCGAGTTCCACACAGCATACAGGCTGGCGGCCATCTGCGCACCGTCCAGCGGCGGGATGGGCAGCAGGTTGAAGCCACCCGTCAGCAGGTTGGCTGCAAAAAAGGCGCTGCCCCGGATGGTCATGTTCCGGCCCAGCCGCAGCGCCCAAAGGCCCGCCAGCGCAAAATTAACTGCCGGGCCGGCCGCCGCCAGCCAAAACCGCCGCCCGGGGGACAAACTGTCCCCGGAAAGGCGCATGCAAAAGCCGGTCATGGTCACCTCAATGACCGGGAAGCGGTGGAAAAACGCGCAGTAGAGCAGAATATGCCCCCACTCGTGCAGAAAAGCAGCCAGCAGGCCCAGCCGCAGAAAGCCGCTGGCGTCAAAGTAGAGCAGAACATACAGCGCCCCGCACAGCAGCACCGGGTCGCGGAAGACCAGCGGCCCGGCCCGCCGGGTATCACGACGCTTCATCGGCAAGGCCCAGCGCTGCCGCCGGGTCTTGGGCGGTGCCCTGCTCCCACAGCTCAAAGTGCAGGTGCGCCCCGGTGGCGCGGCCGGTCTGCCCGGCAGTGCCAAGCACCTGCCCCGCCTGCACCACCTCCCCGGCCCGGACGTAACAATACTGCAGGTGGGCGTACCGTGTCTCCCGGCCGTCCGGGTGCAGCAGATACAGGCAGTTGCCGTAGCTGGCGCTGCGGCTGGCCCGGGTCACCACACCACCCTCTGCCGCAAGGACGGCGGTGCCCTCTGCACAGGCAAGGTCGATGCCCCTGTGGAACGCCGTCTCTCCCGTGAAGGGATCCTCCCGCCAGCCGTAGGCATCCGAAACGCGGTATTGCGTTGTTTTCAGCGGGAAGCAGAGTGTCTCCCGCTTTGTCTGCGCCCGCACCGGCAGCACGGCCGCGATGCAGAGCAGCAGCAGCGAGACCGCTGCCCCAAAGAGCCCGGCTCCCGGCCCATGTTTTCTCCATTTTGTGAGCCGCCCGGCTCGTCCGCTTCGCTTTGCCCGCATACGCTTTCCCCTTTCCGCTGTAGTCCACTGTATGCAGGCGGGCACGCAAAAAGACCCGGCAGAGCGCTTGCTCTGCCGGGCCTTGTAAAGTTTTATTTACGGAACTTGAAGAAATCGAGGATGCGTTTCAACGGATTCTTTGGCGCGTGTGTTTCTGCCACCGGCTTCACCGGCCGCGGGGCGGGCGCTTCCGCCTTGGGTGCAGGCTGCGCCGGTCGCGGCTTATTGTTCACCATCTGCTCCAGCTGGTCAAAATGATCCGGGCTTTCCGAGGCCGGTTCCGCAACCGGTGCAGAAGTCTTTTCCGGTTCGTTCTGCGGCGCGGCAGCATTCATAGCCGGGGCCGCTGCCTTTTCCGGTTTGGGCTGTTCTTCTGCAGCGGGTGCAGCTTCGGTTCCAACAGGCGCGGCGGCAGGTCCCGGGGCGGGAGCCTCCGGTTCTGGGGCCAGCGTCGTCGGCTTCCAGGGTTCGGGCTGGGTCCAGTCATCCTTCAGCAGGTCGTACATGCCCATCTGGCCGTTGACCAGTTCCTCGCCCTCGGCGGGCTTCACCTTCTGGTAGCTGCCGTCCGGGCGCATCTCACGGGCGTTGACGTTATCCCGCAGCTGCAGCTGCAGGATGTCGGTGAGTTTTTGCACCAATGCCGGGTCTTCCACCCGGACGCCCACCTCTACACGGCACTCGGTGTTGCGGGTGAGGAAGTCGCCGGATGCGATGTAGATGCGGGTGTGCACGCCGTCGAAGAAGCTGTAGATGCGGCCGTGCTCAAGGTAGCGGCCCACGAGGCTGCGGATGTGCAGGTTCTCGGTCTTGCCGGGCACACCGGCGCGCACGCAGCAGATGCCGCGCACGATCATGTCGATGCGCACTCCGGCACAGCTGGCTTCCTGCAGTTTGAGAATGATGTCGCGGTCGCTGATGGAGTTGTTTTTCAGGATCATTGCCGCCGGGCGGCCCATGCGGGCGGCCGAGATGACATGGTCCATTTCTTCCAGCAGCACGCTCTTGAACCGCAGCGGGGCCACCAGCATCTTGTCGCTTGTCTCGGTCAGCTGCTGCACGGCAAGGTTCTGGAACACATTGGAGGCTTCCTCGCCGATGCCCTGATCTGCCGTGATGAAGGAATGATCGGTGTAGAGCTCGCTGGTCTTCTCGTTGTAGTTGCCGGTGCCGATCTGGGTGATGTAGGAGTAGCCGTCCTTCCCCTTTTTGGTGATGAGGGTGAGCTTGGAGTGGACCTTGTAATCCTCAAAACCGTAGATGACCGTGCAGCCTGCGCTTTCCAGCTGCTTGGACCAGTCGATGTTGTTCTGCTCGTCAAAGCGGGCGCGCAGCTCTACCAGCGCCACCACTTCCTTGCCGTTTTCGGCTGCTTCCATCAGCGCCTGCACGATCTGGGACTCCCGCGCCATGCGGTAGAGGGTCATCTTGATGGAGATGACGTCCGGGTCCTGTGCGGCCTTTTTGAGCATGGCGATAAAGGGGCGGATGGACTGGTACGGGTAGCTGAGCAGCACGTCATGCTTCTGTACCTCGGCAGCCAGATCATAATCCGGCGGCGGCAGCATGGGGCGCGCGGGGGTGTAGAACAGTGCCGGGTGACCCTCGGCCTCCATGCGGCCGGAAAGCTTGAAGAAGAAGCTCAGATCCAGCGGGCTCTTTTGCAAGAACACCCGCTTGCGGGTCAGTTCCAGACGGCTGCACAGCAGCCGCTCCACCTCCGGTGCGGGGGCGGGAGTGATCTGCAAACGGACAGCGGCCAGCTTGCGGCGGCGCCGGAGCAGCTCGGTCATGATCTCACGGTAATCGATATCGTGATCCATCATGCCCTCTTTTACGTCGATATCTGCGTTGCGGGTGACCCGGAACAGGCATTTTTCCTGAATAGAATCCTTGCCGAAGATGCTGGACGCATAGTGCAGTACCAGCTCCTCAGTGAGGGCAAACTGCACAGCGCCGTCCTTTTTGATGAAGTGCAGCCGCTCCATCTGGCTGGAGATGGGCACGATGCCAAGGCTCTGCTCCTGCGTGTGCTTTTCCTTGAGCAGCACGCCAAGATAGATCTCCTTGTTGCGCAAAAACGGGAACGGGTGGCGGTTATCCACGATCTGCGGGCTGAGGATGGGGAATAGCTCGGACTGGAAGTATTTTTTCCAGAGATGCTCTTCCTCCTTGGTCAGGTGGTCGAAATCCACCTTATGGTAGGCGTTCTCTGCCAAATTTTCCAGCGCTTTTGCGTAGAATTTATCGCATTCTTCTTGCAGCTGCGCCGTTTTGGGCATAATGGCGGCAAGCTGCTCGGCGGCAGTCATGTTGGTCTTGTTTTCCCGCTTTTCCTTTTTGGTCTTGCTCTGCTCAAGGTTTGCGCGCTCCTGCAAGGAGCCCACGCGCACCATGAAAAACTCGTCCAGATTGGAGCCGTAAATTGCCAGAAACTTGATCCGCTCGCCCAGCGGGACATTCTTGTCCTTGCCCAGCGCCAGAACGCGGCGGTTGAAATCCAGCCAGCTCAGTTCGCGGTTGATAAAGATCGATTCGTCACTCATAACAATAAATCTCCGTATTTCCTCTTTGACCAAGGCAGCAAGCGGGCTACACCCTAGCGGACATACGCCTGCCCTGCCCATGAATCCACCATTGCTTGGGTAATGCCCGGCACCTGTGCCGCATCCTCCACCTGTGCAAACGGGCCGTGCTGCGCCCGGTAGTCCAGAATGGCCTGTGCATTGTGGGGGCCGACACCGGGCAGGGTGCACAAAGCGTCTGCATCGGCTGTGTTCAGTTCCACCTGCGTATACGCTGCCAGCTCCTTTGTGTCCGGCAGTGTCTGCGGCGTTTGCGCTTGCAGCGGCACTGCAAACCGGAACGCCAGCACAGCACAGACCCCTGCGGCGGCAAGACACAGCAGCAGGAACAGCTCCTCGCGGCGTTTTTTGTTTTGCATAGGCTTCTTCTCCCATTCTACCTGATTTTTTGCTAAAAAGAAAGCCCTCTGCAGAAAAATTGCAGAGGACCTTGCATAAGTTTTACACAGATTTTTCAGCGGCACGCACCATGCGGTACAAAACCTCCACGGCAGCGCCACCGGCGGCATCCGTCAGGGTGACCTGCCCGGCGGCAAGGCGCAGTTCTGCCGGGGCATCGGCAGCCACGGCGCTGTGCTCCACAGCCTGCACCAGTTCCAGCATGGGCTGACCGCCCGCCAGCGCCAGAACCTGCTCTGCACCCACCTGCGCCATGGTGCAGACGGTGTCCAGCATTTCCCGTCCGGAGATCCGCTTGGGGGTGAGGACAAGGGTGTCCGGGGCAATGCGCTCACCCAGCAGGGCAACACGATCCCCGATGGCCTTTTCTGCCAACGAGATCAGGGGCACAGACTTGCTGTCCTGATACAGCAACACCCGCAGCACCTGCTCGGGGTGGATATCGGCGGCGTTCGCCAGCAGATACGGAGTCCACTCCTGCCGCAGATGGCGCTCCAGTGCATTGCTCATGCGCAGCACCCGGGTGGTGCCGTCCTGCATCTGCACGGCAACGCCCACACCGGGGGTGTCCGGCAGGCAGGCAAAAAGCTCCTGCTGCTGGGCAAAGCTGCACAGAGGCACCCGGTTGCCGTCGGCATAGTGGTAGGCCATGGTGCCGCCGCACACCAGCGCAGGCGCAGCCAGACGCACGCTGCCCAAAATAGAGCGTACCGCGCGCGGAGAGCGCTGCGAAAAAACGGTCAGTCTGCCGCCGCGGCTGCTGAACAGCTGCAAAACGTCCCGCACCACCTGGGTCAGATTGCCATCCTCGCCCAGCAGCAGGTTATCCAGATCACAGAGCACCAGAGTGGATGCCAGAGAATCGTTCATGTGTTTTTCCTCCTGAGTGTTGCGAGAAAATGGGTAAAATAGTCCGGCAGCTCGGAATCAAACCGCAGCTGCTCCCCGGTGATGGGGTGGACAAAACCCAGCGTTTTGGCGTGCAGACACTGCCCGTGCAGGCTGGTGATGCAGTTGTGGGGGCCGTACACCGGGTCCCCTGCTACCGGGTGGTGAATGGAGGCCATGTGTACACGGATCTGATGGGTGCGGCCGGTCTTTAGGCGACATTCCAGCAGGGTGAACTCCCCCAGCCGCTCCAGCACCTTATAGCCGGTGTAGGCATACTTGGTGTGGGGCTCGGTGGCCGGGTAGACCGCCATTTTTTTGCGGTCGATCTTGCTGCGGCCGAGGTTTGCTTCCACAAAGCCCTCGTCCTGCGCAAAGCCGCCGTAAACTACCGTCTGGTAGGCGCGCTCCACGCTGTGCACTGCCATCTGCTGGGAAAGGCCGATGTGGGTGGCGTCGTCCTTTGCCACCACCAGCAGGCCGCTGGTGTCCTTATCGATGCGGTGGACGATGCCGGGGCGGATCTCACCGCCAATGCCGGAAAGGCTGCCCTTGCAGTGCCACAGCAGGGCGTTGACCAGTGTGCCGTCCGGGTTGCCGGGTGCGGGGTGCACCACCATGCCCTTGGGCTTGTTGACCACCAGCAGATGGGCGTCCTCGTAGACGATCTCCAGCGGAATATCCTGCGGCACGGCCTCGATGGGCTTTGCGTCTGGGATCTCCAGCAGCACGGTGTCCCCTGCCTTGAGTTTCAGGCTTTTGGCCACGGCCTTGCCGTTACACTGCACATGCCCCTCGGCCACCAGCGCCTGCAGCGCCGAGCGGGACAGGCCGGTGTCCTCGCCGCTGAGAAAGCGGTCGATACGCTGACCGGCAGTCTCCTGCTCTACGATAAATTCACGCTGTTCCATAATTTACTGCTCCTTGGAAGCGGCGTCATCGGCGTGCACTTCGTCCAGAAAGATCACCAGCACCCACAGTGCCACGCCCACGCAAACGCAGATATCTGCAAAATTGAACACAGCAAAGCGCATGAACAGCAGGTTGATGTAGTCCACCACCTCGCCGTTGAGCACACGGTCGATCAGATTGCCGATACCTCCGCCCAGCACCAGCACCAGCGCTGCCTGCTGCAAGCGCTTGCCGCGGCTGCGGAAAAACAGGCCGTAGGCCACCGCCAGCAGCGCCACGCTGGTGGCGATGATAAGGAACAGCTGTTTGCCGCTGAGCAGGCTGAAGGCCATGCCCGGATTGAGCACGAACCGCAGTTCCACCACACGGGGGATGAGCGGCATAGCGCCTACCGGCTGCAAAACCTGCACTGCCCACAGTTTGATCAGCTGGTCGATGCCGATCAGCGCAGCCACAGCTGCCAGATTGAAGAGTACAAATGCCATTAGCTACCTCGTTTCTGTTATAAAAAACGGCGCTCCCCGTTCAAGGGAGCGCCGCCCTTTTTACAAAACAGATTTGTATTGATGCGGGACGCTTATGCTTCCACAACGCTGGCGCAGCGTGCGCACAGGGTGGGGTGTGCGGGGTGGCTACCGATGGAAGCAGAGTACTTCCAGCAGCGCTCGCACTTGTCGCCGGTGGCGTGTGCAGCTGCAACGCCCAAGCCCTCGACAGCGCTGGCAGCGCCGCCCTCGCCCTTGACCAGTTCCACATGGGAGACGATCATCAGGTCGGCCAGCTCGTCCATGGGGATGCTGTTCAGCAGGT
>ERZ773107.2292-NODE-2292-length-14698-cov-4.236154_pt1 | contig 14698 bp, 7 predicted proteins | sample MGYA00580571_ERZ773107 | MGnify/ENA primary metagenome ERZ773107 (study PRJEB29015, sample SAMEA2737843) | human gut metagenome | biome: human gut; feature: human-associated habitat; material: faeces | place: China | collected 2012 ... | reverse complement strand
CCATCGCTCGCTTGCGTTTTTCTGCATAACCTCAAATAACTCTTCAGCTACAAAAATAGTTAATTTACTTGATCTTAGCAAGTTTTTATGAAAGATTTTCAAGGGAGATCTGGTCCGGTTTCGGGCTTGGTCTCCTTTTTTATTTCTATCCGTAAGATACCCTCTTTTTACTGTATTTACCTTTCCTCCGAATAGTTTATTTCCGGTAATAGGGTTTTACCCTCTCAACAAAATTCAAAAAATATATCATTGATACATAATGGTTTGCTAACAAAATATGGGGCTGGCGGTATCCGTCAGCCCTATGTTCACCCTCCGATTTTCCCAAACTTTGCAGGCGAAGAAAGACAAAAACAGTATCGAACTAAAAACAACCGACAAATGGAAGAAGGCAAGAATGAAATCATGGAGCTCAGGCAGATGATCGAAGGATGCTTCGAGCGTCAGAACAAGCTCATCGCCCGTCTGGAAATGGAGTTGGAAGCACTCAGTAATTTCAACGGCAAACAGATGCTGGACAGCCGTGACATGCGTCTCCAGCTAAAAGTCTGCGACCGGACACTGATACGCTGGCGCATGTCGGGAAAGCTGCCGTCCTTCAAGATTAGCGGCAAGGTGTACTTCTGGGCATTCGACGTGTACAAGTTCCTCCGGGAGGAATATGGCACGATCGTCCTGCCGGAAGCCCTCGAAGAAGAGGAACCAATAACAATTAATAATAAGAAGAATGGAAAATCAAAGTAAGTACATCATGATCGAGCGGAACAAGTTTGCCGCCCTTGTCAAGGCACACCGTAAATGCCTGCAGATACTGAGTATCCTGACCTATGCGCATACCGTCAAGGAAGTGCAGCTGACCTTCACGCTGGAGGAGATCTGCGAGCTTCTCCAGATGACCCGTGAGGAAGTGGAGACACAACGTCAGAAGGGGTATATCCGTTTCAGCGTGCAGAATGGTATAACCGTCTACGAGATCACGGACATCCTGCGGTTGAAGAACATGCTGGAGATGGGAAAGATCTACCGCAAGATCGACGGAATGGCGATAACCGTTCCGGTGAAAAAAGAGACCGGGAATGTAACGGATTCATTAACCGATTAATAGGATTCAATATGAGACAGTTGGTACATGCCTCGCTTTTCAGCGGGTTTGGTGCGGCGGATCTTGCCGCCGAATGAATGGGATGGCGTAACGCCTTCCATTGTGAGATAGATGAGTTTTGTAACCGAATTTTAAATTACTGGTTCAGCCATGCAGAAAGTTATACGGATATTACAACTACGGATTTTCGGGGATGAAGGGGACGGATTGACATCCTCACAGGAGGTTTCCCATGCCAGCCCTTTTCCGTTGCCGGCCGGCGAAAGGGCGCGGAGGACAGCCGTTACCTCTGGCCTCACATGCTCCGTGCCATTCATGAGATACGCCCCATGACAGGGACACGGCCATTTTTTATGGCCTGGTTCTTGGTGTAGAACAGAACTCGAAAGGTACTCCTCATGACTCGATTATTTTTGTTACAAAATTACTATTTATCGAGTTGTTTTAAGCTATGAAGAATAATGCAAACAATTGAAAAATAACCGCTTATATTGTCTGTTTTATAGACTTGGACAAGGTAACGATTAGGTAACGTAACTCATGCTCAAATGTGCTTTTTGTAGCGTCGTTTTTCAAATGGAAGTGAAATACAATCCCATTAATTCGCTGAATTCAAGCGGTGTGTCGCCATTATGCAACTATTTCTAAAAATCTCCGACTTTCAAATATAAACAAGCAGTATACACTCTTTGAACAACCGTATGTTTAATGTAGAACAACAACACAGACAAAGTTAATTACCCTATTTCATACATCAAACTCCCGATATTTATAAAGGCTCACATTCGTGAGCCTTTGAGCTAACAACCATAAACCTTTCAGCTCACAGCTGTGGACAAAACCGCTCATTAATGTGAGCCTTTACGATTCTCAGACGTTTTACATACTAAGCACGTATGTTCTTACTAACAGGCACGTAGCCTTTACGTATTACCTACAGGCATCCGCCACCTAATCTACTATCGGATCTTTCACAATCTTCACTTCTTGACGAATATCCAGATTAAGCATGGAAGCTCTGGTATATGGATCGAGAACCATGATAAAAGAAATTAAGGCTAATGCAACCTCTCACTTAGCGAGCACCAACTCCCCCTCTCTATCATCACTACCGAACGTGAGAGAATAGTGTCCGTCCTTTATCACAGACACTTCCAATTGTTTTAAAGCTATGATTTCAGTCTGTTTCCCTTTTTCCACAATTCTCAAAACAGGAGTAGCCTTCTTTCCCGTAGACCAATCTCCCTGCCATAGCAATCTGTATTGTTTACCCTCTGTAAGATTGGTTATTGCAACGGAACCTGGCTGTACCAGCAAACCCCAACCGTTCGGTTCTTCCAAAAGGATTTTCGTGTCCCACAAGAAATGAGGCGTTTGCTCCGAAGACATATCAGGATTTATGTCATCCATGCCATTATCTTTACCGCAAGCAGTGAGAAAGAGACAGAACAGTACTCCCGTAGCTAAAAAGATTCTTGTTATTATGTGATGTTTTCTCATATCAATAATATCTTCAAGGTTATTATTTGTTTACTTTTAACCGGACAATAGTACCGTTGGCAGCCCTCGCTTCCAACATTACAAGTCCCTGATAGGAAGAAAGGTCAACTTTTCTTTCCGTAAACGATACGCGATTGTTGTTCACAAAAAAACTGGTAAACAATTCTGCATCCGGTCCTACCACACTTGCCATATTATCTTCCACTGCGATAGCGGCAGCTTCCAGCCAACCGAATCGATCTTCATCGGGAACAGGAACTTGCCCACCGGCCTCATATCCCATGCCTTTGCCATAAAGCACGCTGCTTGCCGCTATTTTCAGAAAGCCAATATCCGGCAAAGTTCCGTCCGCCTGACGCGGATTCATCAGTTCCGTATCTTCAAGACTTATAAAGTCGGCAGAAGTCAGTTCATAACTTTCGGGAGCAAAAGAGTTGTTCACAATCTCGCACAGTGTTTCATCCACGTCTATCAAGTGTTTGCCCGCGCTTCGAGGCATATAAGATATGTTATTCTTTATAATATGACCATAACCCGGCACATCTACTTTTTCGGATGCACTTTTCCTGTTCAACATACAGAAATTGGACGGGTTACGGTAGCTCGTGTTATTATACCAGGCAATCCCTCCCAAATGATGATTGGCATAGAACCCTTTGTTTTTATTCTTATAAGCCAGACAATACTGAACGATATGCATCGGAATCACCTTCGGCACCTTTGGATTATCACTCATGCCATAACCTCCCGATTTAAATCCGGTTCCATCTCCGGCCTTATCCCCCTCCTTCGTATATCCATTCAGAAAAGACCAGCAATTATCAATGGTAAAAGCCGCCTTGCAATTAATTAAATCGAAGCCATCGTCGCTATTGTACCAGGCACGACATCCCCGAAACACATTACCCGTATAGGCTTCCGAAGTCAGATGACCTCCGAAGCCGTCCACATTTCCTCCGCTTCCGCTATCGGATACAGGATCACAATTATTGTATGCATCGCAATTCAGCACCAGATTATCTTTGCCCGTCACTATATAAAAGCCGATAGCCATGCCATCGTGCATAGACAAATGCTCATAGATATTGTTACTGCCTCCTTCATTGCGGAAACATTCGGACTGTGTATGTTCTGTGATTGTCACTTGCGTGCCCACTACTTCCATATTTCTGAAGTGCAGATACGAACCGCTTACATAAAACACAATAACCCGTTCATTGACGGGCTTTACTTCCGAAAGGTCAAATACCGGACGTTCGTTCTTATAGCCGGAATAGCAGATCCGCTTATCCTTCCCCGTCCCGCTTTTATCCATTTTAAAGACACGGCTCCAGGTAGTACTCCCCGCCGTATGGTGTTCCATCACCTCAGACTCCGTTATCTTGTATGTTCCCCGGCGGATATAAACAGTATCTCCGGCAACCACTTTCGATTGTGCTTTCCTCAAAGTGGCAAAAGGTTTCTCTATTGTTCCACTGTTGGTATCGCTACCATTCGTAGCCACAAAATAATTTGTTGCCGGAAGACAAAGACACATCCCTATAAAAGAAAGAAAAAAGTAAAAGCGTTTCATGGTATTCATATCAATATATATAAGGTATTATTGCAAAAGGAAAAATCATTTATAATCTATCTCAATCCGACTGTCTATATTATCCTCTTCCTGCACTTTAGTCTTATCTTCCACTGTCAGATGAATATCCTTCAACCGGAAGTTCTTGCTATAAGCGATTTTTCCGGCAGACTCCACACTCGCATTAATATTAGACAAGTAGAAGTTTTCAATGCGGAGCTCCTCATTCCATCCGGAAGCTGTGATAAAACGTTTTGCCCTGTCGGCCTGTATATTCGAGAAATACACATTACGGAAATAAGGATATCCTTTCTCCTTCGGTTCGACGGGAGTCAGCATGGTAACCCAGTGTGACGGAATCTTTTTCCCCTTATATTCTTCGGGCAAAGCGGAGTAACTGTATTTGGGATTCCAGTTCAACCCCACAGCCAATACATACTTTACGCTATCAGCCTTCACACGGGTCATATAAATATTCTCCACCGTTCCTCCACGATTCATGGATGATTTCAGACGCAACGCCGCTCCCGTGCCGTAAGCTTTCAGATCGTAGGCAAGCACATTACGGATAGAACCGGAAGTCTCACTGCCGCACGTCACCAATCCCGCCCCTTTACGGGCGATACAGTTACGAACCACCACATTCTCCGTCGGACGATTCACACGCAGTCCGTCGGCATCACGCCCAGCCTTGATACAGATATTATCGTCATTGCAATCCACCTCACAGTTCTCAACCAGAATATTGGTCGAAGAGTCTATATCAATTCCGTCCGTACTCGGTCCGTGTCCTCCCACATTATTATTAATGGTAACGCCATCCACCGAACAATGATCGGAATACAAAATCTGGCAAGCCCAAAAACCGGTACGTACAAGGGTGAAATCTTTTAAAGTGATATGTTTGCTGTTTGAGACAAGGATTCCCCGCACCCGTTTGCAGTCGTAATCCACAATCCAACGGAGTTTCTTCTTCTCATATTCCTTGCGCATCTCCCAATATTTATCCCAAAACACCTTTCCACGGCAATCAATGAATCCTTCGCCTGTCAACGCAGCATTCTCCGCATCCATGATATTGACAACGGCCGAAGGCCATGTCATTTCAATGCCGGCAATACGCGAAGGAAATTCCGGATAGTCACGGATATCCTCACTTGCTATCAACGTTGTGCCTTTGCTCAGATGAAGGTTCACTCCTCTTTTAATGAATAAGGCGCCTATACGGTAAACGCCCGAAGGAATGATAACCGTCCCTCCCCCCTTTTCATGGCAAGCGTCAATAGCCGATTGAATAAAACGGGTACTAAGAACGGAAGTATCACTTTTCAGTCCGAAGTCCGTTGCATGGATACAGTCGGACTTAGGAACCCGTTGCGCACCTACCTGTTCCGCCCACGACAAATCGGGTTGTACGGGGACATTCCCCCAGTCATGCGCGGAAACGGTAATGGTTCTTTCCGGACTCGTAAAGCCAATCAATGCCAATAGTACAATAGATAAAAGATACTTCATATTCACTCCTTTTTATTCACATTGCAAAATTACCGCATTCCGTAGAAGGCGAAATAGACGAATGTACATAAAAGATAGAAATTTATATGAAATGGATAATCCTATATACACAGATGGACAATTCTATATTGTCTTTGTACATATTTCCATGTACAGGCATTCAAAAAAGGACTAAATTTGCCACATGAAATAAAAAGAATTATCTAATACTCAAAATAATAGAGTGACATGAAAAGAAGTACAAGCTGGTTACTGTTATGTATGCTTACATTGGTTACTATACCGACTGTAATGGCACAACCCAATTACAACTATTCCAAACTCCAACGGGAGAAGCTCGGACGCGGAGTAATCGCTATCCGTGAGAACCCTTCGGAAGTTGTCGTCTCCTGGAGATATTTATCTTCCGACCCGATAAAAACCGGATTCAATGTTTACCGGGGCGGCAAGAAACTGAATGACCAACCCGTTATCACCGGTACGATGTTTCGCGACAAGAACGGAAGTCCGGCAGCGGCAGTTTATGAAGTACGCCCTGTGATAAAAGGCAAAGAGACCCACCATACGGGTGGCAAGTATACCTTACCAGAGAACTCTCCTCTCGGCTATCTGCAAATACCATTGAAAAGACCGGAAGGCGGAGTAACTCCCGCAGGAGACAGCTATACGTATAGTCCCAACGACGCTTCCATCGGTGATGTGGACGGTGACGGAGAATATGAAATCATCTTGAAATGGGATCCAAGCAATTCACGGGATAATTCGCATGACGGATATACCGGAGAAGTGCTTATCGATTGTTACCGGCTGAACGGTGAACAGTTATGGCGCATTAATCTAGGTAAAAATATACGGGCAGGGGCACACTATACACAATTTATGGTATATGACCTGGACGGTGACGGGAAAGCGGAAGTCGTGACGCGCACAGCAGACGGAAGTGTTGACGCAAAAGGGAATGTCATAGGGAACACTCAAGCCGATTATCGTGAACCCGGTACTTTCAGCAAGAAAAGAAACGCGATTGTCAATCAAGGACGGGTATGGAAAGGCAAGGAGTATTTAACCGTATTTTCCGGACTGACGGGAGAAGCATTGCACACGATTGACTATATCCCTCAGCGCGGTGATCCTTCCGATTGGGGAGATGAACGTGCCAACCGCAGCGACCGTTTTCTGGCTTGTGTAGCCTATCTGGATGGAATTCATCCAAGTGTAGTGATGTGCCGGGGGTATTACACCCGCACCGTCCTGGCTGCCTTCGGCTGGAACGGGAAAGAGCTGAAAAAACACTGGGTATTCGATAGTAATGACCCCGGTTGCGAAGATTATGCCGGACAAGGGAATCACAACCTGCGTGTAGGAGATGTGGACGGTGACGGTTGCGATGAAATTATTTACGGTTCTTGCGCCATCGACCATAATGGCAAAGGACTCTACTCTACCAAGATGGGACACGGAGACGCTATCCATCTTACCCATTTTGACCCTTCACGCAAGGGACTGCAAGTGTGGGACTGTCATGAGAACAAACGTGACGGCAGTACTTATCGCGACGCGGCAACGGGAGAGATCATTCTCCAAGTGAAAAGCAACAAGGATGTAGGCCGCTGTATGGCAGCCGACATCGACCCGACCCAGCCCGGAGTGGAAATGTGGTCGTGGGAAGCAGGAATGCGCAATGCAAAAGGAGAAGCTATTGCAGGCAGGATAAAAGGATTGCCCACCAACATGGCTGTGTGGTGGGATGGTGACTTGCTACGCGAGTTATTGGATAAGAACATTATCAGCAAGTATGATTGGAAAGCACAAAAGGTAAACAGAATCGTAACATTCGAAGGGGCTCTCTCCAATAACGGAACGAAAGCCGTACCCTGTCTGCAAGGTGACATCGTGGGTGACTGGCGTGAAGAAGTGCTGTTACGCTCGGAAGACAACTGTTCCCTGCGCCTGTATGTATCGACTATTCCTACTGAATACCGCTTCCATACCTTCCTGGAAGATCCTATATACAGAATCAGTATCGCAACCCAGAATGTAGGCTACAACCAACCAACGCAACCGGGATTCTATTTCGGTCCGGATCTTACTAAGAAGAAAGGGACTTTCAGAGGATATCAGTTCAAGTGAAATGTTATACTAAGGGCAAATTTATACGGAATCCAAAGAAATAACTATCTTTGCCCTTAGATAAAACACATAAATTCACTATGAAGAAGAATACGTTACTTATATTCTCTCTCCTGTTATTCTACTTGTACCCGGCATTCGCCTCCGTAGAGGTACGTTCCAATAAACTGACTACCGGAGACGGATTAGCCAATAACTCCATCCGGTATATGTCGCAAGACAGTAAGGGGTTTATCTGGCTGGGTACGCTCAACGGATTAAGTTATTATGACGGCAATTCTTTTGTCAACATCTACCCTGACATCCACAATCCGCTTTCACTGGCCGATTCACGCATCCGGAGTATAGAAGAAGATCCGAACGGCTTCCTATGGATTTCAACGATGTCCTCTTTTATCAGTTGTTATGACCTGCGTCACGGCCGTTTTGTGGATTTCACCGGATGCAACGAATATAAAGAAAACTATTCTAAATTCTTCATTACCTCCGATAATTCCGTCTGGCTATGGCATAATCAAAACGGATGCAGGAGAATCGTTTATCAGGATGGGAAGTTCTCGTCACAGACTTATAAGAAAGAGTTGGGAAATCTACCTTCCGACAGAGTGCAGTTTGTATTGGAAAGCGCCAAAGGAGAAGTCTGGATCGGAACCCGTAAAGGGCTATTGAAATACCGGAACGGGCAAACTGACAATCTAGACCCGCAGAGCCAAAGTTGGGAACATATCATCGCTTATGACCAATATACCTGCATCATCACCGACAAGAATGAAATCTACCGTCACACCTACTCTACCGGCAAACTGGAAAAAGTAGGTTCACTTGCCGCAAGCTTTGACGACAACAGTCGTGTCACGGGCAACTTCCTCCTGGCAGACAAATGGGTATTGTTTACCGCCAACGGCAGTTATCTGCTGGATATCCCTACCGGAAAACTTTCCCGCTACTCCGACCTGAATATCAAAAACGGTGCGGTCACCAAAGACAATAAAAAGAATGTATGGGTGCACAACTATACCGGACATTTATGGTACGTCAACGTTACAACGGGCAATATCAAACCTTTTCAGTTCCTTTCTTCCGAACATATCGGCTATATAGATGTGGAGCGATATAGTATCGTACACGATTCACGGGATATCATCTGGATTACAACTTACGGAAACGGACTTTACGCATACGAGCTGGCTACGGGAGACCTGCAGCATTTCACCTTTGACATCGGCCAATCCAGCCATATTAACTCTAATTATCTCCAATATGTAATGGAAGACCGTTCCGGCGGTATCTGGGTAAGCTCCGAATTTTCCGGTTTATCTCATCTGGAGATTCTGAACAAAGGCACACAACGTCTCCATCCCAGCGGCGAGAACAGTTCCGACCGCTCCAATACCATCCGTATGCTTTTCCAAAACCGAAACGGAAATATCTATATGGCAAACCGCATGGGCAGCCTGTACGAATACGACCCCGGTCTGACCAAGACAATACGCCGCGAGGATTTCACCCACAATGTGTACAGTATGAACGAGGACTCGGAAGGTAACCTATGGCTGGGTATGAGAGGAACCGGTCTTCGTATCGGAGCGGACAAATGGTACAAGAACAACAGCAAAGATCCCAATTCGCTCTCCAACGACCAAGTGTTCTCCATCTACCGTGACCGGAAAGGCCGAATGTGGCTGGGAACGTTCGGCGGAGGACTGAACTTAGCCGTAAAGACGAAGGACGGCTATCAATTCCGGCACTTCTTGCAGGACAACTATGGAGAGAAACGTATCCGTGTCATCGAAGAAGACAAGAACGGACGGATGTGGGTAGGCACCAATAACGGTATTTATATCTTCCATCCGGATTCCCTCATCGCTTCGCCCGAGAATTATATCATATACAATCATGTCAACGGCACATTCCCCAACAATGAGATACGTTGCCTGATGAATGACCATGAAGGCAATATGTGGATCGGAACCGCCGGAGCCGGATTTGCCGTCTGCCATCCGGAAGGCGATTATCAGCATCTGACCTTCAACTGTTACGACATCAAAGACGGGTTGTCCAATGCCGTAGTGCAGTCCATTGTTCAGGATAAGGATAATAAGATGTGGATAGCTACCGAATATGGCATTTCACGCTTCACTCCTGCAACCAAGCAAATTGAGAATTATTTTTTCTCTTCCTACACTTTGGGAAATGTATATAGTGAGAACACCGCTTGTGTAAGCAACGACGGCAAACTACTGTTCGGTACCAACTATGGCTTAGTTGTATTGAATGCCGACAAAATAGAGAATCTGGACAAACCGACTTCCGTAGTCTTTACCGGACTTCAGATCAACGGAGCCAATATGCTTCCCGGTGTAGAAGATTCTCCTTTGCAGGAAGCAATGCCATACATCAACGAGCTGAACTTGAAATATTATCAACAATCATTTGTCATCTCCTTCTCTACATTCAACTATCTGAATGGGGTATCCAAGTATTCCTATTGCCTGCCCCCTTATGACACGGAATGGAGTTCGCCTTCCAGCCTGAACTTCGCCACTTACCGGAACTTGCCTCCAGGCAAGTACAAACTCCACGTGAAAGCTTGCAACGCCGCAGGTATCTGGGGAGAAGAGAATGTGATGGAGATTGTGATAGCCCCTCCGTTCTGGAAAACGACTTGGGCTTACCTGTTATATGCCCTGTTAATCGCAGTAGCCGGTTATTTCAGTTTCCATATCATCCGGAATTTCAACGCATTGCGCAACCGCATCGCAGTAGAAAACCAGTTGACGGAATACAAACTGGAATTCTTCACCAATATATCTCATGAGTTCCGCACTCCATTAACCCTGATTCAAGGAGCTTTGGAAAGAATCGTCAATATGGGAAACCATTCCAGAGATATGCAACATTCCCTAAAAATCATGGATAAGAGTACCAAGCGGATGTTGCGGCTTATCAACCAATTGCTGGAATTCCGGAAGATGCAGAAGAATAAACTTGCCCTTTCATTAGAAGAAACGGACATTATCGCTTTCTGCTATGAGATATTCCTAAGTTTCAAGGATGTAAGCGAATCCAAAAACATGGATTTCCGCTTCGAGCCATCACATACCTCTTACAAAATGCCTGTCGATAAAGGAAATCTCGACAAGGTGATTTACAACCTACTTTCAAATGCATTCAAATACACTCCGTCCAATGGGAAAATCATATTCAAGGTAGACATTTCGGAACAAAAGCAACAACTTTGTATCCAAGTGACGGACACAGGAGTAGGCATCCCGAAAGAAAAAAGAAACGAATTGTTCAACCGCTTCATGCAAAGCAGCTTCTCACACAGCAGCGTAGGTGTAGGGCTTCACCTCACCTATGGTCTGGTCAATATACATAAAGGAACGATTTCTTATAAGGAAAATGAAGGAGGCGGCTCTATCTTCACCGTAGAACTACCGGCAAATGCCGACGTTTACGAGGAAAAAGACTTCCTCATCCCTAACCAAATACTGATTGAGGAAGAAGAACAACGCCATAAAGAATTTATTGCGAGTGACAAGACAGAAGAACCGGCAGCACCTTCCGTTCCATTGAATAAACGGAAAGTATTAATCATAGAAGACGACAACGATGTCCGTGAATTCTTAAAAGAGGAAATCGGTCAATACTTCGAAGTGGTGGCCGAAGCGGACGGGATCAGTGGCTTTGAACGCGCACAGACCTATGACGCCGATTTGATTATCTGTGATGTGTTAATGCCGGGAATGACCGGATTTGAAGTGACTAAGAAACTAAAGAATGAGTTCGCAACAAGTCATATCCCCATCATCCTGCTGACTGCCCTTAATATGGATGAAAAATACCTGGAAGGTATAGAGGCCGGAGCGGATGCCTATATCACCAAACCATTCAGTGTATCTTTGCTGCTCGCCAGAGTATCCAGACTGATAGAGCAACGGGACAAACTCCGTGAGAAGTTCTCCAATGAACCGGGAATCGTCCATTCAGCAATCTGCACCAATAACAAAGACAGCAAGTTCCTGGCAAAGCTGAACGAAATACTGAACGAGCACATGGTAGAAGCCGAATTCTCGGTAGACGACTATGCCAACCTTATGGGATTGGGACGTACCGTATTCTATAAGAAAGTACGTGGAGTGACAGGATACTCTCCGAATGAATACTTACGTGTTATCCGTATGAAGAAAGCAGCGGAATTGTTATTGACCGAAGACCTGACCGTTGCCGAGATTTCCTATAAAGTGGGTATCAATGATCCTTATTATTTCAGTAAATGTTTCAAGAACCAATTTGGAATCGCTCCTTCGATTTATCAGAAGAATAAAGGACAGCATGGTTCGAGTTCACCACAGATTAACACAGATTAATTTAATGCATTAATAATCAAGATCTATTATCTGTGTTAATCTGTGGTGAGAAGAAGCCCCAGTGTACTATCTTACGGATTTGCGTACAAATCTCCATTACTGTTTTTTCATCAAAAGATAAAATTTACATCCTTTCCGTACGGGAGTATAGGCATATTTTCCATTAATGCGCTTCCTTTGCAGCAAAACATTTTAATTGATCATCATGAAACACAACTTATTTCTTTTCGTATTTTTGCTGGTCGCATTGCCCGCCGTCAAGGGACAGGCAAGTGAACGTAAAAAGTACAATTTCAACAGCGAATGGAAACTGCAAACAGGAGATTTTCCTAAAGCCAAAGATGCAACATTCGATGACAGCAAGTGGAAACAAGTCACTTTGCCTCATGCCTTCAATGAAGATGAAGCATTCAAAGTTTCTATCGAACAACTGACAGACACGGTGGTGTGGTATCGTAAAAGTTTCCGCATTCCCGATTTAAAAAGTAATCAGAAAGTATTTATCGAATTTGAAGGAGTACGCCAGCGTGGAGACTTCTACCTCAACGGACACAATCTGGGAAGACATGAAAACGGGGTGATGGCAGTAGGTTTCGACCTGACTCCTTATATCAAACAAGGCGAAAACGTGATTGCCGTGCGGACGGACAACGACTGGATGTACAGGGAAGAAGGAACCAAATCCAAATTTCAATGGAACGACCGTAACTTCAACGCCAATTATGGCGGCATTCCCAAAAACGTATTCCTCTACGTTACTGACAAGGTATATCAGACACTTCCCCTGTATAGTAATCTGAAAACGACGGGAGTATATACGTACGCTAAGGACATCGACATCAAAGGCAGAAAAGCTACGATCTGTGCAGAATCGGAAGTCAGAAATGACAGTAAAGAGCCTCGCCAGTTCACCTATCAGGTGACTATATTAGATGCCGACGGCAAACAAGTGAAGACTTTTCAAGGCGACAAAGTGACTTTGAAAGCAGGAGAAACTAAAACAGTAAAAGCTTCTGCCCCTGTCGGTGGTCTTCATTTCTGGAGTTGGGGATATGGCTATCTGTATACGGTAAAGACAGCTCTGAAAGACAGTAACAACCGCATATTCGACGAAGTAAGCACTCGTACCGGATTCCGTAAGACACGTTTTGCAGAAGGAAAAGTTTGGCTGAACGACCGGGTGATCCAGATGAAAGGATACGCCCAACGTACCAGCAATGAATGGCCTGCTGTCGGACTTTCCGTTCCGGCTTGGCTGAGTGATTATTCAAACGACCTGATGGTGAAGAGTAATGCCAACCTGGTTCGCTGGATGCACGTCACTCCTTGGAAACAGGATGTGGAATCTTGCGACCGTGTAGGTTTGATACAGGCAATGCCTGCCGGTGATTCGGAAAAAGACCGTGAAGGACGCCAATGGGAACAACGGGTGGAGCTGATGCGTGACGCTATCATTTATAATCGCAACAATCCCAGTATCTTGTTCTATGAATGTGGAAACAAAGCGATCAGCCGGCCTCACATGATTGAGATGAAAGCTGTTCGTGATAAATATGATCCGTTCGGCGGACGTGCCATCGGTTCCCGCGAGATGTTGGATATCCGTGAAGCGGAATATGGCGGCGAAATGCTGTATATCAACAAAAGCGAACATCATCCGATGTGGGCAACCGAATATTGCCGCGATGAAGGTTTAAGAAAATATTGGGATGAATACAGTTACCCTTTCCATAAAGAAGGAGACGGACCTCTTCACAAAGGACAACCGGCTACCGATTACAACCACAATCAAGACCAGCTTGCCATTACTATGATTAACCGTTGGTATGACTATTGGCGTGAACGTCCCGGAACAGGCAACAGAGTCAGTGCCGGTGGAACCAAGATTATTTTCTCCGATACCAATACTCATTATCGCGGCGAAGAGAACTACCGCAGAAGCGGGGTGACGGATGCCATGCGCATTGAGAAAGACGCATTCTACGCTCATCAGGTCATGTGGAACGGCTGGGTGGACACGGAAGCAGACCAGACCTACATCATCGGTCATTGGAACTACCCGGAGAATACAGTAAAACCGGTACATGTAGTATCCACCGGCGAGGATGTGGAACTCTTCCTGAATGGTAAATCGTTAGGAAAAGGTAAACGGCAGTACAACTTCCTCTTTTCTTTCGACAAGGTCACTTTCAAACCGGGCAAGCTGGAAGCTGTCAGCTACAACAAGAGCGGAAAGGAAATCAGCCGTTACGCCGTAAACACGGTAGGTGAGCCAGCCAAACTGAAACTTACCGCCATTCAGAATCCGGAAGGCTTCCACGCAGACGGTGCCGACATGGCTCTGATACAGGTAGAGGTAGTAGATAAAGACGGCAAACGTTGTCCGTTGGATAACCGCACTGTCCAGTTCACTTTAAAGGGAAATGCCGAATGGCGCGGAGGTATCGCACAAGGTGAAAACAACCATATCCTCGATACCAATCTACCGGTAGAATGTGGTATTAA
>ERZ773107.2275-NODE-2275-length-14773-cov-3.874779_pt1 | contig 14773 bp, 7 predicted proteins | sample MGYA00580571_ERZ773107 | MGnify/ENA primary metagenome ERZ773107 (study PRJEB29015, sample SAMEA2737843) | human gut metagenome | biome: human gut; feature: human-associated habitat; material: faeces | place: China | collected 2012 ... | reverse complement strand
CCGAGGTGGTGTTCTGCGATTTTTGCAGCAGGTCGATCTGGTCGTTGATTTGATCGGCCTGTTTTTCGAGTTCCGTGAGTTGGTTGTATATCTCGTCGACCCCTTTCCACAGGGCGGAGTCGTCGAAGTCGTCGCTGCATCCGCCGCCGAAAAGAAGAGCCGATGCCAAAAGTGATGTTATCAGAGTTCGTTTCATTGTCTTTTGATTTTATCGGGTTGCGAAAGCGTCAGTCGAAATCGGTGCTGTCGGTCCATCCGGGATTCTGGGTCAGCAGTCCGCCCGTCAGTACGCGCTGGTCGGCCGGAATGGGCCACAGGTAGTCGCGTTCCTCGTTCCAAGTGTATTTCAGCGTACTCCACGCCACCACGTAACCGCGGTTTTCCGCCATGTCGGAGAGAATGATGTCCGATCCGATGCGCAGTACCGTCAATCCGTCGGCTGGACTGCTGGTCTGCTTGTCGACATAGAGTTCGAGGTCGTTCCTGCCGTCGCCGTCCATGTCGTAGAGTCCCGGTCCGGAGAAATAGATTCCGTAGTAGGGGTTGGTTTCGTTGACCAGTTGCGCACCCTCTTTCCAGCGGAACATGTCCCACATGCGCAGCCCTTCCATCACGAGTTCGATCGTGCGCTCCCGACGGATTTCGAGGATGACTCCCGTGTTTTCGCTTTTGGTGACATTGGGATAGCAGGCCAGGAGGAAGGGATCGGGATTGGCGTTGGCAGCGGCCATGTCGAGCCCCTTCATGCCGGCCCGGTCGCGGATTCTGTCGATCGAAATGAGCAGGTCGTCTTTCGTCAGCGTTCCCAGTTCGGCTTTGGCTTCGGCGTAGTTGAGATAGACCTCCGCCGTACGGAACAACGGCCAGTCGGAGGTGCCTTTCGACGCTCCGCTGTGGGCTGCCGTCGAGACGAACTTGATAGGTTCGTATCCTGTCATCGCCGTCATGTCGTTCGCCGTGACCGACTCCTCGCCTTTGGCGATGTAGCCCGGACAGAGTACGGTCTGTGCCATACGGGGGTCGCGTCCGGCGGTCTCTTCGGTGTAGGACATCGTTTCGTGTCCCTCTTTTTCGGTGAAGCGCGAACCGTCGGCCATGAGGTAATGGTTCATGAAACGGCGCGTGAAACCTGCTGCGGAGTTGCGGATGTTGAACTGCACGTTGTGGGAGAGATTCAGTCCTTCGAAGTTGTAGATGCGGGCCAGAATGACCTCTTCCTGTTTGGCGTCGTCGCTGCAAAAGAGATCCCGATAGGGTTCCGTTCCCTCCTTGTAGAGCGAGTAGCCGCTTTCGGAGATGAAGGTCGATGCGGCGTCGGCGGCCAGTTGCAGATACTTGTCGGCATCGGGCAGATTCCGGTATTTGCGCCACGTGCCTTCGTAGAGGGCGATACGCGATTTGAGAGCCAGGGCCGACCAACGGGTTACGCGGGCGACATCCTTTTCGCGGGGCAGCATTTCGATTGCGTTTTTGAGGTCGTTCATCACGTGATCCATGATGATGCCGCGATCTTCGCGGGGCTTTTTCAGCAACTCCTCCTCTTCGGAGCCGATGACCTGCTCGTACCAGGGTACGTCGCCGAAGCGTTTCACCTTGTCGAAATAGAAGGCGGCGCGGAAGAATTTGGCCAGGGCCGTATACTCGGTCACAGCCTTCTTGTCTTCGCATTGATCGACATATTCCAGCAGGGTGTTTATGCGGCGCAGGTTGCCCCACGACCAGCCGCCGCCGGTGTTCGGAACGGTGCGCTTGTCGCCTCCGTAGAGAACATCGGAGAGGGTCATCTGAACGAGCAGGTCGTTCTGCTCATCGTAGGGCGTCTTGTCCAGCAGGTTGTCGTAAAAGGGGTTGGAGAAGAGTTCCAGATCGCTTCTCGTCTTGAAATAGTCGAACTGCGTCACCCGATCCAACGGTTCTTTGTCCAGCAGGGAGTCGCAGGCCGATAATCCTGCAATCAGCGTTGCTGCCAGTATGATTAATCGCTTCATGGTATTCGGATTTTGAAATTATTAGAAGGTGATGTCGATGCCGAACATGAACGTCTTGGCCCACGGATAGTAGGCGTTGTTGTTCACGCCGGAACGGTTGATAGCCGCTTCGGGATCGACGTACTTGGAGTTCTTTTTGAGCGGCGACCAGTAGCAGAGGTTCTCGCCCGAGAAATAGATGCGGATCTGGTCGATGCCGGCCTTCTTGGTGAGGGTCGCGGGGATCGTGTAGCCGACGGTCAGGTTTTTCAGGCGCAGGTAGCGGATATTTTGCAGGTAACGGTCGTTGACCTTGCTCAGATAACCTCCCGATGAAGAATAGGCTCTTGCGCGCGGGAAATAGGAGTTGGGATTGTCCTCCGCCCATACCTTGCCGAGGAAATCCGTCGGGAGGTAGGAGAGGTAGGGATAGGAATAGCAGCCCCAGAAAGGCATCATTTCTCCGTGGGGATACCAGTAGTGGTTGCCGGTTCCCTGGAAGAAGACCGAAGCGTCGAAGCCCATCCAGCGGATCGAGGCGTTGATGCCGTAGGAGAGCGTCGGGAGCGAGTTGCCCAGGATCGTCCGGTCGCCCGGCTTGTCGACGGTGTCGTTGCCGACTCCCCAGACGCCGTTGCCGTCTAGGTCGACGAACTTCAGGTCGCCGGCCTGCCAGCCGCCGGTCAGACGGCCCGTGCTGTAACTCAGGTCGACCTCTTTGGCATAGGCCTGCGCCTCTTCGGTGGTCTTGAAGAACCCGTCGGTCTTGAAGCCCCAGATTTCGCCGATCTCCATGCCGACGTAATAATCTCCCTTTGTCAGGTTGGTCAATGACTTGTTCGGGTTGTTGTCGTATTTGGTGATGACGCTCTTGTAGTCGCTGAGGTTGAAACCGACGCTGTATTCGAACGGTTTGCCGGCGAGTTTGAACTGGTCGCGCCAGCTGACGGAGAGTTCATAACCCTTCGTGCGCAGTTCGGCGGAGTTCATGCTGGGCGAATCGGCCCCGTATACGCCGGGCAGCGCCATTCCGTCGGTCAGCATGTCCTTCGTGTCGCGGATGTAGACGTCGCCGGTGAAGTTGAGCCGGTTGTTCAGCATGGTGAGATCCAGACCCAGGTCCCACTGCTGGGCGGTTTCCCAGGTCAGGTCGGAGGCTACGGGGGCGCCCAGCGAGGAGTATTTGCCCTTTATGCTGCCGTCGAAGGTGTAGTTGCTGAAATCCTTGTTCGTGATCAGGCGCATGTAGGTGTAGTAGGACGACACGTTCTGGTTGCCCAGGCTGCCGAACGAAGCGCGCAGCTTGAGGTTGTCCACCAGGTCTTTGGCGTTGCCGAAGAACGGCTCCTCGGAGATGCGCCATCCGGCCGATGCCGAGGGGAACAGGCCCCAGCGGTTGCCCGGTGCGAAACGCGACGATCCGTCGTAGCGTCCGCTCACCTCGAAGAGGTAGCGCCCTTTGTAGTCGTAGTTGATACGGGCGAAGAAGCCTGCCAGGGCGTATTCGTTCTGGCCGCCGCCGTAAGCGCCCTCCGTGGGAGATCCCGTTGCCAGATTCAGGTCGTCGAGGTTTATGGAGGAGAGGTTGATGCCTGCCACCGAGACGTTCTTGCTGGACCACGTTTCGTAGTTGAATCCGGCGGTTGCCGACACGTGGTGCGCCTCGCCGAACGTTTCGTCGTAGTTGGCGTAGACATTGGCCGAATAGTAGTTGCGCGTCTGAACCACTTCGTCGAGCTGGTTCATGCCGGCGCCCGTGTCGTAGGCGAGCAGCGGCCCGTCGGGGTATTCGCGGTAGTTCATTGCGGAACTGCGGCTCGTATTGCGGTTCTGGTAGAGGCGGTAGGTGAAGTCACCCGTGATGCTCAACGTCTTGAACGGCGTGATGACCAGGCGTGTCGTGTTCGAGAAGTCGTTCGAGCGGTCGACGTTGCGGTGCGTGCCCTCGTTGAGCAGGATGTGGCGTCCGTTGGCGATCTTGTAATCGAGATACGGCGTGCTGTAAAGCCACGATCCGTCGGGGTTCTTCATGGGGAAGTTGGCCAGTGCGTGGCGGGCGCTGTAAGCGATGGTGTTGTCTACGCTGCCGTCTCCCAGAGACTTGTAATTCGACGAGAAGAACGACGTGTTGTTCGAGAGCGTTGCCCACCGGTTGATCCGAAAATCGAGTTTCGCACGCAGGTTGTACTTGTTATACACGTCGGGATGTGCGCGCTGAATACCTTCCTGGCGGTCATAGGCGCCCGAGACGAGGTATTTGATGTCCTTCGTGCCGCCGCTGAGCGAGATGTTGTGCTGCTGCACGGGCCGACGCTGCTGGAAGAGCATGTCCCACCAGTCGTAGTTGCCGTAGTAGACCCACTGTTTGCGGCCGTTGCGGATCTCTTCGACGACCCACGGACGGTCGGGATGCTCGGTCCTGTCGTTCACGCGCGCCAGCAGCTGCTGCATGTCGTGATCGTTGTATTTGACATAGTTCGTTCCGGAGTCGGCCTGCCAGAACTTGTTGACCGTATAGACCGACCAGTAACCGCGGTTCTCGTAGTCGGTCGAGGTCGTGGCCTCCTCCCAGCCGAAACGGCCGCTGTAACGCACCGTCGCCTTGCCGTCCTGGGCCGAGCCGTTCTTGGTGGTGACCAGGATGACGCCGAAGGCTGCGCGGGCGCCGTAGACGGCTGCCGCCGAAGCGTCCTTGATGACCGAGATCGACTCCACGTCGTTGGGGTTGACGCGGTTCAGGTCGCCCACCACGCCGTCGATCAGCACGAGCGGGTCGGCCGAGTTGATCGAGTTGACGCCGCGGATGTTGATCGCCGGCGTGCTGCCGGGTTTACCCGAGGAGGTGGTGATGTTGAGACCCGCTACGGAACCCTGCAACATGCTGCCCAGCGAATGGGTGACGCGGTTTTCGAGCTCCTTGCTCCCTACGGTCGCAACGGCGCCGGTCAGGTTGACTTTTTTCTGCGTACCGTAGCCGATTACGACGGTTGCATCGAGCATGATGGCGTCCTCTTGCAGGTAGATCGTGATGCTGTTCCGGCTTGAGGGAACCGTCACTTTCTGGGGCAGGTAACCCAGGCAGGTGACCTGGAGAACGGCTTCTCCCGACGGAACCTGGATTTTGAAGGTGCCGTTTTCAGAGGTTGTGACGCCTTTGGTCGTACCATCGACCAGAACGGCTACACCCACGAGCGGCTGTTGATTGGCGTCGAGGACTTTTCCCGACACCTCCCTGTTCTGGGCCGAAAGGGCTGTTATTCCCCCTCCCAATACCAGAAGAAGAGATAGAACCAGTGGTCTTAATACTCTCATAAGATCTGTGTTTGTTGGTTAGTAAATGATGATTGTGGTTGGGTATGTAGCGAAAATCACTTGCGTCGGTAGGCATCCGTGGAGAATGCTTTCGGCCGCTGCATGTTTTCGGTCCACTCGTTTCCGAATTCGTCCTTGACGGTGATCACAAGGTCGGTGTCCGCATCGTCCGCCTTCACCTTGAAGAAGTGCGTGAACTTGTCGGTGATGAACGACGGGGTCGACTTGAGTCCCGCGTTGTTGAACCGCTTGACCGAGAGCGCCGCGATATGGAGCGGGTCGTAGGCCCAGACTTCGGTGTAGGGCAGCGTCTTGCGGTTTTCGTCGACGACGCTCAACGTCCAGTCCGAATTCCAGTTCCAGATGTTGATCAGCACCTCGTTGTCGTTGTTCTGCGGATAGGCGTTGACATATTGCATATAGGCGTTCTTGACCGAAGCGGAGATGTCGGAAGGCATCAGCGGAACGTCGGCCATCGAAAAATGCACGTTGTTCAGGTCGTAGCTGCGGAACTGGTACTCTTCGGGCCATCCGGTCGATTTGTAGAGACATTGGAAATCGGTTCCCGTGACATCCCAGATGCCGTAGCCGCCCGGAGTTCCGTCGGTTCCGATGTGGATTCCGGGCGTGAGGTTGCCGGACCACCACCACGAAGCGCATACCGAGCCGGAGTTATACTCCCGGAAGTTATGCCCGTCCACGATCGGAGCGTCGGGCGTCACGTTGAAAAGTTTGTGGGTATGCCCCGTCACGAAGCGGACGGTATATCCGTCGAGGATGTCGAAAAGCCGCAGGGTGTTGACCTGATCGTGGTCGATCTTGAATCCCGATGTGGTCGGATAGAACACCTGCGCATGCATGGCAACGACGACGGGGGTCGTCTTGGCCACGTGCGACAGGTCTTTCGCCAGCCAGTCCAGCTGCTCGGCGGAGAGGCTCTTGACATAGTTGCGGGATTCGGTTCCGTCGTAGCTGCTGCAATCGATGTCGTCCATGACGACGTAATGGACCTTGCCGATGTTGAACGAATAGTAGGTCGGGCAGATCTGATCCACATATTTGACCGCCGCATCGTAGTCCGACCTGGTCTGGAAGTCGTTGTCATGGTTGCCCATGGTGTGGAAGATCTGCAGATTCTTGATCTGGCTGTTGATGGTGTTCAGGTACTGGGGGAAATAGTAGCTGTTCGAATACCAGTAGAGGTCCCAGGTCATGTCCCCGAGGGTGAGCGCATACATCTTCTCGCCCTTGTGGCGGGTCATGTAGTCCGTAAGGTCGGAGGTGAACTGGGCGAACTGTCCCAGGTCGCCCGTTCGGTTGGCGAGGTGCATGTCGCCCAGCATGAAGATCTTGTAGGAGTCCTGTCCGTCGACCTTTTCGAGCTTGAAGTCGGCCCGTTCGACGACGTCGGCGCTGTTTTTGAGCGCGCGGTGGAACTGCGGGAGCACCCCGACGGACGGAACTTCGTAGCCGCTCGGGACGGAGATGAAGACATATCCCCACTTTTTGGCCGATTTGAGCTGGTAGATGCCCTTTTCGTTCGTGACGGTCACCTCCGCGCCGTCGGAGACCACGACGTTCTCCACGCCGACGCCGGCCGACGACACGATCCCGTAGACCGTGGTGCCTGCATCCGGTTTGAAATCTATGTCTTCGACGATGTTGATGTAGATTCTTCCGAACGATTTTTTGCGCGCGTCTCTTTTGACGAAGACTTTGTAGTAACCCGTTTCACACCCGTCGGCCAGGCGTACGGTGAAACTGTCGGAAGTGGTGTTGACGATGGGGCAGACGTAGGAGATGCCTGCGTCCGACTCAAGAATGAATGTGTCTGTGGTCAGGGGCGATTTCCCCCCCCCACTTACGGCGAAAGTGCACTCGCCGCCTTCGGTGACGTCTACCGACCCCGGAACCGTGAATTGCACGTCGAAATTATCCGCGGGGGTCTTTTCGTCATCGCTGCCGCCGCAGGCGAAGAGTTGCGAGACGGCGATGAGTGCCAGTAACAGATACTTTAATACGTTTTTCATTTTAAGTTCTTCGATTATAATTTTTTTATTTGTCCGCGTTTTGTAAATCCGGTTGTTTGGACACCTCGAAGGCCCGGAAAGACCCGGTCGGGGACTCCGTCCCGAAGTCTCCGTTTGCGGCCCTGCCGGCCTTCGCATCTTCCGTTATATATATGGTAACCATCTGTTTACCGTGTCGCTTCTGTCTGAAAAACTTTTCAAATATAACTTGTTTGTGTTTCGATTGTGTTTCGAATACATTTCAAAATTAAACTTATTTTATTAAAAAACAAAATCGGATGATTTTTTTTGCAAATAAAAAATTTTAATTTTTAGTCGTGTTTCGTTTGGTAGATTTGCCATTTCCCTTTCATTTCTTTTTCGTTGCCCTTGATTTGTGGAATGGTTGTGAAGCGAGACTGTCGGGCGTCTGTTTTTCGGCGACGGCAGTTCGGAAAACGGCATGGCGGAGAAGAGTGGCGGGCGGAACCGGAGGTGTTGTCGGAACCGGTCCCGGCCGCTCGGGGCGGGCTGTCGCCTGCGCCGGGAGCGGCAGTGTGGCGGACGGATTCCGGCGCAGGCCGAAAAGACGCTCGCGGAGGTGAGTTCCGGAGGCTATGAATGCCAGGAGGCGGTGAGCTGTTCGGGGAGCGGAACCGAGGAGTCGCGCCGCCAGACCATCGCCCGGTCGGCGGCCGCGTCGCCCGTGCCGAAGTCGAAGCGGTCTGCGGAAACGAACCTCGCCGGAACGTCGCCAGCGAACCCGAAGCGTCCGTAAAATTCCCGGAGCCACTCCTTGCCGGGCGTCGGGATGAGGAGCGCCGCATCGTCGCCGCGCTCCGCGATGAGCCGCATCGCTTCGCGCATCAGCTGCGAAGCCAGTCCGCGTCCCCGGAACGCCGGGTCCGTCGCTACGCCATAAATATAGGTCGTGCGGCCCAGCTCCGTCCGGAACGGCAGGAGGTGGAGCATCGCCGCCATGCGGCCTTCGGCCTCGGCCGTCAGCATCCGGCGGCGGGAGTAATAGCGCATGATGAACGAGTCGGCGAACTGCTCGTCGTCGCCGAAGGCCTTCATCCAAAGCTCTTTGCAGGCCACTTCGTCGGGGTGCATGCAGATCGCCGCGAATTTGTGCTGGAGGAACGCCGGGTGGTAGGAGAGTTTGGCCTGCCGCAGTCCGTCCAGCCCGAGGTCCTCCTCGCGGTTGATCAGCGTGAAACGTTCGGGGAGGTGCTGCGCGAAGAGTTTGTTGATGATCGTGAAAGCGCCGTCGAACTCCGTGTCGGCCTTCTCTACATGGGTGTCGAAGGTGTGGTCGTTGACCGCCGAGCCGTAGGTGAAGGCCGCGAGGCGGTCGCCGACGTAGATGCAACCGCCGATCAGCCCCAGTTCTTCGAAATGCTCGAAGGCCCGCTGCATGGCCCGCTGCTCGGCGCACAGCTCCGAGGTGTGGCCTTCGTGGGCCTTGCGCCATTCGCGCTCGAGGGCCATGCACTCCCCGAAGCGGTCGGGCGTCAGCTCTTCGTAGCGGTAGTCGGGATATTCGGCCGTGAAGCGGTTGATGTGGTTGCGCTTGGGCTGATAGCGGCGTCCGGCAAGGTTGCGAAGATCGTCGGCGTTGTAGACGTAATCTTCCAGCGCGCGGTCCGACTCGAACGCGAAATGGCAGGGAACGATCCGGCGGATCGTGTCGCGGCCTTCGTCCGTCAGGCCGATGATCCGCAGCCGCTGTCCGTGGGCGTGGGCGTCTTCGCGCAGGAGGGGGAGGATCGGGCCGAAGTCGCCCTCGCCGACGGGCTGCATGTAACCGATGCGCTCGCCGCCGTCGATCTGGAAGCGGATCACCAGGAATCCGCCGATCTCGGCCCACGCGCTGTGGAACACCGCCTGCCAGCAGTACATGTTGGCGAAGGCGAGGTCGCAGTTGCAGATGCCCGAGGGCATGGTATAACGCTCGATGACCGCCCGGTCCCCGAGGCGCACGGGTTTGAAATCAATCATTTGCCGTGTAATTCTTTTTCTCGATATGGGTGTAATACTGCTGGACCAGCGCCCGGAAATTCTGTGCCAGACTGTCGGCGGCCGGGGTGGCCGGGCATTCCTGCACATTCATGTCCGAATCGTCGAGCACGATTGCGCCTTCTCCGGTCAGCGCGCGGAACCGTCCGTCGTAGCTGACCGACCAGCGGGGCCGCTGCGGTTCGTTCAGCACGTCGCGCCCGAATGCGAAATAAGGCTCCCGGTTGCCCGTGAGTCCCAGCAGGGTGGGCATGATGTCCAGTTGCTGCGTGATCTCGCCGACCTCGCCCCGCAGGGCGCCGTCGGGGGTGTAGATGAAGCCGATGATGTGCATGTTGCCCGGGTAGGAGCGCGTCTCCTCCGCGAATTTCTCCGACGACACGTGGTCGGCCACGAAGACGAAGATCGTGCGGCGGAACCACTCCTCGCCGCCGAAACGCTGGAAGAAGAGGCGGAACGCCCGGTCGTCGTAGGCGACGCCCTTGTGAATCCGGGTGTAGCCCTCGGGCAGCGTCGCGGCGTACTTTTCGGGTACGACGAACGGGTGGTGCGACGAGAGGGTGAACAGCGCGGCGAAGAAAGGTTCGGGCATCGCCGTCAGCTCCTCGCCCGTGAATTGCAGGAACTCTTCGTCCCAGATGCCCCAGTAGCCGTCGAAATCCCTTGTTCCGTGCTTCGCCTCGTAGTCCTCGCGGCTTACGAGCCGCTCGACGCCTGCCGAACGGGCATAGGCCCCGAAGCCCATCGAGCCGCGTTCCGAGCCGCAGAAGAAGGCCGTCGCATAGCCTTTGTCCGCCAGCATGGCGGGCAGCTGGCGGCTCTCGCCCAACGATTGGGGCATCAGTACGAACGGCGTGCGGAACGAGGGGATGCTTCCCAGTACCGAAGGCATGGCCTGGATCGAACGCGAGCCGTTAGCGTACATCCGTTTGAATGTCAGTCCATTGCGCATCAGCGAATCGAGGAACGGCGTGAAACCTTTTTCCGGGAGGTCGGCGTAGAGTTCCGGATGGAGGAACGCGGAGTGCTCGGCCGACATGCTCTCCATGATGAAAATCATCACGTTGCGGCCCGTGAGATCGACCGCCGTGCTGTCGGCGGGCCGGTGCACGGGCGTGAAGCGCTGCGGCAATTCCTCCGGGGTGAAATATTTCCTGTATTTGACGCTTCCCGCGTTGCCGATAGTGCGCAGGATGCAGAACGGGTTGCTTAAAATCAGATTGGCTTTGCCGCTGTCCGCCGTGTAGAGCATGGCATTCGACAGCGTGATCGGACGGGTCATGCGGGTCATGCCGCCGCGCATCCCGGCGACGCTCAGCCCCGCCGCGAGGGCGAAGACGACCGTGCCGCCGGCATAGTAGGCCCAGCCGCGTCTCAAAAGGCTCTCCTCGCGCGTCCGGCGGCGGTAACCCCACGCCAGCAACGCCACGAGTCCCGCCCACAGCAGCACGAGATACCAGTTTTCGGCCATGAACTTTCCGGCCAGCTGCAACGAGTTGTCGTTGTCGGCGAAGAAAATTTCGTCGGCCGTGAAACGCTTCTGCGTGTAGCGGAAATAGACCGTGTCGGCGAGATTCGCGGCTGCGATCAGCACGGCGTTGACGATCACGTAATACCAGAACAGCATGCCCCGGTACCAGCGCCGTTCGCGCAGGTGCAGGGGCAGGAGCGACAGCAGGATGAACACGCCGTCGGCATAGACGACCGATACGGTGTCGAATTTCAGCGACCCGGCCACGAGCTGCCCCAGTTCACTCCACACCGGCGGACCGAGCAGGGCGGCGTTGTAGACCCAGAACGCCGCGCGGCAGAGCATCAGCGCCGCGTAGAGCAGTGCGATGCGCCACACGAGCAGCGCCAGCGGCGTATGGAGCAGGCGTTTCATCCTCTATTCGCAGGCTTTCAGCGACATGTCGAGCGACTTGATCTGGTGCGTCAGCGCGCCCACCGAGATGAAGTCGACGCCGCACTCGGCATAGTCGCGCATCGTGTCGAGCGTGATGCCGCCGCTCGATTCGGTTTCGCAGCGTCCGGCGACCTTCTCGACCGCCCGGCGGGTCATTTCGGGGGTGAAGTTGTCGAACATGATGCGGTCGACGCCGCCCGCCGCGAACACCTCGTCGATGTCTTCCAGCGTGCGGACCTCGCACTCGATGGGGATCGTCTTGCCTTTGGCCGCGAGGTATCGGCGCACACCTTCGATCGCGGGGCGGATGCCGCCGGCGAAGTCGATGTGGTTGTCCTTCAGCAGGATCATGTCGAAGAGGCCCATGCGGTGGTTCTCGCCGCCGCCGATCTTCACGGCCATCTTGTCCAGCACGCGCATGCCGGGCGTGGTCTTGCGCGTGTCGAGGACCTTGGTACGAAGTCCCTCCAGCCGCTTGACGTAAACGGTGGTCTGGGTCGCCACGCCGCTCATGCGCTGCATGATGTTCAGCAGGATGCGCTCGGCCTGAAGCAGCGAGCGCAGGCGTCCCGAGACGTAAAAGGCCACGTCGCCGGGCGCGACACGGTCGCCGTCGTGCAGGATCTGTTCGAATTTCATTTCCGGATCGAGGCGTTGCAGAACGAGTTGCGCGATTTCGATCCCGGCGATCGTGCCCTCCTGCTTGCACAGCAGGCGCATGCGTCCGTGTTCGTCGGCCGGGATGCACGAGAGCGACGTGTGGTCGCCGTCGCCGATGTCCTCCCTGATGCAGAGTTCGATCAATTCATCTACGAAAGGTTTGTATTCGGGTTTCATGGTTCGTGGATATTTATTCTTTGATAATCAGTCGTCCTTCGTATATTACCTGAAAAACGCCGGCGCAGGTGAAGCTGACCCGGCAGTCAACGCCGTCGATTGCGCCTGTGAGATTGGTGATTTTATAGCGTTCGACGGGCTGGTAGCTCGATCCTCCGCCTTCATTGTTCTCTTTGAGGGCGGAGGGAATGATCTCCTCCCTGACAAAGTTGAGCGACTTGTCGCCCTTCGGGGTGTAGGTGACCGTTTGGAGCCGCATTTCCACGCCCGGCATGTTGGCCGCGAAGCGCGTTTTGTGCATGTAGAGGGAGAAACTCTCCGGACCGCCTGCGAATTCGAACCAGGCTTCCGGGTCCGTAAACGTTTCGCCTTTGGCGTCGGTCACGGTCGAGGTGCCGTAAAAATGCAGGTTGGCACCTTGCAGGTATCCGTTTTCGATGCCGTCATTGGTTGTGGCGTAACGGACTTTGGGTTCGCCGTCGTCGTTGCAGGCAGCGAAAGCTGCGGCGGCGAAGAGGAGGAAGAGGATTTTTTTCATGTGTTGGTATTGTTAGATGTTTATATTCAGAGTGATGCCGAAGGTGCGGGGGCGTCCGCGCTGGACGAACTCGTTGCCGATCGACTTGAAATAGAAGACGTCGTAACGCGCTCCCCCGAGGTTGCGGCCCCAGATGTCGAGCGAATAGTGCTTGTGCTCGAACCGCACGGAGGCGTCTGCTAACGCATAAAAGGGCTGCGAAAGTGTGTTCTCCTCGTTCCACCAGATGCGCCCCGCGCAGCGGACTCCCGCTTGCAGGACCACGTCGCCGAGCCACTTGACGCCCGTGGGCAGGGTCCATGCCGCCTGGGCCGAGAGGGTGTGCTGCGGGGCGTAAGGGATGCGGTTGTCCTTGAAATCCTCGATGCCGTTGTCGTAACGCACGAAACGGGCGTCGGTGTATCCGTAGGCCGTGTTGATCTCCAGCGACCGCCACGGCGCGAATTGCAGGGCCGCTTCGGCTCCGACGCTGCGCGTGCGGCCCGCGTTGGTCATCATCCGGCCCGTGCTCTGTCCCTCCGGGAAGATCGTGAGCTGTTGGTCGCGGACATCAATGTAAAATACCGCGAAATCGCCCCGCACGGCGCCGTCCATGCACGAGAAGTGGCCGCCCAGTTCGTAGTTCCAGCTGTATTCCGGCTCGTAGGACATCAGGTCCGCTTCGTCGTACTGCGAACCGGCCATCCGCCATTTGAGCTTTTCGCTCAAGATGTCGGAGAACATCTGCGTGTTGAATCCCCCGGCCTTGTAGCCCTTGGCTACCGAAATATAGAGGTTGCGCACTTCGTCGAAAGCGTAGAGCAGCGAGACCTTCGGCAGCACTTCGCAGTAGGTGTGGGCGATGCGGTTCCCCTCGTCGATCGAGATGCGTTTCGGCGCGGGCGCGCCGCCCTCCTTGCTGACGAAATAATCCATGTCGGTCCGGCTGTGGTAGGCCAGCGACGTGTGTTCCACGTCGAAACGGATGCCGGCCGTGAGCCGCCAGCGGCCCAGCCGCAGGTTCGACTCGTGGTAAACGGCGCCTCCGTACACGGGCATACGGAAATCGGAGTAGAGCGGCAGTTCATCCGCGGAGATCGAGTATTCCTCGTTCCAGATCGCGCCCAGATGCTCGTTGGCGTTCTTGACGATCAGCTCCTCGATGCCCGTGCGTTTGAAGTGCACCGGGGCTTCCATCACGCCGTGGCGGTAGAAACCGAAGGCGCCCAGCAGCCAGCCGTAGCGCCGTCCGTCGTGCGAACGGAAAACGATGTCCTCGGTCAGGGCGTGTTCGCGCCGGGCCTGCCGGAGCGTGAACCAGGGTTCGGGCGTGAAGTCCTGGTCGAGCGTCATCTCGTCGTCGGAGTACTGGTACGAGGTGATCGACGAGACGGAATATTTCGCGGCGTCGTAGCGCACCGTGAGTCCGTCGCTGACCGTTGTGCGGCGGTAGGACGACGGGTCGTTATAGCTGATCTGGCCGTTGCGGATGACGGTCTTGCCGTCGCGCACGATGTCCTCGCCGGCGTAGGCGTAGGGATAACCTCCCTGGTCGAGCGCCGAGAACGAGAAGGTGTTGTCGATGCGCACTCCCCGGTTGTTGCGCCACTGCGTTTTCCAGCGTCCTCCGCCCAGACGCTCCCAGTCGCATTTCTCGCCCGTGCAGTCGTTGTCGAAGAAGCCGCCCGTGTGGGTGAAATAGCCCGTCACGGCCATTCCGAGGTCGGGCGAGAGCTTGTAGTAGGACGATGCCCGGAAGCGGTAGGAATCCCCGCTGCCGTATTCGGCCGTCAGCCGCACGCCCTCGTAGGTGAGCGGCGAGAGCGTGTAGACGTTCACCACGCCGCCCATCGTGTTGCGGCCGTAGAGCGTCGACTGGGGCCCGCGCAGGACCTCGATGCGTTCGGCGTCGGCCAGCTCCGTGTCGAAGTTGTCCTTGTTGAGCACCGGGACGTTGTCGATATTCAGCCCGATGACCGGCTGGTCGATGCGCGCGCCGAGGCCCCGCACGTAGATCGACGAGGTCATGCGCGAACCGTAGTCCGGAGCGTGGAAGTTGGGAACCGTTTGCGAGAGGTTTTTCACCGCCCCGATGCGTCCCCGTTCGATGGCGCGGCCGCCGACGATCGACGCCGCGACGGGCTGCGAACGCAGCACGAGGCCCTGTTTGATGGCCGTCACCTGCACCTTGTCCACCACGATCACC
>ERZ773107.2269-NODE-2269-length-14799-cov-3.938348_pt1 | contig 14799 bp, 5 predicted proteins | sample MGYA00580571_ERZ773107 | MGnify/ENA primary metagenome ERZ773107 (study PRJEB29015, sample SAMEA2737843) | human gut metagenome | biome: human gut; feature: human-associated habitat; material: faeces | place: China | collected 2012 ... | reverse complement strand
GAACGCCTCAATTCGGGGACAAAGATACGATATTTTTCTTAATATCCCATAATTTACAAGAAGAGAAATATAGAAATTAGGACTTTTTTACATGAAATCTCAAACTTGTGAACATAACCCCATCATAAAATGAATAGCAAGTATTCCTGCTGAGTTTATCAAATCAGGGCCATTGTTGTTGATGATGACTCTACCATCAGCTCATATATACCTTTCCGACACAAGCATATAGTGTTTTCATTTGTACTCCGAGTGTGTACAGTTTCAAACCATGATTCACATTCTAACATAAGAAACTGAAGCCGTGACCATTTGTGTATTTTTGCCAAACTAACTCCAGTACATACAACAGATGTAAAAGATTTCTGCAAAATCGACCGAAATCATAAGAAAAAAACACCAAATCAGCAAATTTCTTAAAGATTATATCTGTTTATTAAGATTATTTTTGTATATTTGCAGCATTATTTTGGTGGTAAAGCCTGTTGGCCTGCCACGTGACAATAGGACTTTACGGAGCAGCCTATATCACAATTCTTCTCCGTAGTAACAGTCCGTTCTCTCTCACTGGTCTCTCCCTGCGCGGCAGAGGCATACGTTTTTATATTTTTCAAACACTCCAAATTGACAGCGCATGAGAAAGTTTACTTCTTTGTTACTGTTAGGCTTCGCTCTCGGCAGTTTCGCACAAACGCCCGGAGGAGTCAGCGGAAGCGAACTGTGGTTCAAGACTGCGCCTTTGAACTCAGACCTGCAAGGTTATTACCGTTGGCAGGATTTCTCTGGGGATTCCATACGGCTGATGCTATTGGACAGCCGTGGCGTCAAGTCTGAACTTACTCTTCCGAACAGTTCAGTCCATTACTTCAACTTCAATCCGAGTCTCTGGCTCGCAGACGGATTTCGTAGTCTGAGTGCCAAACTCAAACACGGCAACCTCTCGCAGGCTACCGTCATTGGTGTCTTTGCCCCCGAAATGGCGACCATTGGCAAAGACATGGTGCTTTATGCCCTTGATGGCCGCAAGGGCGACGGAGCCATTCTGAGCAAGGACAAAGCCGTAAGGGGTAGAGGTGTTGAACCACTGGACTATGGTTCAGCATCGGGTGAAGACCTGCTTTATCAATCAAGTGATTCTTTGTCCGAGAACGGTTTTAAGGAAAGCGCTCTGCGAGTTGTGTCCTACTTCAAGGTAAGCAATCCTTCAACAACATTGTGGGGAGACAACTCCAATACCACATTATTCATCGGAACCCCTTCCACCTCTGGCAGTTTCGGTACGGATTTCCCGACCTCGCTCTTCGGTAATGCTTCCATCCGTGGATATGCCCCTGAGCTTATTGTGTTCAGCAGGATGCTTACACCCGATGAGCGCAGAAAAGTGGAGAGCTATCTGGCGGTAAAGTACGGCATCACCCTCAAAGGCTCGTATCTTGACAGCGACGGAAACCTGACTTGGGACATGGCGGAGAACCAAGCCTACCACCATAGGGTCACAGCTGTTGGAACCGACATGGCAGGAAGTCTCTCCCAACCGCTTTCCGCAACATCCTATGAGGAAAGTCCGGTGTATGCGGCCTTGAAGGAGAACGGAACTTATCATGACGCAAATCCATACAACCCTTCATCCGCTTCCCGTCTGCTTGTCATGGGACGTGAAAACGGCAATCCGATGCCGGACAGAGGCTTCACTTTCTGGGGCGACGATGATGTGGCACTTGCAACATATACCTCACCTACAGATTCCCTGTGGCATGTCATGAAACGTACATGGATGGTCAAGACCAACGTGCCGTCAAAGCCCGACAGTACAGTGGCAAGATGGACTGCGCAAGGACTTGAAGTGTCAAGGAATGGCTTTACAGACAATATCATCCAAGAGAAAGCCGCTTCCGGAGCTTATGCCACGACCCCAGCCCTTGTTGGAGGTGGCGGTGCTTTTGAGTTCACCTGTCCGACAAGTCACCCGACTTTTGACGTTGGCTTCGGAAGTATCGGTGGCAGCACATGCAAGTATGGATTCCGGTTCACCAATGCTGGAGTTGTTTATCCGATCATCAACGGAGCGGTCTCAAATTCATACATCGCCACGGATGTTGACGGAACGGACATTTCCATCCGCAAGGAAGGCAAAAACATCTATCTGCGTGTTGACGGAACAGGAAGTGCGGCAAGAACCATATCCCTTTCGGATGCAACTGACACAGACACAAATGTGGGCATTATCCGAACGGAAGGAGCAGAGTCCGCCTTGAATATGGCAGGCTTGAGGACAGGAGGAATAGATGATGTCGGTTATATGGCAGAGTTGAGCTATGACCTCACACCGGACAGGGAGTTCTCGGACTATTGCCGCAAGCGTACCGTCATGCTCATAGACCCAAGCGGTGAAGGTGATTTCGACATCAACAGCAACAGTAACATAAGATGTTCCAAGCCTGATATGACAAGGGGCAAGACCATATTCCGCAATATCCTATGGGATGCAGACGGAAGCGGAAGCGATGTGTTCACATTCGCCTATTATGACGGCATTTCCTATGATGCCACTCCTACGCCGTCAAGTTGCGAGAATGGAGTTCCACGCAATGACGGGTATATCGACATCGGCATCAACATCGGTACACCAGTCTATTCCTATGTGCTCAGCGTTGATACCGTTGCAGGAAAAGTAAAAGGAGAAACCATTGCCAGAGGAACATTCTTCGGTGACACGCATAGAATCACGAATCTTGCCCCCGGCGCCTATGCGCTGTCCGTATCACAAGGTGGAGGCAACGAGATTTATGCCACTGGCAACGCACTCTACACCTCATACTCACATGACACCAGGACCTATCTGTCTGGCGACATCTCATGGACGGTGAACGATACAAAATCAAACTACCGTGTGGGATTGGAGCCAAGCCTCACGGACGAGATCACCCAATATGGCTTCGACGTGCGGGGCGACAAGGCGCATATCATAACCGGTGGATATACAAGCCTAACCAAATATGTCACCATCAAGCCTGGCGATGTGCTTAGCGTAACAGTCCGCAATATGCAGGTCACATACAAGTTGAACGGACAGACCGTGCATCATGAATATGTCTGGTCACTTCGTGCATGGCGGTTCTGCATCAAGTACGGAAAGGGCGAGACACATATCACAGATCTTACCGTAAACGGTACGCCTGTAACCTCATTCACCACAAGGGGCAATGTGCAGATAGAAACACCCAAGAAGTGTACGACAACGATGACCGTCTATGTCGGCAGCGAGTGTGATGCAAGTATGCCTAACGGAACACAGGCAAGGGAGAGCCATGTGGGCAGCTCGGACAGACAGGCTGACAATACCTTCATTTCTGGAGAAGACGAGGATTTCACTGTCAATGGCAACGGTTCTACTACAGGCATCTACGAGGCTAAACTCACACAGGACAAGCCTTCTGCAGCCACATTGATGGTGTTTGACGTATCAGGCAAACTGGTAGTGTCACGCCAAATGACAGGCGAAAGCGTCAAGCAAGCCGACTTCAAGGTTCCCGCATCGGGTGTGTATGTCGTGAAGGCAATCTCCGAGAATGGGGAGCATACAAGGAAAATCTCAGTAAAGTAACTTAAAGGAAGATACGCATGAAGAATTATATACAGAAGGTGGCGTGGGCATTGGTTTTACTGCTTGCCGCCACACTGTCCCTTTCGGCAAAGGACGGGACAGCCGTGAGAAAACTCTTCAAGAAGGGTGTCTCTGACAGTATCTCCGTAGGAGGTAGCAAACTGGTCGTTCTTCAGAAAGACCTCATTCGGAACAGAAGCCTTTCCGTGAACTCTATCGGAGAGGAGAATGTTCCTGAGCTTGACTTTGCCATGACCAATGTCACGGCAGGAGGACAGGGCTACCGTTTTCTCCCTCACGGAACACACTTCACAGGCGAGGGCGCGACTGTCAAGATAAAGTATGACCGCACGAGAATACCAAGCGGCTATACCGAGGACGACATCCGTACCTATTACTACGACCCGGCCGAGAAGCATTGGGTTGCGTTGGAGCGTGTGCGTGTGGACAAGAAGGAAGAGTGTGTCGTTTCAAAGACGACCCACTTCACCGACATGATCAACGGCGTGATACAGGCACCGGAGTCTCCGCAGACCGAAGGCTTTGCCCCGACGATGATGAACGACATCAAGGCGGCAGACCCTACGGCGAAGATAAATGTCATTGCGCCTCCAAGCGCAAACAACCGTGGCTCTGCCAATTTGCAGTATCCGTTCGAGATGCCGCCAGCACGAAACGGCATGCAGCCAAGCCTTGGCTTGCAGTACAGCAGCGAGGGCGGTAGCGGTTGGCTTGGCGAGGGTTGGAACGTCAGCGTGCCAAGCATTACGCTTGACACCCGGTGGGGCGTGCCTCGTTATGACCAGTCAAAAGAGACGGAGACTTATCTTTTGTCCGGTTCAATGCTCTCCACCATGGATGACAACGGACAGATGGGAGTCGCACACCGTGGCGAGAAGATGAACAGAAAGGCTGACCGCCAGTTCTACACCCGCCAAGGCGGTGATTTCAGCCGTATCATCCGCAAGGGTGACAGTCCTGCCAACTATTATTGGGAGGTTACAGACAAGCAGGGTGTCAAGTACATCTATGGCGGTGACGGAGCTGTTGTAAAGGGCAATGTCACCGATGCTTCGGGCAATACCCGTGAGGTGATTGCCGAATGGAAGCTGAAACGTGTCGAGGAACTCCACGGTGACTATATAGAATATGTGTATGACATCGTGGATGAGGATGTGCGTGGTGGCTTGAAAGCCAAGGCTGCATATCTGAAGGAGGTTCACGCAGGTAATGCAGGACAGGAACCGCACACCGTTGTACTCTTTGATGGCAACAAGGTAAAGCAGGTAAAGACCAACAATGCCCGCTATGGATTCCTCGCCTCCTCCAACAAGCTGTTGGAGAAAGTGACCGTGAATTTCCAGGGCGAGACATTGCGCAGCTATGCCTTTGACTACAAGGAAGGTGCATTCCACAAGGAAATGCTCACAGGTGTCAGACAGTATGACAACACAGGAAAGGAAGTGGCTTTCCAGAACTTCGACTATTATGATGATGTGCAGGCTGAAAAGGGATATGTTCCGTTCAAGGACGATTCCGAGAAATGGAACACGCACGATGACGGACTTGACGCAGGTTTCGTCAATCCATTGAAGACTGTCAGCAAGCGCTTCAGCGACAAGCCAACTGCACTTGGCGGAACGACAAGTTCTTCTGTAAGCGGTTCGTTCTATGCAGGTGTGGGACCTTGGGACGGAAGCAAATGGAAAGGCAATACAATAGGAGGTTCTTACAGCTATTCCAGCGATACCAGCAAGGGACTTTCCGCATTCGTTGACTTGAACGGTGACGGACTTCCTGACAAGGTATACAAGTCTGGTGGTTCCGTATATTATCGTCCACAGGTCAAGACTGACAACGGAGAAGTAGTATATGGTGAGCCTGTCAAGGTAAAGGGTATCAGTAACTTCTCGACAACCAAAAGTTCTACGAACTCTTTCGGTGCGAAAGCCGTTGTCGGTTGGAATGTTCTGACTGCCGTTGTCGGAACGGACAAGTCAACCACTAAGACAAAGACCACTCAGTATTTCAGCGACATCAACGGTGACGGACTTGTTGACCTCGTTTCCAATGGCAAGGTATATTTCAACCATTTGGAGTTTGATCAGTCTGGCAATGCCGTGCCTACGTTTACATTGAGCAGTGCCGACACGCCAAGCCCAATCATCTATGGTGGCAAGGTTGACACTTCTGTCATGGAGGTCAGTAAGGATGAGCAGGCGGAAGCCATCAAGAACTCACCGATGGAGGATATTGTGCGTGTATGGCAGGCTCCTAAGGACGGAACTGTCAGCGTAACTGGTCAAGTAAGCCTCATTGCACCAACAGATGACTATGATGCTGACGAGTATCAGAAGGCAGACGGCGTAAGAATTGCCATCCAAAAGGGAGGCAATGAACTTTGGAACAAGACGATAGCCAAGGGTGACAACAGTCCATACAGCGCAGCCGTATCATCTGTTGCCGTCAAGCGTGGTGACAGAATCTATTTCCGTGTCCAGTCTGGCTCTGAGGAAACAAGCAACGGTTCTTTTGACAAGGTGAGCTGGTCGCCTACCATTACATACGCTGGCGAGTCAAATATCTTGCCTAACGGGCTTTCTTCAACAGAGTACAAGCCTGAGGATGGTGCCATCTATGATGTGAACACCTCTGCCAATGTGGAGAATGGTTCAAGCGTGGAAGTTCGCAGTGCCTTCCACAAGCCTGTAACAACCGACGATGTTGTTCTCTGCATCATCGGCAGCAATGAAAAGAAAGACAGTGACGGAAACGACAACCCGAACTATATCGAGAAGACTGTCTTTGCTCGTACATTGAAGGCTAATGAGGCTTTTGGTGGCGATTCTCTCAACATCAGTCTGGAGAATACAGAAAAGCTGACCAACTTCAGCTTTGAGATTTCATCCACCTCAAATGTTGATTGGAAGAATATCGGTTGGCAAGCGTCTGTAACTTACAAGGATTCTGCCAATGTTGAGCAGACCATGTCAGTTCCTGCACATTACAAGACTTTCGCAAATGCCTTGGCAGAGGGCAAGCCATACTTGACCACAGCGACTGATACAATTATGGTTGTGTCACCAGTGCTTACCCTTTCGGACAATTCTATCAACGGTCAGATTACTTTGACCGCCAAGACAGAGGATGCACTTGTTGGCAAGAAGTCTTTCAATATCGAGAATGGCATCTTGAAAGCCGATACTCTGCGATTTGCAATGACCGCAGGAAAGAACATCTGGTTTGAATACAGCTATCCGGCAGCAATCTCTAATGAAACTGTTACTTCAGCCTCTGTTTCCATTCTGAAAGATGCGGCAGGTCTCGTAACAGAGAATGTGCTTGCTGGATTCTATGCAGAGAATGACAATCTTGGCTTCGGTATGCTTTACCGTGGCTGGGGAGGTTTTGTTTATAACTCGGCAGAGGGCAGATATGCAAAGCCTATTGACGAGTCATTGCTGAAATTGCCTGAAAACGAGAACGACAAGGTTGATCCTCTCACGATGGCATTCACTCCATTGGGTACAGACCAGACTTCTATGGATAAGTGGGTCGGTCAGCGACAGGACATCTACCTTACAGCGACAGAGGCAAGCACTGCCCGATTGACAGAACAGGATGTACTCCTTACCAATCCATTGGATAATAATGCTGAAGTGGCAGGACTTGCAGGTGAATACTTGCAAGGCACTGGCGCTGCGGCAGTAAGCCAAGTGGTTTCAAGCAAGAGTACCGTTGTGCAAGGCGGTGCGCTGGGCATTACCCACAACAATGCAAATGGCAGTTCCAAGACGGAAGTTGCCATGATGGATATGAATGGTGACGGATTCCCTGACATCATTGCTGGTGGTAGTATCCAATACACCAATTCACAAGGTGGATTGAGTGGAGAAATCTACAGGGGTATCGGAGCTAATAACTCCGACAATGCTTCACAGGCATGGGGATATGGTGGCAATCCTGTTGCTTCGGCTTCTGATATTACCTATTTAATATCTGGAGGAAAGGCATCAATACTGAACCAACAGACTGCTTGGTTGGCCCAATTCTCCATTTCTGGCAGTGTGCCAAAGAATACTGATGAAGCTGTAGAATCGTTCATTGATATTAATGGCGATGGACTTCCTGACAAGATTCTTTCCGATAAGAAGGTAAGATTGAATCTTGGCTATGCTTTCACTGAGCCTATAGATTGGGAACTTGACCGTGTTCAAGGCGGTAAGAGTCTTTCTTATAATATTGGTGCAAGTGGTAAGACTCCTGAGGCAGGTTGGGGTAAATTTCAAGATGAAAAGTATAAGGATATAAACAAGGCCTCTGGTAGTTTCTCCGCAGGCTTTGGTCTCGTAACCTCTGAAAGCGAAGAGGAGTATAATCTTATCGACATCAATTCTGACGGTCTTCCTGACAAGGTATGGAAGAATGGTGACGGTATCACTGTTGCCCTCAATACAGGCAATGGCTTTGACGAGCCTATCAGTTGGAAGGGGGCGAATGCGCTTAGTGAATCTGCCTCTACATCAGAGTCTGCAAACGCAGCGTTCACTTTGACCATCAACATTCCTGTCATAAGCATCAAGATTTCAACCAATCCTGGTGCTTCTACCTCGCACAGCATCAACCGTCCGACCTATTCATTGCAGGATGTGGATGGTGATGGTTATCTTGACATCGTTGAGTCTGAGAAGGAAAGCGAGTTGAAGGTTACACGCTCAGCCATTGGCAGAACCAATATGTTGAAGTCTGTTACCAATTCCTTGGGCGGAACTTTCACATTGGACTATGCCCACACCACTCCGACCTACGGTCTTCCTGGTGGCAAGTGGGTAATGTCTGCCCTTACCGTTGACGACGGAATCCATGACGATGGTCCAGTCATGACAACCGCCTTTGAGTATAAGGACGGAAAGCGTGACCGCCATGAACGTGAGTTCCTCGGTTTCGGTGAGGTTATCACCAAGAACCTCGACACGGAGAATGGCAATTCTGTTTACAGACAGGCTGTTGAGAACTACGATGTAGCCAACTACTACACGCAGGGCAATGTTACCGCCACATCCGTAGAGGATGCCAACGGCAACAAGTACACCGAGACAAAGAACCGTTACGACAGCTACTATCTGACTGCCGACGGTGACAAGTACACGTTCGCAAAGCGTGACGTGAACCTTTGGAGTGACCGTGCATCTGCATTCGTACCTCTCCGCTATACGGCAAACTTGCAGTATGAGGGAGCGGCAAACGGTGTGGTTACATCCGAGGCATGGAATGAGTACTACCTCAATGGCTATCATGGTGAGTTGAAGTCCTACAAGTACAGCGACAAGGGCAGTCTTGGCGAGGACGGAAACGGCAAGTTCGATTATGCGACTGCTATCAAATATACCGACAATGCAGGCAAGCACATCTTCGGACTTCCTGTTGATGTGACTGTTACAGGTGGTGATGGTTCACTCTATCATCATGTGACGGCAAAGTACAACACCAACTATGCCAACCACATCACCCAGATTACGCAGCAGTTGAATGACGGTGCGGCAGTTACTGATTACAAGTACGACTCTTACGGCAACATCATCCAGAAGACCCTCCCTGCCAACGGCAAGGGACAGCGCATGTGGTACAAGTACCGCTATGAGCCTGAGATGAACATGTATGTGGAGCGTATTGATGATGCGTGGGGTTACCGCAGCGAGCAAGGCAACTTCGACTATCGCTATGGTATAGCCAAGGAGCATCGTGACCTCAACAACTTCTATTATGAGACTGATGTAGATGACCTCGGTCGAATTATTGGCGTGCGTGGTCCAAATGAGTTGGCTACGGGCGTGCTTTATGCCATCGCCTTTGAGTATCAGCCTTTGGCTACCTTTGGTGAGAGTGGCATTACCGCACCTGCTTACGCAGTGACCAAGCACTACGACATCCAGCACCCTAACGATGACTTGGAGACCGTTACGTTCGTTGACGGTTTCGGAAGAGCCGTGCAGGTGAAGAAGGACGGTGTTGTGACAAGTGCATCCAAGGGAAGCTCTGCCAAGGACGAGAATGTGATGATAGTCAGCGGAAGAAACGTGTATGACGCTTTCGGACGTGTGGCAAAGGCATTCTATCCTACAACGGAAGGAACAGGATCGAAATCAACGTTCAACAAGTCATTTGACAATGTATCTCCAACGGTTACTGTTTATGACGTGCTCGACCGTGCTACCTCAGTGACATTGCCGGACAACTCTACGACAACTACGGCCTATACTGTTGACAACGGCAGTCATGCACTTGTTACAACCGTAACAGACGCACTCCATAATGTGCAGGCTACCCATACCAATGGCAGTGGCAAGACCTTAAAGACCATCCAGAAGAGCGGACCTGACGGTGAGATTACCACATCGTTTGAGTATGACGGCATACAGCGTCTTGTCCGTGTAACAGACACGGAGGGCAATGTCACGACATCCACCTATGACATGGGCGACCGCCGCACGGAGGTGAACCATCCTGCAAGCGGCATCACCCATTTCACTTACGATGCGCTCGGCAACGTGCTGACCAAGCAGACTGCCAACCTTGCCAAGGAAGGCAAGTTCATCACCTACGATTATGACTATCAGCGTCTGACGGGTATCAACTATCCTGACCACCCGGAGAACAATGTGAAGTATTACTATGGTGGCCGCAACGCCTCTCAGAACCGTATCGGTCGCTTGATGCTCCGCGAGGACGGAACAGGTGCCATTGAATACTTCTATGGCAAGATGGGCGAAGTCACCAAGACCCGCCGCACGATGATTGTGCCTAACCAGGCGATTGCAACTTATGTGACGCAATGGACTTATGACAGCCACAACCGCCTGTTGGAGATGATTTATCCAGACGAGGAGAAGATTACCTATTCTTATAACCTCGGCGGTCAGCTTGAGAAGGTGCATGGCTACAAGTCTTACGGCTACGATTATGTGAGCAAGATCGGCTATGACAAGTTTGAGCAGCGCACATACTTGAAGTATTGCAACGGTGCTGAGACCTTCTACACCTACGACCCACAGCGTCGCAGATTGCAGAACCTCACGGTAAACAGTGGTGGCAACACCATCATGGATAACGCCTACACTTACGATGCGGTGAGCAATGTGCTCAGCGTAGTAAACGGTGCGTCAGTGCCTCAGAGTGGTAAGGCTGGCGGACAGATGGCGCATACCTATACATACGATGCTCTTTACCGTCTTGTCAGTGCAACTGGCACTTATACTGGTGCGGACAACAAGACAGCAAGCTACACTCTTGCGATGGGTTACGACAATATGCACCGTATCACATCAAAGCGTCAGATTCTCACGCAGAACAATGTGCAGTTCAACGGCACATTGAATGCAGGTTATGATTTGTCATACACCTATGGAACAGAGACAGGCAAGAAGTTCCAACTCGCCAATGTGAAGGATGTGAATTATCGCACGGAAGAGACACCTTCAGAAAGCGAGAATGTGAACAACAATCATGCCTATGAGTATGATGCCAACGGTAATCTTGTTTATGTCAACACAAGCCGTACCAAGAAGGATGGCATGGCTGACGAGAAGACCGCAGAGCGCAAACTCAAATGGGATGAGGAGAACCGTCTCCTTGCTTCTGATGATAACGGCTTCGTGACAAACTATTGGTATGATGCTGATGGTGAGCGCACGGTGAAGACATCAGGTGAGAGTGACCAAGTTTATGTGAACTCCGAGTTTGCTGGAGGTCGCACGAATACTGCCAAGTTCTCATTGTATGTATCTCCTTACCTCGTAGCCAACCAAGGCGGACGTTACACAAAGCACATCTATATAGGTAGTCAGCGTATCGTTTCCAAGATTGGTGACTTCGACTCTTACGGCTCAGATCCACGCCGCATCCAGTATGCAGGTAGTGAGACTGATGGACTTTCTGTTGACTATAAGCAAAAATATGCCGGGCAGTTGCAGGCTATCAAGGATAATTATGCAACCTTTGCAGTGCCGTACAATGGCGAGGACAACAACGACTATGTCGATGGCAAGGGCTTCTGCTGCAATGACGGCAGCTTGGAGGCTGCGCAGTCACGTGTAATGGCAAGAGCAATGAAGAATAACTTCCAAGAAGGCGATACATACGAGAAGATGCAATTCTACTACCACCCGGACCATTTGGGTAGCAGTAGTTACATCACCAACCTTGACGGCGAGGTGGTGCAGCATATCGAGTATGTTCCTTTCGGTGAGGTATTCGTAGAAGAGCGCAATAACATTTGGAATACGCCTTATCTTTTCAATGCGAAGGAATTCGATGAGGAGACGGGATTGTATTACTATGGAGCGAGATACTATGACCCACATCTTAGCCTGTGGATGTCAACTGATCCAATGCAGGAGAAGTATCCATGGATAACAAGTTATTGTCAGACTTTTAACAATCCGATACGCTTTATTGATCCAAATGGAGAAGAGGGAGATAATGCGCCAACATTGTATCATAATACTCAGCATCCTGGTAAAATACTCCGTAATGGTTTCAATGCAACTAAATATGGTAAGTTATCTTCCTATAATTGGTTTTCTACAATAGCAAATGCTTCAGGCACTGGTCGCACTGGTAGTGGTGTGACATTAGCTGTTGAAGGTATTGATGTATCACATGCTGTAGAAGTCAAAAATAGCCAAATGAGAGAGTTTTATTTAGAAGCAAAAGCAGAATTGGGTTATACATCTTCGCAGTTGCGTCAATCTCCGGAATTGAAAGCAAAAGTAGATGCCCTTAAATATAAAAAGCTTGGAAAATGGATGGATGCTAAAGGGGCTTCTGTATATAAGTTGGGAAATACCTATGCCATTTCGGATCATGTTGCAAATAATGGCACCGTAGTGCAAATTTTTGGACCAAAGAATCTAATAAAAGGTCTTAATGGCATTAAAATAGCTGGCAGGGTATTGACATTTGCTGCAGTAGCTGCTGATGCCTATGAAATATACTCTTCACGCTACAATGCACGAACTGTAACATCTGTAGCTGGTGGATGGGCAGGTGCTTGGGCTGGAGCCAAATTGGGTTGTATGGCAGGTACATCTATTGGATTCGCTGTTGGTGGAGTCGGTGAAGTTGTTGGTGCACCAGCTGGAGCATTAATAGGTGGCTTTTTCGGTTATATTTCTGGAAGGAAAGTATCAGAAACCGTTTATGATGTAGTTACTCAAAAAGGAATGCCGATAGGTGGTCGTTAAACAAACGTGGGTCTTATGGATACCATAAGACCCACCATAAACAAGCTTAATATGGAACAAATTAAGTCTATATTCTATAAAGAAATAGCTTATCCGTATTCCAACAATCAGTATGGATTGGCTATCATTATAATGATGCAAAAGAAATGTCTATATTTCGATTCGTCAAGTTTTTATTTTGTTAAATCACCAAGTGATAATTTTAATAAGCAAAAATGGAATATTGTTAGTGATTTAAATGATAATAAGATTGCGGCAATTCACGAAGATGAGCTATCCGCTTATTTCATTCTATTTACTAATAGTAAAATTATGTATATTTATCAAGAATTAGATGGCAATGAATGTATTCGTCAGATATTCAGAATCGTAAATCCCAATGATAAGGATTATCAAGAAATAGTGCAATATATGAATGAGAAGTGGGTTGAAACACTATACGATGAATATTCTGGTATTGACAACATTATGAACCGCGATATATTTCAATTAACATCAAAATTAACATGAATTATACGAATACGCATGTGTATATGGAAAGCTTGGAAGAAAGTCAAGACAAAAGTGGCAAACCTCATAAGATGTGGTATTAATAAATACAAAGCATACGAATGGGGTAATACTTGCAAGGGCTATTGGCGAATAGCTGACAGCCCTATTCTAAAAAGGGCGATAGATAACAATAAACTACGCTCCGCAGGGTATGCTACTTTAATGGAGACGTATCTCGAATGGTATCCAAAATAGGAACCGCACGTACGGTGGTGTGAGAGGTCGGAAAACGAAAGTAGGAAGAAAACTGCTTCGTTTTCCTCCTACTCGATTAGTGTTCCACCTGCTATAATGGTGCAAACACAAGAAACAACATCTTATTATTTCTTGATAAGCCTTTTGATTTCATTTGATTCGTTTGTCAACTTTCTTGCCAAGCTATCTTTGTATGCTGCTATCTCCACCATTTTATGATAACGAAAGATTGAATCTTCATAAACAGTAACACGACTTCTCACATCATCAATAACTTTCTCATCTCGGCAAACAGAGAAATGCTTTTCGATGTAGCGAATATTCGGGTCGTCAGATGGAAGAACCATTTTTAAGGCTCTATACTTCAAGTCTGCCTCCTCCCAATTTTTGTGCTCTCGCCATTGGGTGAGATTGCCCCAAATGGAGAGAACAAGAGATAGAGCCAAGCCACCAATGAAAAGAAGAACATACTTTGAAGTTGGCTCGAAGCGATGAGTCACAACTTTCTTCAGAGGTGTATTACCCATTGCGTGAAGTTTGTCCTGCACATTTTTTGATGTGGCATTCAGCTCTTGTTTCACCTGATTAATTGCATCAAACAAGAGTTTGCTTCGCTGTTCTCCGTTACTTGCTTCTTTCTTGGTAAGGTCGGTAAAGATGCAGATAGCCTCTCTTAATTTTGTCATTTTTCCAATAGTTTCCTCTTCTTTTGCAGATACAGAAAGGATGGCTTTTTCAAGTTTACTTGTGTCAATACTTGCAGAGCTGAGAACTGTTTCCGCTCCTGCGTTCTTTGGTGAAGCAGAAAGTTCATCGACTTTCTGCTCCAATCTCTCAACTGTGCCGTAGATGGCTTCCAATAGTTCTTCTTTCATCTTTCTTTTGTTGTTTGAATGGTTTGTAACTTGCATCAAAGGCTAAAGCCTCTTCTGCGTTTCTTCTTTTTCTTCTTGGATGATTCATCCTCTGGGAATTGCTCAAAGGTCTGAGCATTGGCTGGAGCAAAAAGTCCAATGGAAGAAATACCATTCCATGGGTTTTGGCTGCTCTCCGACATGAATGACAACAGCTCGTCCTTGAAACTACCTTGCTCATATTGTTGAGTAGAAATGGCTCTTGCTGATACATGGTTCTCCGTTCCCTCAAATCTTGCATTCAGTTTGCCAAAGCTATAGTCTCGGCTAATCTGCGTACCCTTGAAGCTAT
>ERZ773107.2264-NODE-2264-length-14829-cov-3.078787_pt1 | contig 14829 bp, 14 predicted proteins | sample MGYA00580571_ERZ773107 | MGnify/ENA primary metagenome ERZ773107 (study PRJEB29015, sample SAMEA2737843) | human gut metagenome | biome: human gut; feature: human-associated habitat; material: faeces | place: China | collected 2012 ... | reverse complement strand
CTCCAAAGTAACAGATTTTTATATTTAATCTGTCTACTTTAGAGGTATCATATCATTCTCCGGAAAAATCGGCTTTGTATTGTCAGCCGCCGGGGCATCTGTCGGTCTTGGAAACATCTGGCGTTTCCCTTATCTTGCCGCCAAATACGGCGGCGGTATTTTCCTGCTTATTTACATTGTATTGGCGCTCACATTCGGTTACACGATGATCGTCGCAGAATCCGCCCTTGGACGCATGACACAGAAAAGTCCTGTCGGTGCGTTCGAATCCTTCGGGAAAAAGAAATGGATTTCCTTCGGTGGCTGGATCAATGCCATTATCCCCGTTCTGATCGTGCCTTATTATTCCGTTATCGGTGGCTGGGTCATCAAATATCTCGTGGAATATATCCGTGGAAATGGAGACAGACTGGCGGAAGATGGTTATTTTTCACAGTTTATCTCAGATGGGCGCTCCACAGAACTCTGTTTTGTTGTGTTCTGCCTGTTTACCCTCACCATCATTTTTGCCGGTGTGCGCAACGGAGTGGAACGTGTTTCTAAACTTGTGATGCCGGTTCTTGTAGTTTTGTCGGTCATCATTGCCATTTACTCCGTGACAAGACCCGGTGCGATTTCCGGTGTCACCTATTTTCTTGTGCCAAATCCTGAGAATTTTTCCTGGATGACAGTCGTGGCTGCCATGGGACAGATGTTCTATTCCCTTTCGATCGCGATGGGTATTCTGATCACCTTTGGTTCCTATATGAAGAAAGATACCTCCATCGAGGGATCCACGAAAAACGTGGAAATTTTTGATACCGCTATTGCCATTATGGCAGGACTTATGATTATCCCTGCTGTTTTTGCTTTCTCCGGCGGCGACCCGGACACGTTGCAGGCAGGTCCGGCATTGATGTTTATCACGATTCCGAAGGTATTTGAAAATATGGGGCTCGGCACATTCGTCGGCATTCTGTTCTTTTTGCTGGTGCTTTTTGCCGCTGTGACAAGTTCTATTGCCCTGACCGAAAGCGCTGTCTCGACCATTCAGGATGAGCTTGGCTGGCACCGCAGAAAGGCAACCATTCTCATCGGCATCATTATGATCGCCCTCGGAACCCTTTCCTCCTTAGGTTATGGTCCGCTTGCCTCAGTCAGATTACTCGGAATGCAGTTTTTAGATTTTTTTGATTTCCTGACAAATTCTGTCATGATGCCGATTGCGGCTCTGATGATCTGCCTGCTCGTCACAAAGGTGGTGGGCATAGACCGCATGGAAGAAGAGATTCTCCATGGTGAAGGCACATTCCGCCGTAAGAAAATCTTCATCGTCATGATAAAATATCTGTGTCCGCTTTTTACACTGATCATTCTCGCAAGCTCCGTTGCAAATGCATTTGGCTGGATTGCCATGTAGCATCCGCAAACGGGAACTCAATAAAATATCCTGGCTGCCGGACAATCTCTGTATGATGTCCAACAGCCAGGATATTTTTTACAGATTACTCTGCCCGCTCTTTGTCAAGTGCGATCAGTCTGGAAATGATCTCCTCGCAGATCTGCGTTGCATTCTTACCGTCCGTTGCCACTACCACATCGGCTGCGGCTTCGTATTTTTCTCTTCGCTTCTCCATCAGCTCACTGATGAATTCCACATTCATATTGTTGTTTAAAATTGGGCGCTCATTGCTGTCCTTGACACGCTCGTAGATGGTCTCCGGTTTTGCGGTGAGCAGTACGATGCGTCCGTTCTTTTTCATATGGTCGGTATTCTCCGGGCGCATGACAACGCCTCCTCCACAGGATACGATTGTCTGCTTTCTCTTCTGCAGCTCGATTAATGTGTTGCTCTCTAAGTTACGGAAATAAGCCTCGCCATATTCATCAAAAATCTCGGAAATAGACATGCCCTGTTTCTCCACAATCATCTGATCCATTTCCACGCGCTCCATCTCAAGCTTTTCCTTCAACTCTCCTGCGATCGTACTTTTTCCCGCTCCCATGAAACCAATCAGGAAAATGTTGTAGTCAAATAAACTCTTTGCCTGGATGCGGCGGCTGTTTTTCATAATATATTTGAAAATGTCTAAGATTTCTTCCTCAAATTCGTTGTCCCTGAGCTTTTCTGCCAGTGCATCGGTCTGCTTCTTCTCCTGCTCCGGTTGTAAAATCGGTATCCCAGTTGCTTTCTTATAGGCAATGATTTCCTGAATGCAGGACATTCTCTTTGCCAGCTGCTCTATGATAATATCATCACACGCCCCGATTTTTACACGGATCTCTTCTAATTTTTCCATTTGTCTCTTAATCTCCTCTTCGTCCTCACAGATCACTTTTCTACTGCCTAGCAAATACAGCTATGATTTACAGTATAACAAGTTCCTTCTGCTTTCGCAAGCAGAATATTTTAACGCTTTAAAGCGTTAGTCAGGTTGCTTTTCACATATCTGCTAACGCTTTTCCTGCTGGTGGAATATTCTGTTGTCTACTCACCGATATAAGCTTTTACAATCTCCTCGGAAACACTCTGTTCGATCACCTTATAGATTGGTTTACATAACTCTCTTATTTCTTCATACATGATTTCATCCGGTGTCAGAATCTCGGTTCCGCTGTTCTCGATGGTCTCGAACACAGCCGGTATATCAAACTCTGCCGTATCTTTCAGAAAGGAAACCTGCGGTGCCGTATTCTGCACCACGAATGGAATATCCCCGTCCTTTCACGATTCGAGCAGTTCCCTGTCGCCACCGAGTACGCTGTTTGGGTACACGGTGATTTTCATGCTGCCGTCACTCCGTTTCTCGACTTTCTCCGCGAATTTCTCCGCATAGAGCTGTGTCACCGTAACCTCCGTTTTGGAGGCAATTCCGGCGTAGATGCAGCCAAGGACAATCACAGGGCTTAACAGTGCCCAGCTGCTCTCTTTTAAAATAAAATGACATTTTCGTATTCATTTGATACCTTATTATAATAAAAGAAGACGCATGCAGCCGGCCGGTACTCCGAAATCTGCATGCGCTTTCTTTTTCTAATAAGAAACCATCTTCAAATGTCTGGTAGAAAAATATGCTTTTTTAGAAATCTGTCAGTTCTGCTGCTCTTCTCTCGAGGAATGCGCTCATTCCCTCCTGCTTGTCATGTGTGGAACATGCCACACCGAAGAGGTTTGCCTCCATCTCAACGGCATTCTTGATATCCATATCGTATCCATTGTTGATGGCTGCCTTTGCAACAGATACGGCATAGCTTCCCTTGGATGCGATCTTTGCTGCCATTGCTTTTGCGGTATCCATCAGTTCTTCCGGAGCAACTACTTTGTTGACAAGTCCGATTCTGTATGCCTCGTCTGCCTTGATCTGGTCACAGGTGAAGATCATCTCTTTTGCACGTCCCATGCCTACCAGGCGGGCAAGTCTCTGTGTGCCGCCGAATCCAGGAATAATTCCAAGTCCACATTCCGGCTGTCCGAAGCTTGCGTTGTCGGATGCGATACGGATATCACATGCCATGGAGATCTCACATCCACCGCCAAGTGCAAATCCGTTGACAGCTGCAATCGTAACCTGACGCATGTTCATCAGCTTGAAGAACGGAACGGATGCTCTCATTCCGAATGCTCTCGCCTCTGCTGCTGTGAAGTTCACCATCTCTGCGATATCTGCGCCTGCAACGAAGGACTTGAATGCGTTTCCCTTCTTGTCAGGTCCGCCTGTTAAGATCACAACCTTCACATCATCCCTTGCCTCAATCTCTGTCAATGCAGTGTTTAACTCGTCTAACGTCTCACTGTTTAAAGCATTCAAGGCTCCCGGTCTTGAAATAGTGAGAACTGCTATCTCGTTCTCCACTTCTAATTTTAAATTGTTGAATTCGCTCACGATCATACCCTCCTGATAGATTGATAAAATTTTAACAATATCTGTTACATCTAGGATACGTCTTTTATTCCGATTTGTCAATAATGAATTTGATGTTTTCATTGACCTTTTTTCCCAAATGCACTAGGATAGGAATAACTAAAAAAAAAGAAAGGCTGATAAAGTATGATTGATAAAATGATAGGTTTTATTGGTGCCGGAAATATGGGACAGGCGATGATCGGCGGCATCTTAAAGTCCGGGCTTGCGAACACAAGCCAGATTATCGCGAGCGCCCACTCCGCTGCCACTTTAGAAAAGCTGCAGACCACTTTCTCCATCGAGACAACGCTCTCGAATGAGATTGTAGCACAGCGGAGTGAGCTTCTGTTTCTCGCTGTGAAGCCGAATAAATTCGGTGAGATCCTCCCGCAGATCGTGCCGGTCGTAAAGCCGTCCTGCGTCATTGTCTCTATCGCGGCAGGTATCACAGTCGCTTCCATTGAAAATGCATTCGGCAGACCGGTGAAGGTTGTGCGTGCGATGCCGAATACGCCTGCCTTAATCGGGGAAGGCATGAGCGCGCTGTGCGCCAATGATCTAGTAACCAGCGAAGAACTCACCGAGGTGAAATCTTTCTTCGACTCGTTGGGCAAATCCGAGATCGTCCCGGAATCGCTCATGGACGCCGTTGTCGGTGTGTCCGGCTCCTCCCCGGCCTATGTCTATCTGTTTATCGAGGCAATGGCAGATGCTGCTGTCGCAGACGGAATGCCGCGCAGCCAGGCTTATAAGTTCGCTGCACAGTCTGTGCTCGGCGCAGCAAAGATGGTATTAGAGACCGGAAAGCATCCAGGCGAACTCAAAGATGCCGTATGCTCCCCGGGCGGTACTACCATCGAGGCGGTACAGGCATTAGAAGCGGGCGGGTTCCGAAACACTGTGATCACTGCACAGCGCGCCTGCTCGAAGAAATCCCATGACATGAGTAAGGAGGCTTAAGAGTATGTGGGCTTATGAAAGTGTATTTTATCAGATTTATCCGCTCGGTTTCTGTGGTGCTCCTTTTGAAAACGACGGGGTTTTGGCACACCGTATTTTGAAAGTGAATGACTGGATTCCCCATATCAGAAAACTAGGAGCTGACGCCATCTATTTTTCCCCGGTATTCGAATCCGACACACACGGCTATAACACAAGGGATTACACAAAAATTGACACAAGGCTTGGCACAAACGCTGATTTTAAAGAAGTGTGTAGGAACCTCCACGATGCCGGGATCAAAGTTGTCTTAGACGGCGTCTTCAACCATGTTGGGCGCGGCTTCTTTGCCTTTCAGGACGTTCTGGAAAAGAGGTGGGACTCCCCTTACAAAGACTGGTTCCATATCAGCTTCGATGGAAATTCGAATTATAACGACGGGCTGTGGTATGAAGGCTGGGAGGGCAATTACGACCTCGTAAAATTAAATCTACGAAACGAGGAAGTGATCCAGCATATTTTTTCCTGTATAAAAGGCTGGGTAGAGGAATTCGATATTGACGGGCTGCGGCTTGACGTCGCATACTGTCTTGACCATGACTTTTTGCGCCGTCTCCGTGCTTTCTGCGACAGCTTAAAGCCAGATTTCTTCCTCATCGGGGAGACACTGCACGGAGATTATAATCAGTGGATGAATGATTCCATGCTGCATGCTGTCACAAATTACGAATGCTATAAGGGGCTGTATTCAAGCTTCAACAGCATGAACCTGTTCGAGATCAACCATTCCCTGCTCCGGCAGTTCGGTCCGGAGAACTGGACCCTTTACAAAGGAAAGCATCTGCTCTCTTTCGTGGATAACCATGATGTCACCCGTGTTGCGAGCATTTTAAATAATGAACGCCATCTGCCGTTAATCTATGCGCTCGCGTTCGGCATGCCGGGAATCCCGTGTATCTACTATGGCAGTGAGTGGGGTGCCAAAGCGAGAAAAGAAGAGGGGGACCCTGCCCTTCGCGCCTGCTTTGCCGCACCGGAATGGAATGACCTTACCACGTTTATCGCCTCTCTCGCCAAGGCGAAGAAGCATTGCAATGCCTTAAACTGCGGCAGCTTTCGTTCGGTACTGCTCACAAACCGCCAGTGTATCTTCGAGCGGAAGACTGATTTTGAACGCGTCCTTGTCGCGATCAACGCAGACGAGCAGCCTTTTATGGCGCACTTTGATGCTGGCTGCGGCACTGCGGTGGATCTGCTCACAGGAGAGACACACGATTTCGGTGGTGGAAGCGAGCTAGCGCCATATAGTGCAGCCTACTGGAAGATGGAGTACTAAACTACAAAAGAACGCCAGAACCGGTTACTACCTATTTCCGGTTCTGGCGTTCTCTTTATTCGTGATTTTTTCCTTAATTCTTTCTTCCCAGTGTTACCGAAAGCGTCTGCTCCTGATACTGTCCATTCGAAGATCTCTCAATCACAACATCGACCTGGGTACCTGCTGCATAATACTCCACTGTATTCTTCAGCTCTTCCTTGGATGTGATTTCCTTGCCATCGAAGGAGGTAATGATATCACCCTGCTGGATACCTGCCTGTGCGGCGGCGGAACCGTCTACAACCTGTGCGACGTAGACACCGGTCGGCATGTTGTACTTCTGTGCAACATCATTTGTGACATCGACACCTGCGACACCGAGGTATGCACTGTCCGCTTCGTCTACTTTCTCTTTTGTAATCAGATCCTCGATGATCGGTTTTGCAGTGTTCATCGGGATTGCATAGCCGATCCCCTCAACGGACGTATCTGAATATTTAACAGAGTTGATACCGATAACCTCTCCTGCTGTATTTAAAAGGGCACCGCCACTGTTACCAGGGTTAATGGCTGCATCTGTCTGGATCAGTTCTGCCGTGTAGTTCGTATTGCTGGAGGATTCAGATACGGATACCTGACGGTTTAAAGCACTGATGACACCTGTTGTAACAGACTGTCCATAACCTAATGCGTTGCCGATTGCGATGCTGGATTCTCCGACCTTTAAGTTGTCAGAATCACCTAATGTTGCAACCTTGATGGCACTCATCGTATCAGCGCTGATGCTGCTTAAGTCAACTTTTACAACTGCAAGGTCTGTGGATGGATCTGTACCTTTCACCTCTGCGCTTACGGTATCGTCATTTGCAAAGGTTACCGTCAGGCTGCTCTCACCCTCTACTACATGGTTGTTGGTTGCAATGTATAAATAGTTTTCATCCTGACTTACGATGATACCAGATCCACAGCTCGTGCTCTCATAAGTCTGTGGCTGTCCCCAGAAGCTCTGGTACTCTGTCTGGCTTACATTTGTAATTGCCACGATAGAAGGCATCACAGCATCAACAATATCCGAGACATCTGTTGCAGCATAGGTGGAAGAGACTGCTGTTGACTTGATGCCCGTGCCATCTGATGTAGTCAGCGCTGCCTGTGTTCCTGTTCCTTTGGCTGTTCCGAGTACTTTTCCTGCCCCGTAATTCACACCGGTCATTACACCTCCTGCCACCAGTCCGAAGACCAATGCCAAAGCTGCACATTTTGCAACCTGTTTACCGAATCCGCCCGGCTTTCTCTCTTTCTTTTTCTTCTGCGGCTTGCTGCCGTTTCCGTATGCTGCATTCTGATAATACTGTCCGCCGTTTGTGCTTCCTGCATTGTTTCCGTAGTAGCTGTTGTTCGTGCTTCCGTAGGAATTGCTACCGTAGGAATTATTTGCGTAAGAGTTATTTCCATAAGTATTTCCTGTGCTCTGTGAACTGTAAGTGTTCTGTCCACTCTCACTGCCTCTGTTATAAGAGTAGAAGCTGTCTCCCTGCTGTGTATTACTCTGGCTTCCCTGCTCACTCTGGTTATTATAGCTATTCTGATTGTTCTCGTTCAAATTATTATTTGTATTATAATTATCGTCCATAACAATTCTCCTTTCTGGTCTCTTACAACAGTTCCTGTTTTCTTAACATTCCCTGTCCTTATCTTTATGACCATAGTCTATCGGTAAATTGTGATGGAATTGTGATGAAATTATCAAAAAAAAATGTTTTTCTCATCCTTACAGATGCAGCGGCATCGCTCCATACTGGCTGAGGAAATTCCATACACCTGCCACGGCTGCCCCCGCGATAAAAAGATTCTGCCTCTTCCTGCTGTCAAAACGCATGACCATCCATAAGATCAGGAACAGGAACATCCAGTCTGTCAGGTAGAATACCCGTGCCCCGGAAGCATATATGGTCGGCGAAAAAAACATAATCGCCTCACTTGCAATGCCGCCCGCATACACAAACAGCAAAAACATCGAATGCCCTGTCACTTTCCACAGAAATGCCACGGTAAAAACCACCGCTGCAATCCACCAGAAAAATGCCAGCCGGTTCTGTGCCGTCATATCCTGCCATACCGGGATCTGTAACAGACACTCCTCAGCGATAATCGTACCATTCCCCATCTCTTCAAATGCGTAGATTCCAATATAAGGAAGAACTGCCACTACCACAAAAATCCCGGCTATAAGCTGCCAGATTCTGTTCCCATATCCATTCTGTCTTCCTTCTGTCTGATGCACCATCTCGGAACTCTTTTTCCTGAGAAGATTGTGCACCGGCAGCTCCTCCTTATTTCCAAGAAGTACGATCCCGGCCATCCAGATCCCTGCAAAAAGCAGCCGATTCTCCTTCGCAAACGAAGACAGCATCCACTGTGCTGCCAGGAAAAGATGCTCTACGAATGTCATTTCCCGATACCCCGGCATCCACGTCGCAATCTCGGTCTCCACACGCACCGCATTTCCCGGCGCATGGAAGAGCAACGCAAAGCACACTGCGGTCACTGCAAACTGCACCAGAATACACGTGGCTGCCTTTTTGTCCTTCCCTGCCCTGCCGGAAAAGGCAAATGCCACAAATGAGAGCACTTCAAACGCAAGCAGCACTGCCCCCATCTGCTCGATAGACATCGCTGCCACCACACTGCACGGCAATGCATAGAGAAGCTGCCATGCCGAAAAGCTGCCTGTCCCAAACACGGCATCCGCAAGCGGCATCATTGCCCAGATCCCGGCTGTAAATGTCCAGGTATAAAAAATCGAACCGTTCATCCAGATTGCCGCATAGCCAACCGTCATCACATTCATAAGCAGATAGCCGGTCAGCAGAAAGAATGGATACCGAATGCTGGAAAGCGGACTTCTCCCGACGTCCTTCTCTGCCAGCAATGCACTGTAATCCCGGTATCCGGCTGCCTTGCACCCAAGGCGCAGCACCCCCGCTGGAAGCAGCACCATCATGCAGGCATTTAAGAGTCGCCAAAGCCAGATATTGCTGCGGAACACCAGATAAACCAGTGCTTCCCCTGCCATTCTTCCAACCCACGTCTGATAGCGCCAGGACAGGTATTCGAAAAAGCCCATTGACCTGGCACAATAATAGAAATATGTGTCATCGCCGTCAGACAGCTCCACACCTCTTAACACCAGAAAAAAAGCTATGCTCGCCGCGATCCAGAGCATTGCTGTCATCCATATTTCCTTTCTCAAACGTCCTTTTTCTCTCTCCATCTCCTACTTATCCTTTCACAGTCTCCGGTGATACCCACTGCGATAGCTGCATCATCTCTTCTGCTCTTCGTTTTCTCTCCATACTATGTCCCAGTACCCCGGGTTCATCGTGTACTTTAAAATCTGTTCCCGTGTCAGCTTCTCATAACGCTTTCCCATCCGGTAACCTGCGTATTTGCCCACGCACTGTATGCCAAACGGAATAATCAGCCACGGCTTCCCGATCCTGCACAGATAGAGGACAGTCTTCTTCACAAGCCTCATGCCCTCTGATTCCGAGCTCACCTGTTCGAAGATCTCCGGGTGCTGCTTCTGGGAAACCGCAAGGTCAAAGTTCCGGTGGAACTGCTGCACCGCCGTGTAATTGTGCGAATGCAGTACCTTCGCGTCCGCCGCATAGGCTACTCCATAGCCAGCCTCCACCGCTTTCGCCGCAAAAATCATATCCTCGTTAAAAATCATCGGTGTCTCAAACCCGCCGAGCTGCCAGAACAGCTCTCTCTTATATGCGGCGCACACATCCGAACAGAAGAAGGTCTTGATCCCAAGCGTTCCGATATCCGCCTTCGTCTTGACACTGCTCTCGTCCGGATAATTGAACTGTCTTGTATACTGCTCTGCGATATGGCAGTCCTCCTTCGGGAGCTGCCTTGCATAGGCGACGGCAACGTTCTCCTGTCCGAGTGCTTCCATAAGCTTCTCCGTCAGATGTGTATCCGCCGGGACTGCATCCTGTGTCATGAATATGACGACATCTGCGTCGGAAATCTTGGCACCGAGTCTTCTCGTCCCACCATGGTCGAATTCACTCTTTTTGATCTGTTTTACGGTGTACGGACACGGCAGCTCTTCTAAGATCTGTTCGATTGGATATGCCGACACGGCTTTTTCCCAGAGTTTCTCCTCTGTATTTAACAATATCACCCTATGAATAACAAAGGTCTGCTCCCGCAAACCATGCAGGAGCAGACATAATGTTTCATCCGGTTTATATGTTGGGATAATAATATCTACTGTCATTTATCTGTATCCACTTTCCTCATTCATTCCGGTATCGTTAATAATCTTCTTGCTGTTGGCGATAACGGTATCGGACGGTGTGTATTCGTTATCGTCATACAGGAACTGGTGCAGCTCGATAACATTAGATTCAAGTGTACACGGTACTACCACACTTCCCTTAGAACCGAGTGTTGTGGCGTTCTTGCTGAACGGGAATCCGGATGTCTCGCCAAACTTGTAGTTAAAGATCTGTGCTGCCAATGCAACAAGGTCTGTGTTCGAGAAGCTTGTCTGGATATCGCCGAACACCGCATTAATCAGGCTATCGATTGTCTTAAGGTCAGACTTCTGTGCTTTCTCCACCATCGCTGCAATGACCGTTCTCTGGCGCTCTGCACGCTTGTAGTCATCCCCTGTGGTATAACGGATACGTGCATAGGCACATGCCTGTACGCCGTCTAACGTCACATTTGTGCCGCCCTTCTCAAGATATGGCGAGTTGTGCTTGGTCAGCTTATTGATCTCCTTAATATAACCGTAGGTAAGCACTGCCTCCTCATCGGTGAGCTCTGGAATCGTGATGCCACCGAGCAGATCCACACATTCTACAACTGCGTTAAAATCTACCGTCACATAATCCGTGATGGAAAGATCCAGGTTCTTATTCAACATATTAATCGCCGCTTCTGGTCCGCCGTTCGCATAAGCTGCATTGCACTTCTTGAAGCTGCCATTGCCGACATCTAAATATGAATCACGGAATACAGAGCAAAGCTTCACTTCCTTCGTCTTGTTATTGATATTCGCAATCATAATGACATCACTTCGTCCGCTGGAGAGATTGCCGTTGGAACGGTTGTCAAGTCCGAATAAGGCGACCGTCGTATATTGGTTCATGATCTCCTGGGATTCCTCGGAAATTCCCTCATTGACCTCGATGTTCTCAATCGGAACATCCTCCTTCGTGATCTTGCCGAGCTTGCTGACAACGTATAACACTACAGCAAGAAGCAGTAATACCAGTATCTCCACGACAAGCAGTGCGATTCTCCGGTTCCGTTTCTTCCGTTTGATCGCTGCTCTCTGCTGCTTTGTCAAAGGTTTCTTTCTCACTTCTTTATTCATCTGATTTTCTCCTAATACGCATTTTTATTGATAAATCCCTTGAAAACAGTCAGGAACAGAATCTTTAAGTCCAGTCCCAACGTCCAGTTCTCAATGTAGTACAGATCATGCTCAATACGCTTCTTAATCGAAGTGTCTCCCCGGTATCCGTTCACCTGCGCCCATCCGGTCATCCCCGGACGCACCTGATGCTTGATCATATAACGCGGAATCTCCTCCCGGAACTTCTCCACATACTGCGGACGCTCCGGACGCGGTCCCACAAGACTCATATCTCCTTTTAGCACATTAAAGAGCTGTGGAAATTCATCCAGACTCGTCTTGCGCAGGAACTTCCCGACACTTGTGACACGTGGGTCATTCTTCTGTGTCCAGCCCTTCTTCTCTTCCTCCTCCGTCTGCACGTACATTGTACGGAACTTGTACATCCAGAATGGCTTATTGTGAAGCCCGACACGCTCCTGCTTAAAGATCAGAGGTCCCTTCGAAGTCGCCTTCACAAGAACCGCCGACACAAACATAATCGGCGAAAAAATCACGATACATATCAGCGATCCCACAATATCGGTCATTCTCTTGACCATCGCGTTAAACGTATTGCTGAGCGGCACATACCGGATATTGATGACCGGCAATCCCATCAGATCTTCCGTGTACGGTCTCGTCGGTATAATATTCCCATAGTCCGGGATAAACTTGGTGTGGACGCCGGACTTCTCGCATTCCGTCACGATCCTGCCAAGCTTATAATATTCTTCGAGTCCCAACGTGATTGCGATCTCATCGAGCTTATTCTCCGGGAGAATATAGGCAAGGTTGCCGATGCTCCCGATCACTTTCACGCCTTTATACATCGTTCCGCGCGCAATATTGTCATCTAATATGCCCCGTACCTGGTAACCCCACTGCGGATTCTGCCTGATCCGGTCAATGTACTGCTCTGCTGCCTTCGAGTAGCCGACTAACAGGATATGCTTCTGATTGTAGCCTTTCCTCCGGATATTCCGCAAAAAAGCTCGGATCAAAAGCCGCTCCAGCTCTTCCATCACAATATTGATGAGGAAGAAATAAAAAAACATGGAACGGGAAAAGTTCTTCAGCTCTTCTGAATAGGAAAGCCCTATGAAAAAGCCTGCCAGTAAAATTAGAAGACCAACCGTGTTCGAGATCACGATATTGGAAAATTCCAGTCTCCGTCCCTGTACCCTTTTCGGTGTGTACAGGTTAAACGCATAATAAAGCAGAAGGTAGAGCGGTACAATCAAAAGGAGTGCTCTCATATAAAACTCAAATGAAAGAACCCCCACTTCCCTGTCAACAAATCCGCTCGAAAACTTCAGCCACCATGCAAGTGCATACGACAGTATCACAACCACTCCGTCCAACACAACCTGCAGGCGGTTAAAATGCTGTTGATTATCTTTTATCATATTGTTATTATCCTTGTTTTCACCATTAAAACTGCTTTTATCATACAATAATTTGCGCTAAATCACAACTCTATTTTCTGAAATCCCTGTGTAGGAAATCTTAAGATTTTCTTTACATGACGAAAAAAGGGTTACTTTTTCAGGAGAATCCGCACAATATTCCACCAGAGTTCTAACTGGATCCTCACATAGTACGGCATATTTTTCATCTCAAACGGTACCTTCTCACACTTTGTGCAGTCACGGATTCCCTCAAGCAGTCCTTTCTGGTATTCCTTCCAGAACCCTTTTTTCACAAAAAAAGCTGTTTTTACCAGTATTCCCGCAAAAATAAATGGAATATTCAACAAAAGCTGTAAAAGCGGCATATTCTTATACAACACAAAAACGGTATTCCTTGCCGCAAGAAATACCTTCTTCTCATTATATCTTGTCCCGGTTGTCGCACTTCCCACATGGTACACCTTCGCCTGCGGGACATACCGGTTCTTATAACCTCTGATTCTCGCCCGGTAGCCAAGGTCCACATCCTCAAGGTATGCAAAGTGGTGCTCATCTAAGTACCCGATCTCCTGCAGCACATCCATCCGGTAGATGGCAGCTCCGCCGCAGCTAGAAAACACATCCGTTTCCTTTCCATATCCGCTGCATCTTCTGCCTTTGCCTCTCGCAACCGCCCAGCCCATGGCTGTGTAGAGGTCTCCCGCGTTGTCTAAGATCTCATGGTTTCTAAAATCGATCATCTGCGCCCCGCAGGAAAAGAGGTCATCCGACTTCTTGATCCCTGCAAGCAGAGCCTCCACAAAGTGCGGATCAACCTCTGTATCATTATTCAGTAAAAGGACATACGGTGTCTTTGTCCGCGCGATCCCGAAATTCGTTCCGCCACAGAAGCCAAGATTCTCCTTTAATGCGATCATCTCCATATCAAGCTTCTCTGAATGGATCTCTGTGCTTCCGTCTGTGGACCCGTTATCGATTACCAACACTTTAAAATTCTTTACTGTCTGCTGTTCCAACGTGCCAAGGCAGTTCTTTAACAGCTTCTTTCCATTATAATTCGGTATTACAATTGTTACTTCCTGCATCCGTCTGTCGTTCTTTCCTAGTTCTGTTTTGCTTTTCCCTTACTGTGAATGTAGAGCCAGGCGGCAGAATACTCCTGCCTCTCCTTCTCCGACCATGTCACATATGTATCAAAATCAACCTTCGCCAGTGTCATCTGCTGTACGCCACATTTGTAGCATTCGACGTCCTTACGCCTCGATACCACACGTATCCAGCCGCATTCCGGACATATAAATACTCTCATCATACGCTGCTGCCCTCATTTTCCGTTTGTCGTTATGCATGTCCTTATTTGCATTTTCTGTAAAAAGTATATCATATTCCCGCCATTTTCACACATTTTTTATTTGACAAATCCTGACAGAATTCGTGCAGTGGCGATAGCGGATGGCAAGACGCATCATAAGCTCTGCTGGCCTGCTTCCAGAAAGTTCCGTGAAGCTGTAATTCTTCTCCCCGAGGAATCCTGCGGTACGGAGCGTCTCATCCTTCAGTTCTTTGTTAAAGTTGCATGAATTTTACCCGGCGGATTTGTAAAGATTTTTCCATTGCGCTTTTGCCGGGGGATACATACCCTTATCATACATCGTTCTTAGGACGCATACAACTACATTTGGAAGATATTTTCAGGGATTGGCTATGGGACGCGAAACTCGTTTGAAGGTTGTGTTGGTCAGGAAGCGGGGGCTGTGCCGGTTGCAGACACGTTCTCACTCCGCGTCACTCGCAGCGGTACTAAGCGTCCAGCCCCGGCCGCCATGCCCTGACTCGCCGAAGCCTGTCGACCGG
>ERZ773107.2261-NODE-2261-length-14847-cov-29.840590_pt1 | contig 14847 bp, 10 predicted proteins | sample MGYA00580571_ERZ773107 | MGnify/ENA primary metagenome ERZ773107 (study PRJEB29015, sample SAMEA2737843) | human gut metagenome | biome: human gut; feature: human-associated habitat; material: faeces | place: China | collected 2012 ... | reverse complement strand
CTGAGGTTATAAAGACCGGAGGAAAATTTGGAGTGAAGATATCGGCAAGCGCGCCATCGGTACATATGATCAAGGCGAATATCACCACCGAAATCATGCCTCTTGTGGGAAGCAAGGAGCAGGCGGATAATCTTGTCACATACATATCTGACAACAGCGATGATGGAGATATGTGGGGAGTTAATATATTTGGCAAGACCATAGAACAACTCGTTGACGATGGACTTAACAACAAGGTCAGCAAGATAGGTGCGGAGAGTCAGCAGAAGCTTCAGAATACCATGGAGAAGATCGTAAATGACGGAAATGGCGGAATGGTGTGCATAATAATATAAGATTGCATATTTATGGCAGGCTATGTTAAAATGTCTAAGGTGTTCTGGTGGATGCCTTAGACATTTGATTGTCCGGGCATGGAACATTATGGTGGTTATCAATTCAGGATGGAGACGTACATATGTCTGCGATAGATGTAAAGCTTAATGTATTTGAGGGCCCACTGGATCTTCTTTTGCATTTGATAGAGAAAAACAAAGTCAATATATACGATATTCCGATCGTCACTATCACAGAGCAGTATCTGGAATATGTGAACAACATGGAGGAAGAAGATCTTGACGTCATGAGCGAATTTCTGGTCATGGCGGCGACTCTGATCAAGATCAAGTCCAAGATGCTCCTGCCGAAGGATGAGGAGGATCCTGAGGATGAAGAGGATCCTAGAGAAGAGCTCGTCAGACGACTGCTTGAGTACAAGATGTACAAGTATGCTGCCGGTGAACTGAAGGATCTGGAGATTGAGGGAAACAAGGCATTTTTCAAGAAGGCGACCATACCGGCTGAGGTGAAGAATGTCAAGCAGGAGGTCGATCCTTATGAGTTGATCTCCAAGGCTGATGTGGATCTCCAGAAGCTCAATGAGATATTCAAATCGGTTATGCGTAAGCAGGTCGACAAGGTAGATCCGATACGAAGCAAATTCAAAGAGATCGAGAGGGAGGAGATTTCCCTTGAGGAGAAGATGGCGGAGGTAAGAGAAGAAGTCAGAGGACTGGAGGGCATAAACTTCAGGACACTGCTTGAGATGCAGGCATCAAAGATGAATATCATAGTCACATTCCTTGCCATACTTGAGCTTATGAAGATAGGCGCAATAGCGATCAGACAGGAAGATATATTCGGAGAGATAATCATTGATTCTCTGGATACTATATAGAGATGAGGTAACGATGAATAACGAAGATTTACAGAATGAGGAAATAGATGAAGTAAATACCCCTTCAGAAGAGAATGAGGAGGCCAGGACGGACAAGGAGTACAGTGACGATTATCTCACATCCGCCATCGAGGCTATACTTTTCTCAGTGGGTGAGTCTGTATCGATCGACAGACTTGCCTCAGCTCTTGAGATGGACAAGAGGAAGCTTACAAAGCAGCTTGAGGGTATCATATATAATTACAACAACAACGACAGGGGTATCAGGATCATAGATCTTGACGGTTCGCTTCAGCTCTGTACGCGCAACGAATACTATGGAATTCTCGCCAAGGTTGTCAATACACCGAAGAAGCTTTCCCTCACGGATGTTGTTCTTGAGACTTTGTCTATAATTGCATACAAACAGCCGATAACAAGGCCCGAGATCGAGGCTATAAGAGGAGTTTCATGTGTACATGCCATAAACAAGCTCATAGAGTACAATCTCGTGCAGGAGGTTGGAAGACTTGATGCTCCTGGACGACCTATCATGTTTGGAACAACAGAGGAATTCCTCAGATGCTTTGGAGTGTCATCGACAAATGATCTTCCGATGATAAGCCCTGATAAGATAGAGGACTTCAAGAAAGAAGCGCTGGAGGAAGCAGATTTCACGCTCAGTGTAGATACGACATCCGAAGAATAACAGACATGTTCCTGTAATATAATATCATGACCAATATTATGAGGATATGACGGTATATGTATATGTTTTCTACAGGAAAAAGATCACGCATAAGGCGGTTTATGTTGCTTGTTGCAGCCTGGACTGCAGCAAGTCTGGTAATACAGTTTCTCGTTGGTAACAATATATTTATAAAAGCGTATGCTGAGGAAGACAATACAGCGGATGTACAGCTATTTGCCAGAAATGCGATTCTGCTGGATGGGGAGACTGGAGATATACTATATGACAAATGTAGTGATGAGCACAGACCCAACGCCAGCACGACCAAGATACTTACATGTATACTTGCAATCGAGTGCGGGAATCTGGCGGATGATGTGACAGCTTCATCCTATGCATCCAAGATGCCTGAGGTCAGACTTGGGGTTCGTGACGGCGAGAAGTACACACTTGAAGACATGTTGTACGCCATGATGCTCGAGAGCTACAACGACGCCGCTGTAGTCATAGCGGAACATATCGGTGGCAGTGTACAGCACTTTGCGGAGATGATGAACGCAAAGGCTGAGGAGATAGGCTGCCATTCTACATATTTTATCACGCCAAATGGTCTGGATGCCCAGGACGAAAATGGCGTCCATGGCACCTCTGCGGAGGATCTTGTCAGGATCATGAGGTATTGTATTCTTATTTCACCCCAAAAGGATGAATTTCTGAAGATTACCCGAACAAAATCATACACATTCACTGATAATACCGGAAATAGAACATTTGCATGCATTAATCACAATGCATTTCTCGATATGATGCCATGCGCATTGTCAGGAAAGACCGGCTTTACCTGCGATGCTGGATATTGCTATATAGGAGCTGCGGAGGTTGAGGGACATACATATATATGGGCTCTCCTTGGCTGCGGATGGCCGAATAATAAGACTTATAAATGGAAAGATTCCAGGGCGCTTGTGGCATTTGCGCAGGAACACACCATATACACGGAGCATAAGGCGCCTTCTTCGCCTGACATCAGGATAACATATTCATCGGGCTCGTCGGCAGATGGAAGCACAGCGACAGAATGCAGGCTGAACAGGACTGTGACAGCATCTGAAGGTAGTATACAATATGTATACAAAGTCGCGGATACATTAAAGGCACCTGTGCATAAAGGCGCTGTGGCCGGTTCGCTTGAAGTGTACCTGGATGATGAACTTATAGATGTTGAGAATGTTATTGTGTCCGAGGAGATAGCAGATGTGACATTTAAGGATGAGATAATAAAAGTTTTATATTGTGCTGCAATGTAACATTTGCCTAGCACAGGCATATCCTAAATTATCAATAATATAAGGGCGGTGCACTGAGGTATGGATATGGATTGTGTATACTACGTGGTAGGCGGTGACAGGAGAAGCTGCTATATGTCTCTCAATCTGGCGGAGAAAGGCAGTAATGTGTTTCATTTCGATCCATATGATGCCGATCTGCTGAGACATTCACCGGTCACTATTATTTCGGGGGCTTCAGGAGTGGGCTTTCGCAGACTGATAGAGGGCGAATGTGCGTCTCCATCTGTAGAAATGCTGAAAGCTATCATTCTTCCTGTGCCTGTTACGAGGGATGGTGAATTTGTCAACGGCAGAACCCTTCTCACCGTGAACAGCATTCTGGAATGCAGCAAGGAATTTGACATTGTGTTTGGAGGCGGGATAGGCAAATATATGTCTGATACAAACGAAAATAGTCCTTATGTATTTGATTTTCTTGCAGATGATGTTGTGGCCGAAAGAAATGCAGTTGCAACCGCGGAGGGGGCAGTCTGCGATGCGGAGGAGCTGTCTGATATTAATATAGACGGAAGCGTATGTCTGGTGACGGGATTTGGCAAATGTGCCAGGGTTCTTGCCGAAAGGCTTGCATCCTGGGGAGCAGATGTAATAGTTATGGCAAGACGTCCAAAGCAGAGGAGTGATGCGGCGCTCATAGGCTACAAGGTTATGTCATTTGAGGATATTCCGATATATAAGCATATACTGTCAGAAGTGGATTTTTGCTTCAATACAGTACCTGCGAGAGTTGTATGTGAAGATATCCTGTCTCTGCTCAGCAGACATGCGGTTGTAATAGATATAGCATCTATGCCGGGAGGGGTGGATTTTGATTATTGCAAGGAACATGATATTCCTTATAAACACAGCCTGGGAATCCCGGGTAAGCTGTCTCCAAAGACCTCGGGGATGATTCTTGCCGATGCAGTGATAGAGGCAGTGTCGGCTCACCGCTGAAATGGATTTGTATGAACTGACGCTTAATAAATAGGAGTGTATATAACATGGATTTATCAAAGTGCAATGTAGGTATGGCTATAACCGGTTCATTTTGTACCTTTGATAAGATTAAGATAGAAATAAAGAAAATGGTTGAGATGGGAATAAATGTGTATCCGATATTCTCGCCTCACTCCGCAGAGTACGACACAAGATTTGGAAAAGCTGACAAATTCGTAAATGACGTTGAGACGATAGCAGGGCGAAAGGGTATTTACACTATACAGGAGGCTGAGCCTATAGGTCCCAAGGCCTATCTTGATGCGCTGGTCATAGCACCTTGTACCGGAAACACCATCGCCAAGCTGACAAATGGAATAACAGACACATCGGTTCTCATGGCTGCGAAGGCACATCTGAGGAACAATAAGCCGCTCATCATATCGGTTTCGACAAATGATGCCATGGGTATGAACTTCAAGAATATCGGCCAGCTCATGAACATGAAAAATATTTATTTTGTTCCATTTGAACAGGATAACTGTGTGAAGAAACCCAATTCACTCATAAGCAGACTTGATCTCATCCCAGCCACCATAGAGGAGGCTCTTGAGGGAAGGCAGATACAGCCGGTTCTCATAAAGTAGTTTTACTGCACCCGATAGGGTATAAGTTTGTTGCTTATTGCGGCTATTATACCCCATCGGGTGTAGTTTTGTTTTATATAATATTTTTTATACCCGTTATGGTATAAAAAATATTATATTTGATTGAAATTATACCTTATCGGGTGTAATATATAAGGAGAATAGCGTATAAGAAGAATCACGTGTAAGAGGAATCACGTGTAGGAGGAATCACATATAAGAGGTAATAACGATGAATAAGATAGCTGAATTTATAAAGACTAACAGAAAAGAAGCGGGTCTTACACAGGAAGAATTCGCAATAAGATCAGGCCTCGGACTCAGATTTGTCCGCGAACTTGAACAGGGGAAAGAAACTGTGCGTATGGACAAGGTCAATGAAGCTCTTGCAATGTTCGGCATGGAGGCGGTTCCAGGGAGAAAGGATGATTGATGGTGGATAATACTTTTAGAACGGCTTATGTATATATAAGAAATGAATTTGCGGGAATTTTATGTGAGACCGACGAGGGATATACATTTTCTTACGATGAAGAATATCTTGATAGAGAAAATGCCAGTGCTGTATCACTTACCATGCCATTGTCGAAGGACATGTATCGATCCAAGACTTTATTTTCTTTTTTTGATGGACTCATCCCCGAGGGCTGGCTGCTTGATGTGGTCAGTAGAAATTGGAAAATAGATGTAAGGGACAGGTTTGGATTGCTTCTTGTTGCATGCCGCGATGCGATAGGCAATGTAAGTGTCATGGAGGATCGCGTATGAATTGTTTGTGCTGTGGAAAAACTTTGAAAAATGACGACGGAACAGGCTGGCATAAAGCTTGTGTGAAGAGATTCTTTGCGACGACTAAGCTGCCAGACATAGATATAGATGAGCAGAAACTAAAAGTTCTTGCAGAGGAAAGTATAAACAAGGGGTATACGGTTCCAGGGGTACAGAAGAAATTGTCGTTACACCTGCTTTCTGAACCAGGTAATCCAAGACTTACATTGGTAAATTACCCAACAGGATATATACTTAAACCTCAGGTTGAGCAGTTTAAAGCGATGCCTGAAGCGGAGCAGCTTGTGATGTCTATGGCTGATATGATAGGAATTTCAACGGTGCCGCATGCGTTGATCAAAGGAAATGGGCAGATGGCATATATTACTAAAAGAGTGGATAGGATATTCGAGAAAACAACTGTTGAAATGCTTGCAATGGAAGATTTCTGTCAGTTGGACTATCGTCTTACACAGGACAAATATAAAGGTTCATACGAGCGATGTGCAAAGATTATAGAAAAATATTCAAGTCGTGTAGGTCTGGATATGGCAGAATTCTATATGAGAATTGTATTTTCTTTCGTGACTGGCAATTCCGATATGCATTTGAAGAATTTTTCGCTTATTGAAACAGAGGCGGGAAGCGGAGATTATGTTCTCTCACCAGCCTATGATCTGCTGCCGGTAAATGTTATTATGCCTGAGGATACAGAACAATTGGCGATACCGATGAATGGAAAAAAGAGAAATGTGAGAAGAAAAGATTTCCTTATATTTGCTGATGAATGTGGTTTAAGTCGGATATCAGCGGAGAAGATGATAAGTTTGGTAGTTAAAAATAAGGACAAAATGAAAAAGATGTGTGACGAATCTTATATACCTGAAAAAATGAAATCAGACTTCAATCATTTGATTGAGGAAAGAATGCTGATTTTGTCAGATTGATAAAAATTTAATATAATACGAAATCCCAGTAGTTACTTACTATCGAAATGTGATTCGAAATGTGACTTCTGGGATTTTTGTTGACTGACATAAGATAGTCCTGTAGAATATTTATTGTGAGACATGGAGTATCACAATATAACTTTGGAGTGTAAAGTAATATATGAGAGATCCGGAAAAACTAAAAGAGGAAATGGATGAGCGCAATAGAAAGATCCTTGACGTTGCATTTGAGCTGTTCGTAGACAAGAAGATAGAGGCGGTGAGCATGGGAGATATCGCAAGGGCTGCCGACGTGGGAAGGGCTACATTGTTCAGGTACTATCCAAGTAAGCTTGAGCTGGTCATAGCAGTATGTGCTGATCAGTGGAAGAGATACCTGGATGGCCTGGACGCGAGAAGACCTATATCGTCTGTACATGACATACCAGCCATAGACAGACTGAGATTTACCATGGACAGTTACATAGACATGTATCAGAACCACAAGGCGTTGCTGAAGTACAACGATAACTTCAACTACTATGTAACCCATGAGGGCAAGAACAATGATCAGCTTGTAGATTTTCACAGTTCACTGTATTCGGTGGATACAAGACTTCACATGATGTACGAGAAAGCGAGGGTGGACAAAACTATCCGGACAGACATACCGGAAGCAGAATTCATGCGTGTCACCGTCCACTCCATGATGACGGCCTGCGCTCATTATGCGGAGGGCTTCATATGGGGATCGGACGACAACAAGGACTACACGGACGAGCTTATAATGATCAAGGAAATGATACTTGATTATGCAACAAAAGGGATAAAGTAACAGGGTTAAATAGAAGCGGAGGAATGATATGAGAAAGGGATTAATATTTAAGAAGGGAATTATAATTGCGCTTGCTGCCGCGGTGTTTACGTCGCCTGCGCCGGTGATGGGTGTAAGTGACTGGGGAGTGATGACTGCTAAGGCAGAGGAGACTACAACGGAAAAAATACCCGAATATTTATTGATGGGCTCAACACGTCTTATTGATAATGGGGAATTTCAAGATGATGAAGTTTCTGGTAATGATGACACGATATATCAGGGAACTAATTGGTACTATGACATCACGAGGAATCAGCTTGTACTGGAAAATGCGTCTATTTCTGGAAACATTACGATTCAGAACGGTGATCTTTCGATTATGTTATCCGGAACAAATACTATGAGATCAGATATGGTGATTCAAAGTATTTTAACAGAAAGCGGAATTGTGCCTACATTAGAAATAAATGGTAACAATCAGAATGAAAGTCTAAGTTGTGGAAAAATCAGTGCAGATGACTTAGGCTCAAATAATAATAATATAAAAATTATAGGAGCAACGCTGGAGACTTCCCAAATTGAATGTAGCGGCAGCTTAACGATTGAAAATAGCCATGTGGTAGCAAATGAGGAGGATCATTCAAACGTAATTAGTGGTGATAAAATTAATATAGTAGACAGTTATGTTGAAGCGAAAGCAACAACAGAACGATACGAAGGTGAGGTAATTAGATCAAATCAACAAATTAATGTATCAGGAAGCCAGATCGTGGTTAGCCGTGCTTTAGCCTGTCAAGAACCTGTATTAAGTGATTGTGACTTCAGCAACTCTGTCATCACAAAGCAATGGAACGACATTGATACCGGTGATGATGTAACGAAAACATATGTATATGGTAAAGCCGCTTTAAAAGAAGATTTAACGATTGCAAGTGGAGAAAGCATAGAATTTGAGAGTAGTGCAAGTATCGCCAATCTGGACAAGCTTATTGTTAAAGATGGAGCCACAATTCTGATAGATGGAGCTGAACACAAACATAATACAAACGGTAATATTACATATATTTGGCAAGATGACAAAGAACATACAAAAGGAGTAGCATGCAAAGACTGTCCGATCGGATATGTGACTAAAGAAACGAAATCACACAATTATAATTCGCAGGGATTTTGTACAGATTGCGACGCGTACCAGCCGGCGGTGCTCACAACAGACAAGTATGATATTAATGAGGACGGGACAAAGGATGCGGTTTACGAGATCAGTAATGCGGGTCAGCTTTACTGGTTTGCCGGGCTTGTAAATGGTACACTTTTAGGTGTAGAGCAGAATGTATCAGCGAATGCAGTCCTGACCGCGGACATTGTTGTGAATAAAAATGTTCTGAAGTCGGATGGAACCTTGAACGAGGGAACATTTAAGGAATGGACACCTATTACAGGTTCTTCCAATAGTACATATAGCGGTATATTTGACGGACAAAACCACACCATCAGTGGATTGTATTTCAATCAAGAGGATAGTTATGATGTAGGATTGTTCGGTCGTAACAATGGTAAGATTGCCAATGCAGGTATTTTGGATTCTTATTTCTATGGTACCAGCAAGGTAGGAGGCGTGTGTGGAAATAATTATACCGGAACTATCTCAAACTGTTATAATACCGGCAGCGTTAGTGGTATAGGAACAGCAGGAGGCGTGAGTGGATATAATTATACCGGAAGCATCACAAACTGTTATAATACCGGAAACGTCAGTGGTAGTAGCGGTTTTGTAGGAGGCGTGAGCGGATATAATAGTAAAGGAACTATCATAAACAGTTATAATGCCGGCAGCGTCAGTGGCTTAGAATATGTAGGAGGCGTGAGCGGAATTAATTATACCGGAAGCATCACAGACTGCTATAATATCGGTAGCGTCAGTGGTAGCGAAGGTAATGTGGGAGGTGTGAACGGATATAATGACGGAGGAACCATCACAAATAGTTATAATGCCGGTAGCGTCAGTGGTACAGAACGTTATGTAGGAGGCGTGAGCGGATATAATGACGGAGGAACTATCACAAACTGCTATAATGTCGGTAGTGTTGGTGGTAGTGGATATGTAGGAGGCGTGAACGGATGGAATAAAGGAATTATCACAAACTGTTATAATACCGGTAGTGTCAGTGGTACAGGGGTTAATGTAGGAGGTGTGATCGGACGTAATGAATCCAATGCAACCATCACAAACTGTTATTATGACAGCACTATTTATACTGGAAATGCGATAGGCGCGAATGACGGAACCACTGAAAAGGTTGAAGGTAAAACGACAAAGCAATTCAAAACAGGTGAAGTTACATATCTCCTGCAGAACGGTCAGTCAGAAGGGATCTGGGGACAGACCATCGGAACGGACACTTATCCTGTATTACATGGCCCAAAGGTATATGAGAGCATAACTTATATGGGCTGTAACGATTCATCTGCCGTTGCCTCGGTGTCATACAGCAATGAGAAAAAGGATGTATTTGGCAAACATAACTTCGAGGATGGCATATGCAAATACTGTGGTGAGAAACTTGCGGCGACAGTTACAAAAGGTGATGAGACTTTATCCTGTGTTTCACTGCCGGAAGCAATAGGTTATGCCGAAAACATGCCAGGTAGTGTTGTTACCGTTATGGAAGATACGAATACAACTCTTGATATAAACAATCCTGATTCTGATTTTACTATAGACATAAATGGACATAAGATAGATGATATTAATGTAAATAACGGAAAAATAACGATAATTGCTTCTAAGACGGGAGGATACGTAAAAGGTGAATTAGATATAAAAAAAGATTCAACAGTAACAATTGGCGATGTAAAAATTTCGGGAACGATATATACTACGGGTCAATTGATACTAAATGGCGGAGATATATACAGGATAATTCTAGCTGATAAAACAATAAAATTATACTTTAACAATAGTGATATAAAAATCAATGAAGGAATATATTTGTATGGAGCATACGGAGAAGAAATAATCATAAATGCAGAGCCTCATAATGTTATTCCAATTGTTCTGGATGGAATAAGTGTACAACAAGGCGCTGCATATGCTGTAGCAGGTGCTGGCATTGCGTTAAAGTCAGATTGGTTCAACGTATCATCGAATGATTTCATAATTGATCTGTCAACAAGTATAGAAGATAATAAACTTAGAATTGGAGCGTTGCTGAACGATAAAGTATATGTAGAGTTAGATGAAAATAAAAACATTACCTATTCTGGAAGTGAATTAAAACCATCTGTAAATGTATATTACAATAGAAACTATATGTCTTCTGTACAGCTAAAAGAAGGCTCAGATTATAATGTAACGTATTCCGACAACATAAATACCGGCACAGCGACTGCGATTGTAACAGGAATTGGTGCTTACTCAGGAACAAAGAAAGTAACATTTACCATCGAGCCAAAGAAGATCAGCAGTCCAATATTTGACGGACTTAAGCCTGAGTACACATACACAGGACAGAAGGTAGAGCCTGAGTTTGCCCTTATGGATGGTGATACAGTCATTCCTTCAAGCGAATATGAAGTATCTTACAGTGACAATACAGAAGTTGGAACAGCGGCAATAACCATCACGGACGTCATGGGAGGAAATTACGATATAAACTGCAAGGCTGAATTCGATATAGTTAAAGCTGATCCGGTTATAAGTGAACTTCCGGTGGCAGATCCTATAAGCTACGATCCACACAAAACCTTAAATGAAGCAAGTATTTCGGGCGGAGTCGTAATCGGAGTTTCAGGAGAAAACATAACCGGAACATGGAGCTGGGCTGATGATTCTGTAGTACCATCGGTGGACGTTACAGACTATGATGTCATATTTATCCCAGATGACCAGAAACATTACAATTCAGTCAGGGGAACTATTCAGTTGAATGTCTCAAAGGCCGATGTAGAAGTAGTTGAATTACCAGCGGCAAGCGGAATAACATACGGTGACAATCTTGCAAAAGCTGTTATATCTGGAGGAAGAGTGTCCTTTGATGGTATTGATCAGGTTGAGATACCGGGAACATTTGCATGGAAGGATGATTCCATAAAGCCGTTTGTATCTGACAGTGACAATACGCTGTATACCGTTGTATTTACGCCGGCTGACAGTGTGAATTACAACACAGCAGAAATTGAGATCACGGTAAATGTGAGCAAGGCTGCAATGCCGAATCTGCTGTTAAGTGTAGATAATACACATAAGACCGTTGGAAGTATTGCACTTCCGGGAGACTGGACATGGCTTGATGCGGATGCTAAGACTGCGATAAAGGCAGGCGGATCAGTGGAGGCAACCGCTGTATACGTTGGCGATGACAAGGAAAATTATGACAGCACAGAGCTGAAGATAACCATCTACAGAGCGGCATGTTCAGAGGGGAAGACAGTAAAGTATACACTAAAAGGAGAGAAGGCTCCGACCTGTACAAAGTCTGGTACTGGACATACAGAGTGTTCAATCTGCGGTGATGTCATGAGCACAGGTGTGTATGTAAAGGAACTTGGACATAAGTGGAATTCCGGCAGGGTGACAAGGAAACCTACATACACGGCGACAGGTGTGAAGACATTCACATGTACCGTGTGCAAAGCAACTAAAATTGGAAGTATTGCCAAACTTGCAACAACTGATATAAGTAAAAAGACAAGCAAGATCACTGTTTCCGGAATAGAGAACAAGATCTATAATGGAAAGGTACATACCCAGAAGTCTCTTGTTGTCAAGGCTGGTGCAAAGACACTTAGACTGAACAAGGATTACACTGTAACCTACAGCAAGAACAAAGCGGTTGGCAAGGCAAGCGTGACTATATGTGGTAAGAATGCATATTCAGGAAAGATAACAAAGACATTTACCATAGTAAAGGCTGCCAAGGGAAAGACATATACAGTTGGAAAGTTCAGGTACACAATAACCGGAGCAAAGGCAGACGGCACCGGAACAGTTGCAATTGCCGGAACAACGTACTCAAGGTCAGATAAGAAATTTGCATCACTGACCATCGCAGATACTGTAGTTATAGGAGATGTAAGGTTTAAGATAACATCTGTAAGCGCAAATGCATTCAGCAGATATACGGCTCTAAAGAATGTCACTATAGGTAACAATGTGACAAGCATAGGGGCAAACGCATTTTTATCATGCAAAAACCTTAAGAAGATGACGATAAAGTCAGCTAAACTTAGGAGCGTTGGAGCGAAAGCCTTCAGTGGAACATACAGTAAAATTACATTTGCAGTACCTGGGAATAAGGCCACAGCATACAAGAAACTGATAAAGAAGGGCAGTCCTTCTGCGAAAGCAATCTATAAATAACAAATATATAAATTGCCTGTAAAAACAAGACTTTCAGAACTCTTGTACATGCAGCGTATTCGCCATTTTCGATACGCCGCATGTATACAGAAGTCTGGAAGTCTTTTTATATGTCAAGGACAATAGCATATTTTCTCAGCCAGTGATCAATCTGAAGAAGATATGCCATCATCTGAGGTCCTGCCATGAGCTGACCGAACCACGGCCTGCCGTAATCCTTTGGCGCGTTTATGAAGTTTTTCACATATTCTCTGTCGATGAGAGGCAGAAGAGGACTTTCCGGATCATTTAGCACGCAGAGAAGCCTCTTTGCAAGCTCCTGTTCATAATGAGGGTCATATGACTTTGGATATGGGCTTTTCTTTCTGTACATGATCTCGTGCGGTACGTAATCCTTCATGGCTTCTCTCAGAAGCTTTTTCTCACAGCCTTCGGAATATTTGTACTCCCATGGAACGTTAAATACATAATCAAGTATTCGTGGATCTGCAAATGGAACTCTCGCCTCAAGTCCGCTTGCCATGCTTGTTCTGTCCATTCGGTCAAGCAATGTCTGCATGAACATCCTGATATTCAGATAAGATATCTGCCTGCGCCGCTTTTCTGTATCGGATTCCCCCGGGAGAAGATTGATCTCGGACAGGAGAGAATTGTATAGTGATGCCACATATCCCGGTATATCAAGACTATCTCTGATGTCCGGCGACAGTACTGAGAGCCTTGGCGACAGATCCTTCATCCATGGAAATGTGTCTGCAGACAGCAGTTCATCCCTGTAAAACCAAGGATAGCCTCCGAATATCTCATCTGCACATTCTCCGGTCAATACAACTTTGTATTCCTTTGCCACCAATGAACAGAAGTACAGAAGTGATGAATCCACATCCGCCATGGTCGGCATATCCCTGGATTCTACGGAAGTGTAGAGGTAATCTGCAAGGTCGCTATAATTGCAAGTCAGATATGTGTGGTCTGAATCTATGTGCGAGACCATCATGTCGACGTATGGACGATCCTGCTCCGGCTGAAATGCGTTTGACTTGAAATATATGGAGTTGTCCTTGAAGTCAAATGAGAATGTGTGAAGCTGCTTTCCCTGCTCCTTAAGCTTTGCCGCACACACACTGCTGACGATTGATGAGTCGATGCCGCCTGAGAGAAAAGTGCAAATAGGTACATCTGATACAATCTGTTTTTCTATACTGTCCTTAACAAGATATCGAACTTTTTTCACTGTGTCTTCGTAGCTGTCCGTGTGTGGTGTGCTTGTGATGCGGTAGTATGTGAAGTCACTCGTTCCATATGCTGAGAACTTCATAAAATGTCCCGGTTTCACTTCGTCTATGTTCTTGAACACACCGCAGCCGGGAGTTTTGGACGGACCAATTCCAAACACTTCACACAGTCCATTTGCATCTATGACAGGTCGTATGCCCGGATAGCATAGTATCCCTTTTATCTCCGATGCAAACACAAGAGTCCTGTCGTCTGTCACTGAGTAATACAGTGGCTTGACACCGAAGTGGTCTCTGTACAGATATATTGTCTGGATATGCTCATCATATATTGCAAATGCAAATATACCGTTCAATCTATGTACAAAGTCCGGGCCATAATGTAGAAAGCAGTTGAGTATAACCTCTGTATCAGATGTTGTGTCAAATGTATATCCAAGGGCGAGTAGCTCCGATTTCAGCTCCTTTGTGTTGTAGATCTCGCCGTTGTACACTATGTATATATCATTTTCTCCGATTGTCTTTTTCATGGGTTGTTCGCCTCTTGCCACGTCACGTATGGACAGTCTGGTGTGGGCAAGCCCGCAGTGGAATGACAGCACTGTATTCTGTGCATCCGGACCTCTGTGAGCAAGCGCATTATTCATGTCGTTCAATATGTATGAGTATCGTTCATGTTCGGTATTGAAATCCCTGTTGGAGTTATAGAATCCTGCGATGGAACACATATATTTACCTCTTTTTGTGGTATCTATATATTATATTGGGGAGTTGATTTTATAGAACTTTTATATCATACTATAAGTTTGATGCAGGATATGCTAAGTATTGATATAATGTATCATATTTGTTTTGGGTGCGTATGAACACAAAATCGGCAATAAGCATCACGACATTTGAACTTACAAAATATTGGTAATAGAAAGAGAAATACTG
>ERZ773107.2259-NODE-2259-length-14858-cov-5.493346_pt1 | contig 14858 bp, 20 predicted proteins | sample MGYA00580571_ERZ773107 | MGnify/ENA primary metagenome ERZ773107 (study PRJEB29015, sample SAMEA2737843) | human gut metagenome | biome: human gut; feature: human-associated habitat; material: faeces | place: China | collected 2012 ... | reverse complement strand
AAATGATTACATCCTTCATCAAAATCATAGATTCCAAGTTTTGTAAGGATCGTTTTTGCTTCACTCTCTGTCTTCCAGTCCTGATGTTCTTTTCCATCCATCACATATTCAAGAATGCTTTGTTTCTTCGGAAATTCTGGATTCTGTGGAAGATAAGATACACGGATTCCATTTCCACAGATAATCTGTCCTTTGTCTGGCTCGTTGATCTTGGCAATGATCTTTAATAATGTAGTCTTTCCTGTACCGTTGACCCCGATCACACCGATCTTATCGCCACTGTGGATTCCAAGAGATACGTCATCAAAAATGACTTTCTCTCCATAAATTTTGCTGATATGTTCAATATTTAATATATTCATCTTACTACTTTGCCTGATCGATCGCTTCGACTAATTCTTCTTTGGATACTGCTCCGATCAGTTTTGCCTTAACCTCTCCATCTTTGATCACTAAAAATGTTGGAACTGACATAATCTTGTACTGTGCTACGATATCAACATTCTGATCGATATCAAGTTTTCCGACTTTTACAGTTCCTTCATATTCTTCAGCTAATTGTGCTACCACTGGTGCCATCATCTTACAAGGTCCGCACCATGTTGCAAACATATCTACTAATACTGGCACATCACTTTTTAATACTTCTTCTTCAAAATTATCACTTGTAAATGTATATTCCATAATAATTCACCTATCCTTTGCTATTTATTTAAACATCGTTTTGCTTCGTCTAGTGACTGAAAAAATTGACAGACCCATCTGTTCACGCATGGATGCAAATATAGAAACAACTGGATCTTACATCGAAACTTTCCTTGTTTCATGATTATATTACCACTTTTTGTTTATTTTATGCAATCCTTTTACTTGGCATGACGATATGCGACTAAACGACAGATTGGATTTCCTTTGGCTGAGAATTTCTCCTCGTATTCTGTCATGACATTTCCTTCATTATATTCGCTGTGATGAAGATCGTATGTGTGATTTTCCAGGATCCATCCTGCTTCTTCTACCTGCTCTAAGGAGAAGTCAAATAAGTCTTTGTTATCTGTCTTAAACATAACTCTTCCTTCCGGTGTCAGAATATTATCATATCGTTCTAAAAATCTTGTAGATGTAAGTCTTCTCTTTGCATGGCGGTCTTTTGGCCATGGATCAGAAAAATTTAAATAGATCCTGTCTACTTCGTCTTTATCAAACACTTCTTCGATATTCTCTGCATCCATACGGATCAAACGAAGGTTATCCTGTTCAAAATCTTCTAATTTCTCTACAGCTCTTACTAAGACACTTGAATATTTTTCGATTCCAATATAGTTTACTTCTGGATTTCTTCTTGCCATTTCTATGATAAACTGTCCTTTTCCCATCCCTACTTCGATGTGGATTGGGTGGTCATTTTGAAATACTTCATGCCATTTTCCTTTCATCTGCTCTGGCTGCTGGATGGAAAACTGATTTTCTATGATCGTCTCTCTCGCTCCTGGTACATTTCTTAAACGCATTTATATTCATCTCCTTTGTCTTTTTCTCGAATCTTTGTTGATTATATCATAGACGATGGGTATAATAAAGAAAAAGTATGCGCCTTAAAAAGGCTTAGGATCTGCACTTCAAGGAGGAAATGCCCATGGAAATCGAAAGAAAATTTATCGTCCACAATTTACCTGATAATCTGGATTCTTATCCACACTCCGAGATCGAACAGGGCTATCTTTGCATGGAACCTGTGATTCGTATCCGCAGAATGAATAAGCAGTATTTCTTAACTTTCAAGAGTAAAGGATTGATGGCTAGAACTGAGCATGAATTTCCACTTGATAAAGCAGCTTATGAGCATCTACTTCCGAAGGTGGATGGGATTTTAATTTCTAAGACTCGTTATAAGATTCCAGATGAACACGGATTTATTATTGAGCTGGATGTCTTTCATGGAGAATATGAAGGGCTTGTGATGGCTGAGGTGGAATTTCCTAGCGAGGAAGTTGCTGTGGAATATGAAGGACCTGAGTGGTTTGATGATGAGGTTACGTTTGATTCTCGGTATCAGAATAATAATTTGGCGAATAAATAATTGTTAGCCATAGTCTTTGACGTATATAAGAGATATAAAATAAATAAAGGGTAGCTAAACACGAATTTCATTGACGGATTTTTTACAAAACGCTTGTTCGCAAACTTTCCTTGCAAAACTCGCTTCGCTCAGACATTGCACCAAGTTTGCTGCGATTTTGTAAAAAATCCTATGAAATTCTATCGTTTAGCTACCCTTTATTTATTTTATATCTCTTATATACGCTGAAGGTTATTGATGGAAACTATGTATTATTACAAAAAATTACTTACAAAATTTTTCTAAAAATGATAATGGTTCTATTTTATATTATTTGTCTACCAAAACTTTACATCGTTTTTTATAACAGGCGATTCCATAATTTAATATTGTTTCGTATCCTTCTTTTTCTAATTTCTGATCGTAGTGTTTTTCTTTGATCTGTTTTAGTGCCTTTTCACATGCTTTATCTAGCATTTTGATGTTTTCTGCGTATTTTACTTCTATGATAATTCCTGTTCGGGCTTGTTCTGCTTCAATAAAGATCTGTCGGATGGATTCGTTTGGGATTATCAGAGAGTAAGTTCTTCCTTGTGGTTTTCCCTGTTGGGTAATGTAGCCTGTTGCGAAAAGTACACTCCAGAGATTTTCGATCGTGCTGTCTAGTTCGTTGTATGTTAGTTCTAATCTGATTTCTTTCTGGATTGCTTTTCCTTCGATCAATTGCTCGATTTCTCTTCTTGTTTGTTGGTTTGCTTTTTCTATAAATCGTTTTACGATATAGTTTCCGCTTGTATTGATCCAGTATGGCTGTGGTGTTGCATCTGGTTCTATTTTTAATGCTCGGCAGTGATTGATCACATCCCATGGGCAGTAGATATCTGTGTTTCCGAAACGGTAGCCGTCATACCATTTCTTTGTTTGTTCGAAAGCTTCTGGTACTTTGTAATATTGTAATATTCTTTTAAAATAGAAGATAAAATCCACAGTGCTGTCATTAACTCTGTATCTTTCATGTTATCTGACATTAATGGGTTCATCTGTTCTTTTTGTTTTTCGTTTAACTTATCTTCTGACATTCAATCGTACAATCGTCTGGATTCTGCTGCCATGATATATTTCATCAGTTTTTTTGCATCTTCATAATTTCCTGCTTTCGCTCCTTTTAATGAAACTGAGATTACTGGAAATTTTCCCTGATATTGATCGCATAATTCTTTGTCCTTTGAAATTTCAAGGCCTTTAAAAATTGCCTGATCATTTCCTATTTCAAAGAAATATTTTAACATACTCATATTTAAGGATTTTCCGAATCTTCTTGGTCTTGTGAATAGATTGACTAAACCATGTTCATTTAGTAATTGTTTTATCTACATAGTAATAGTTTTCTTTTATCATATCTTCGAAGTTTTCAATTCCGATTGGAAGTTTCTTTTGCATGAGGTCCCTTCCTTTCCGCATTTAATCTTACCTTTTGTTCATATTTTACTATCTGGTTATTTTATATGCAACGCAAAATAACACTTATCTTTAGAAATCAAATAAGAAGATATACCCATATTCCCATGACTATATCTTCTCAAAATTTTCTTTTATTCCATTGTATCTACAATTTCTCTCCGTCATGGCGAATGTGCTTGCCTACTTCATTTGCAAATAGTTGGACGGAGACGAGTAAAAGGCAATCAGCCTAAGGAATAAGCTACCTTTGCCAAAACGGAATAGAAAAGCACCAGAGGGCCTAATCTCTGGTGCTTTTCGTTTGCCCTTACGGACTATTCATTTCATTCTGCCTACTGGCATTATAGCATACGCATTATGTAATACATTTGGAAACACATTCCAAATGTATTACATAACACACTTGTTAATTTCTTGTTAATAAATACAAAATACAATTGACAAGAAATTAAATATTTCGTACGATATAGTTAGTTGTAAATAACTAATACTTAAGTGGAGGTAGGAATTAATGAAACAAATAATTAAAAAAGTGTTATCTATATGTATGATATCTACATTGGTTTTATCTATGTTATTATCATCACTACAACGTGTATCTGCAGATGAATCAGAAAACATACCTAATTCACCTATTAAAGTTTTAGAAGAAAATATTTCTGATCAATCACTATATATATAATATTATATGACGATTGATAATCAAAAATTTTTATACATTGAAAATTCAAAAATAGTCAATGGAGATTGGGTTACTAATACTTTAAAAACAAAAGTAGATGAAAATAATAATTTGATCAAATCTACTAAAGAAGAATATCAAACAAACTATCATATTTCTGATGAATCCATAGACAATATAGATAATAATGTGATGGCTCGTCGTACAACTAGTAGTTGGAAAAAACATACTGAAAAATTTTCATTATCAAAAACAAAATTAACCGTAGCCGCTGTTTCAATATTATTAATAGCAGCTACAGGTATTGGTGCGTCAGATGCCGCAGTTGTTGCTTTAAATTTAGTTTCTTATTGTATTGATCATTCAATGAATATACCATCTTATATTTATTTTAAAGGATTAAAATGTGTTAGTCGTTCTTCCGTTGGTAAAGTATATTTTCGATATAAAGGAAAATTATATTATGATAGCAAATTTAAAAAACCAATAGTAAATAAAACTTTAACTTGGTCAAGACGTTGGGGGCATTAGTAATGAAAAATTTATTTCACAATAAAAGAATAAGGCATTTTTTTATTGTTGATGGAAGTTACTTATTATTTAATTTAATATATTGTTTAGTATTTAAATATGACTTTATCACTACACACAATTATAATGTTTATTTTTATGAATATTTGTTTGTTTATTGGAACTCAAGATGAAGAATAATAAAAAGATTCTAAGCAATCAATCTGCCTAGAATCTTTTTACACATATTCAAATAAATTTTATGCTTTCAATCCCTTACGAACTAACGCTCTCTTAAGTGCCAACTCTGCCCTTGCAATATCAATATCTGCGCTCTTAGCTTCGAGTCTCTTCCTTGCTCTCTCTTCCGCTTTCTTTGCACGTTCAACATCGATATCTTCCGGCCATTCTGCGACTTCTGCCAGGATACTCATGGTTGTTTCTGTGACTTCCACAAATCCTTTTAATAATGCCGCTTTCTTCTTGGTTCCGTCTTCTTCTGTGATCGTTAGGACACCTGGTGCGATGATCATAGTCATCGGGATGTGTCTTGCGTAGATTCCGACTTCTCCTTCGGTTGTGTTTAACTCAACAAACGTGACATCTCCTGTATAAAATGAGCGTTCTGGTGTAATGACTTCTAATTTCATTGTGTTTTCAGCCATAGGATCACCTACTTATTTCTTGCTGCAAAACGTTCTACAACTTCTTCGATGGTTCCTGCATTCAAGAACATTCCTTCTGGAATCTCATCGTGTTTTCCTTCTAAGATTTCTTTGAATCCCTGGATCGTATCACTTAAGGATACATACTGTCCTGGTTTTCCAGTAAACTGTTCGGCTACGAAGAATGGCTGTGATAAGAATCTCTGTACCTTTCTTGCGCGGTCTACGACCAGTTTCTCGTCTTCGGAAAGTTCATCCATACCTAAGATTGCAATGATATCCTGTAATTCTTTGTATTTTTGCAGAATCTCCTGAACACCACGAGCTACTTTGTAATGTTCTTCTCCAACGACTTTTGGATCCAGAATTCGGGATGTTGATTCCAATGGATCTACTGCTGGATAGATTCCCATCTCTGAAATCGCACGTGATAATACAGTTGTTGCATCCAGATGGGCAAAAGTTGTTGCTGGTGCCGGGTCAGTTAAGTCATCGGCTGGCACATAGACTGCCTGTACGGATGTGATCGATCCATTCTTTGTGGATGTGATACGTTCCTGCAAGGCACCCATCTCTGTCTGCAGTGTTGGCTGGTAACCTACCGCACTTGGTACTCGTCCAAGTAAGGCAGATACCTCAGATCCTGCCTGTGTGAAACGGAAAATGTTGTCGATGAATAATAAGACGTCTTTTCCTCCACGATCACGGAAATCTTCTGCAATTGTAAGTCCGGTAAGACCAACTCTCATACGGGCTCCAGGTGGTTCGTTCATCTGTCCAAAGACCATGGCGGTCTTGTCGATAACACCTGATTCACTCATCTCTGTATAAAGGTCATTTCCTTCACGAGTACGTTCTCCTACACCAGTGAATACAGAATATCCACCATGTTCTGTTGCGATATTTCGGATCAGCTCCTGGATCAGTACGGTTTTTCCTACTCCCGCACCACCGAACAGACCGATCTTTCCACCCTTCTGGTATGGGCATAGAAGGTCAACGACCTTGATCCCTGTTTCCAGAACTTCTGTCTCTGTAGATTGTTCTGAAAATTCCGGTGCTTTTCTGTGGATTGGTAAGCGGTTGGCTCCTTCTGGTGCCGGTTTATTATCAATAGGATCTCCCAGCACGTTAAAGATTCGTCCTAAGGTTGCCTCTCCTACAGGAACGGAGATTGGTCCGCCTGTAGCCTGTGCTTCCATTCCACGGACTAATCCGTCGGTTGGTCCCATTGCGATACATCTTACGGTGTCATCACCCAGGTGCTGTGCAACTTCAACGACTAATTTCCCGCCGTCTTTTGTCTGAATATCGATCGCATCATTGATCTCTGGCAGGTTATCACTGCCAAACTTGATATCCAGAACCGCACCGATGACCTGTGTGATCTTTCCTGTACGATTATCTGCCATGTTATTTCCTCCTGCTTCTTATATCGAGTCCATCACTTCAGGGCTTCTGCTCCTGAAATGATTTCTGTTAATTCTTGTGTGATCGCTCCCTGTCTTGCTCGGTTGTATGCAAGTTCTAAGTTTGAGATCATCTCTTCTGCATTGCTTGTCGCAGAATCCATTGCCTGCATTCTGGCTCCATTTTCACTCGCTACAGATGTAACTAAGGCTCCATAGATCATGCTGCAGATATACTTTGGAATTAATAAAGAAAGTGCTTCTTCCGGCTCTGGCTCAAAATTCATTGGAGCCTTGCTTTCAGATTTCTCTTCATTTGCCTGCTGATCATTCTCAATTGGGAGTAATTTTACAAGTTTTGGTTCATGAACCACGGTATTTTTAAAATCTGTGTATGCCAGATAGATCTCACCGATCTCTCCATCTTCAAAAGCTTTTAGAAGTTTCTCTCCTAAGATTCTGGCATCATCATAGACTGGCTCGTTGATCATCTCTGAATCATCAGAAACGATCTCATACCCACGATGTTTTAACGTATCCATCGCTTTGTGTCCTACCGCATAGATCATGATATCTTCTTTGTTCATACCGCTGTCCCGGATCAGTTTCACGATATTGTTATTATATCCCCCTGCTAATCCACGGTTGGATGAAATGGTAATGATCCCTTTCTTTGTGGAACCATTTTCCTGTAAATACGGATGATTGATATTACCTGCTTTGGCAAGGATCGAGCTGATCGTCTCATACATCTTATTAAAGTATGCTTTTGACTCATCTGCACGCTGCTTGGCTCTCTGTAACTTTACCGTGGATACAAGTTTCATCGCTTTTGTGATCTGTCCGGTACTTTCGACGCTGGCTTTTCGTCTTTTAATATCAATTATCGATGCCATGACAGATCACCTTACTTTCTAAATGATTCTTTTGCTTCATTGATCGCTTTGATCAGTTTCTCTTCTGTCGCATCATCCATGACTTTCGTCTCGGCGATGCTTGTAAAGATCTCTGGATATTTTGTATCGATCAGTTCAAATAATTCTTTCTGGAAATCAAGGATCTGATCTACTGGCAGGTCTAAGAGATGTTTCTTGACTGCTGCATAAATGATCGCAACCTGTTTCTCAACTGGTAATGGCTGATACTGTGGCTGTTTTAAGATCTCTCTGATTCTCTCACCCTGATCTAATCGTTCTTTTGTATCATCGTCAAGCTCTGATCCAAACTGGGCAAATGCTGCCAGTTCTCGATACTGTGCAAGGTCTGTACGGATTGGTCCTGCGATCTTCTTCATTGCCTTGATCTGTGCAGATCCTCCAACTCGTGATACAGAAAGTCCGGCATTGATCGCTGGTCTGAAACCTGCATTAAACATCTCTGTTTCCAGATAGATCTGTCCATCTGTGATGGAAATAACGTTGGTTGGAATGTATGCAGATACATCACCTGCCTGAGTCTCGATGATCGGAAGGGCTGTTAATGATCCTCCACCTAATTCATCAGATAATCTGGCTGCACGCTCTAAAAGTCTTGAATGTAAATAGAATACATCTCCAGGATAAGCTTCACGTCCAGGTGGTCTGCGAAGAAGTAAGGAAAGTGTACGGTATGCAGTTGCATGTTTGCTTAAATCATCATATACAACTAATACATCTTCTCCTCTCTCCATCCATTCTTCACCGATCGCACATCCTGCGTATGGTGCGATATACTGAAGTGGTGCTAATTCACTGGCTGTGGATGCTACGATCGTTGTATAATCCATCGCACCAAACTCTTCTAATGTCTTAACGATATTAGCAACTGTGGATGCTTTCTGGCCGATTGCCACATAAATACAGTGAACACCCTGTCCTTTCTGATTAATGATCGTATCGATCGCGATCGCTGTCTTACCTGTCTGACGGTCTCCGATGATCAGCTCACGCTGTCCTCTTCCGATCGGCACCATCGCATCGATCGCTTTGATTCCTGTCTGGATCGGAGTATCTACGGATTTTCTTGAGATTACTCCTGACGCAACTCTTTCAATTGGACGATATTTATCTGTCTCGATCGGACCTTTATTGTCAATTGGCTGTCCTAATGAGTTTACGACACGTCCTGTCAGTTGATCTCCAACTGGCACTTCTACCACGCGGCCCGTTGTCTTGACAATATCGCCTTCGTTAATATTCTTTCGGTCACCTAAGAGAACTGCACCTACGTTGTCCTCTTCTAAGTTTAATACCATTCCATAAACTTCCCCTGGAAATTCGAGCAGTTCTCCCTGCATCGCTTTCTCTAATCCATGGATTCTGGCGATTCCATCGGCAACCTGTATTACCGTTCCAATATCAGAGGTTTCAAGCTTTGTTGAATATTGTTTGATCTGTTCTTTGATCACAGAACTGATCTCTTCTGGTCTTAAATTCATGGGGCTTATCTTCCTCCTGTTCTATAATTGTATTTGTGACAGATATCTGCCCATCGAATCAAGCTTTGTACGAATGGAATTATCCACAATCCGGTCATCCATACAAAGGATCAATCCACCGATGATGTCTTTATCTGTCTCATAAGTCACCTCTAACTTCTGATATTCTGAAGAAGCAATGACTTTCTTTAAGATCTTGTCTTTTTGTTCTTGTGACAGCGGCATTGCTGACGTTACATGTAGGGCTCCGATTCCTAACTGACGTTTGATATTCGAAATGATGTAAGTAAAGATTCCATCAAATTCTTTAAAACGTCCTTTCTTGATGATGATCATCAAAAATCCTGTCATATCATCAGAAACCCGGCCATCAAAAACGTTCTTTGCTGCCTCCATCTTCTCTTCTTTTGTGATCTGGGGATGATTTAGGAAATTCACGAAATCTGTGTTGGAATCTAAGATTTCTTTGACAGCTTTCGCCTCTTCCAAAGCTTCTAAAAGATCGTCCTCATCTGTTTTCACAGAAATATAGGCATCCCCGTAAATCTTATCTACTCTTGAAGCCATGTCTTATCACCCATTTCCTGTAAGGTCTGATCAACGAAAGCATTCTGGTCTTTCTCATCCATCTGGTTCTGGATGAATTTGCCAGCCATTAAGACTGCCATCTTGACCATCTCCTGCTTCATCTGATCCTGTGCATTGATTCTTGCAAGCTCTGCCTCATGATTCGCACTTTCTATGATCCTTGCAGCTTCTTCTTTCGCTCCTGCAACGATCTCTTCCTCTCTCTTCAGTGCTTTCTTTCTGGCCTGTGCCATTAAGGCATCTGCTTCTTTTTCAACATTTTTTAGCTTATGATCGTATTCGGCTTTTAACTTTGCAGCTTCTGCCTGATCGGCTGCTGCCTGATCGATCTCATCTGCAATTCTGTTCTTACGGTCTTCTAAGATCTTGCGAACCGGTTCAAACAGAATATAGGAAAGCAGTGCAAACATGATGAACACTGCGATTCCCTGCATAATCACATCAAAGCCAAGCTGAATATCTAATCCAAATATTCTTCCGTCCACGCCTTGGCCTCCCTTCGGCTTGTTTTATTAAAGTTTTGCAAACAGTGGATTTGCATATAATAAGATCAAACCAATAACCAGACCATAAAGACCTGTTGTCTCTGCTACCGCCTGTCCAAGAAGCATGGTAGATGTGATATCACCTTTCGCTCCTGGATTACGTCCTACTGCTGCTGCACCCTGTCCTGCTGCGTATCCCTGTCCAACACCAGGTCCGATACCTGCAATCAGTGCAAGTCCTGCTCCGATCGCAGAACACCCTAATACAAATGCTTCACTTGAAATATTCATAGTTTTTTCCTCCTAAACTACATAAAATTTTGTCGCTAAAATTTAAGCTTCCCGCTTATCTGTGATAAATGTCATTGTCAGCATCGCAAATACAAATGTCTGGATCGCTCCTGAAAACAGATCAAAGTACATATGCAAGAATGCTGGAATACCTAGCTGCGCAAGCCATGGCAGCAATCCGTACCACAATGCCATCATGATCGTACCCGCCATAATATTTCCAAACAAACGAAGAGACATGGAAAGCGGTGTCGCAAACTCTCCGATCAGGTTAATTGGAAATAAGATTGGAATCGGTTTGAAAAGATCTGTAAATACATGTAATTTACTCGTCTTAAATGCACTGTACTGAATCAGTACAAACGTGATCAACGCTAACGCAAGCGTTGTTCCATAATCCGCTGTCGGTGGTCTTAAGCCAAATAATCCAGATGTATTTGCAAAAAAGATAAAGACCATGATCGTTCCAATGTAATTTACAAATGGACGCCAATGTCTTCCCATGCTTCCCTTTACCAGATTATCAAGCACTTCAACGATCATCTCCACAAAATTCTGAAGTCCTGACGGCTTCTCATCACCGTGAAGAACTGCATGTCTTGCGATCAATGCTAATACGATGATGAACACCATAACGATCAGCGTCGTCACATGCGTTGTCGTGATCCAGACCTTATGCCCGAAAAACTTCAGCGGGATCAGCCCATGCACCATAAAGTCAACGTCATCACCGGATGATGCTGCCAACATCATGGGGGCATTCATAATTCCCATGGCACAACCTCCTTTTTATTATATTTTCCATTTTTCCGATTTTCTCTTTCTCCATGTTAGAAACCCGGAAAATGTGATTCACGTTATTCTTGTAAAACTCTGCGCGTGATATGCTCGTGAATCGGTTTTTGTAAAAATGCTGCAAATTTACTGCTTAAGAATCCAACCAATGCAGCAATAAAAGCACTCATACTAAGTTTGATCATCACATATAAAATAACCAATGTTGCTACATATCTTATCAACGCACTCTTGATCATATTCCGGCTTGCCTGATGAGTATCCATCTGTACAGACTTCTGGATGCTTACCATCATCGTTGTGATCATCACGAGAGCAAAGATCGTTCCCACAATAGCTCCGATCAGATATCTTAGATCACCTCTGGTTATTATCATACCCAAAATCGCAGATAACACTCCGCACAAAAGAATCCCGATCACAAGATCTAGGTATGTCTCGTCTAGCTGTCTTAATTTATCTCTCATCTTTATCCTCCATATCTTCCTGTTCCAGTATATTGTGAATCAGAGAATATACTCCTCTGATTCCTCCCATAATACCAAGAATCAGAAAAAGAAGAAATAGATTTGTGGAAAAATGTTTATCAATCCACATTCCGATCGCCATGCATAAAAAAACAGAAGTCAACATCGTAATTCCTATCTGAGTCACCAATGACAACATCTTGATCACTGGTCCATACTTATGCATAGATATTTCCTCCTTCTTGCGAAATCTTTTTACAAAAATTATTATAACATTTTTTACAAATGCAAACCACCATATTTTTTGTTTCTTATCTATTTTTGCCAAAAATAACCAGAGAAATTGAATTTTTCATCAATTTTTCTCTGGTTTCTTCTTATTAAATAGTTATTTATTTTTTTGAATAATTTTTTTCATTTTTGTGTGATCATTCCACCAATTTTTTATTAGTTTCCTATATTCTTTTATCACAATTTTCCTTTGATTCTTTGTGTTCATTGCACAAATAGTATCAAATATGGTAGACTATTTTTACATGACTTCAAATGAATACGACACAAATAAAGGAGGGCAGCAAAATGCCTCTTACATTAAATGAATTATATACACAAACCAAACATCAATACCATCTTTCCATGATCGCAGGTGAAACTGGGATCGATCATATCATGAACTGGGTTTATGTCTCTGAAGACAGTTCTACCCACAACTTTCTAAAGGGTGGAGAACTGATCATCACGACAGGGATCAACTGTCAGGATGAGGCTTCTCTTTATGATTTTATTGAAACGATGATCAAAAGCCATACTTGCGGGATGATCTTAAATACAGGAAAATATATTCTTTCCGAAGATATCACTGATTCTATTAAAGCATTGTGCGACAAACACAACTATCCATTGATCGAGATGCCTTGGAAAGTTCATATTTATGATATTACGAGAGATTATTATAATAAGATCTTTATGGATACACAGAAAGATACTTCGATCACGGATGCATTTTTATCTTTTATTGAAGAAGATTCCCTGCACCATTATGATGCTTTGCGAATTCTTGAAGACAATCATTTTGAGAAAGAAGATTGTTATGAGATTGCTTTAATGAAATGTAATAAGAAAGCGATCTCTGATGATCTTAAATTGCGTCTGCTGTTTTTGATGGAAAGTTATGTCAAACTAAACGATCTGGATATTCATATTGCTTTTTATAAGAATCATTTTTTGTTTGTTTTTCATGACATGGAAGAAGAATTGATTTATAACGAAATATCTTCTTTGATCTCTACACTGGAAAATTCGTTTAAAAAAATGCAGATTTATGCAGGGATTGGAAGTTCTGTCCACACGCTTCGTGAGATTCGTGTAAGTTATCAACGTTCTCTGGCTGCTCTTGTTTATGCTGCGAATAATGGACAGGAAATTGCCCGGTTTGAGGAGATGGGATTCTTTCGGATTCTTCACTCTGTAAATGATCGTAATCTTTTGATGGCTTATCATGATGAATATTTGAAAGATATTGAAGAATATGATGAAATTCATGATACGAATTATCTGGAGACTTTGCACCAGTATCTGCTTTGTAATGGGAGTATTCAGCATGTGGCTTCGAATATGTTTTGTCATCGAAATACGATTACTTATCGGATGCGTGTGATCGAGGATCATTGGGATTTGAAATTGGATGATACGGTAGAGAGGTTTCATTTGATGACGGCATTTTTTATCCGAGATTATTTGAATTTGTAGTTTGATGACGGAAATTGTTGGTGAAAATAATTTCCGTGATTCAAACCACTACACAATGTGTATGTTAAACGAGACCTTAAAAGGAGAGAATTTTCAGTTATCAATCATCTAAAAGATGTAAACCAACATAGTAAAACATCCACTCTTCTGTCTTGAAAATCTTAATTGTATATGGGAATGTCTTCAGGTATTCATAAAAACATAAAGAAAGATAGGTGTACGAAATGATAGAATTTCATAGGATTTTTTGCAAAATCGCAGCCAACACGGGCACTGTTTGAACGCAGTGAGTTGTGCAGGAGTGTTGGCGGATCAGCGTTTTGCAAAAAATCCGTCAATGAAATTCGTTTTTCGTACACCTATCTTTCTTTATGTTTTTATGAATACTCGATACATTTCTGTCATACAACTTAAAATTTCTTGCTATTTTAACACACAAAATCATCCATACCCCCGTCACTCCTATAATCCAGAATTCATTTCCTGCAAATGACAACGTAATGTCATTTTCCATAAACCAAGCTCCGCTTGTAATATAGAGATTTGTTGGGTTTAGCAGGCGTAATATAACATTCATAAATGTTACATTCGAATAATAAGCACCTAGGAACAATGCCATGTTTAAGAGAATTAATATAATAAATGAAAAAACCTGCCAAGCAGGCGTTTTTAATCTTAGATAAGATCAAGTTTTTCTAAAGCATATGCAATACCATCATCTTCAATATCTTTTGTCACAAAATAAGCAATATCTTTCATAGCTTGTACACCATTAGCCATAACAATAGAATGTTTAACATAACGTAACATACTTTCATCATTGAAAGAATCTCCAAAGACATAACAATGATCTAAATCGCTTTTAAAATCATCCGCAACAGTTTGAATACCTGTAGCTTTTGAGTGATTCTTTGGTACGATTTCCCACATTTCTTCACTACGTTCAATAATATCAAAATCTTGAGAAATATTATCTCTAAAGGCTTGGATATCATGATCAAACCAAATAGTAAATTTATCAAAGGAAAGATTTGAATCTTCACTTGTTGAAACATTGAAACCATTATTTGTATATCTTTCTTGAATTCCTTGAACAAAAGAATTTTTAATATGAGTATTAAAATAAACATGATCTTTTGATTCTAAAACAGCATCAATTTCATATTTTTTTATAAGAGATGCAATTTCTTTACATCTTTCTTTAGATAATTGATGATGATAGATTACTTGGTCATGATAAGTGATGTATGTTCCACATCCACAAATATAACCATCAGGGTT
>ERZ773107.2254-NODE-2254-length-14898-cov-4.158593_pt1 | contig 14898 bp, 10 predicted proteins | sample MGYA00580571_ERZ773107 | MGnify/ENA primary metagenome ERZ773107 (study PRJEB29015, sample SAMEA2737843) | human gut metagenome | biome: human gut; feature: human-associated habitat; material: faeces | place: China | collected 2012 ... | reverse complement strand
AGAGAGCATACTATCATAGATAAATACTTTGAGGAGTTGAAAACGGAAGGAAGTCAGTTGTCCGAAGAAATCGGACAACTGAAATTACCCTCTTCCGACGGCAAATTGTATAAGACAGATGTAGCTACAACCCAACAGCTTTTCCGTCTAATTCAGTCTATTCCCTCGCCCAAAGCGGAACCCTTTAAGATGTGGATGGCTCAAGTCGCCAAAGAGCGTCTGGATGAAATGCAGGACCCTGAACTGACTATAAATCGGGCGATGATGGAATATAAATCTTTAGGTTACTCGGATAATTGGATTAATCAACGATTGAAATCAATTGAAGTACGGAAGGAACTAACTGACGAATGGAAAAGAAATGGGATGCAAGAGGGCGTTCAGTTTGCTGCATTAACGGATATAATTTATCAGACATGGGCTGAAAAGTCGGCAAAAGAGTATAAGCAGTTTAAAGGATTGAAGAAAGAAAATCTCCGTGACAATATGACGAACACTGAACTGATCCTTAATATGCTTGCTGAAACGGCTACTACGGATTTGTCCAAAGAGAGAAACCCATCCGGTTTTGCTGAAAATGCCGAAGTGGCAAAAGATGGAGGAAATGTGGCAAGAGTTGCTCGCAAGCAATTGGAAAGTCAGCTAAAACGCCCTGTTATATCTCCACTTAATGCAAAAAGTGCATTGCAAGTTGGTGATGAACGGGAAAAAAATGAAACTTCAGGAGAGAGCGTGGATTGATCAAGTATGATAGATACCTCGTTTTTGATGGTCTAAGTATGATAGATACCGGAAATAATAGTTCTCTATCATACTTATTCTTTTAATTATAAGTGGTTTATGAAAATGAATGAGAGTATGATACTAGTTTTTTACTCATAGAGAAGATATTTTTTTCTAATCTCCTTGTAATCCTGTAATTCCTTTTGCCAACTATTCCGGATAGCCTCTTCCGATTCTCCTTTGAGGATAGCTTTGCGTACGCTGTCAGTTCCCATCAGCAAATCAAACCATCGGGCACGGGAGAAGAAAGCTGCGTTTTCACCGGATAAGCGATAAAAGTTCAAGAAGTAGCGAAGCGTAAATCCATTTACATCGGTTATATTCCGGAGGTCTTCCCCATAACAGGTGATACCTTTGTGCATCGGATTTTTGTCAAAACCGGGTAAGGAGCGGGGAGTAAAAGTGAAACTTCCGTATTTCTTATTAGGTGCGCCCAATACTTGGAAAGGAAAAGTTGTCCCCCGTCCCACGCTGACGCGGGTGGCTTCAAAAGGACAAAGTGAGGCATACAATCGGATAGACTGGTCGTTCGGGAGGTTGGGCGACGGTTTGATGGGAAGTGAATAAGGTGCTCCGTGTTTCCATCCGGTCATTGGAATTACCTTTAATGAACAAGGATTTTTCTTGTTGGCAATCCATCCTTCCCCGTTTATCATCTGTGCCAGTTCGCCGATGGTACATCCGTGGAGTACCGGAAGAGGTAACATGCCGACAAAACTCCGGTAGGCAGGTTTGAGTATCGTACCATCCACATAATCGCACGGATTGGGGCGATCTAGTACAACCATTTCTTTCTTGTTCTCTGCGCAAGCTTCCATCACATAATACATCGTGCTTATATAGGTATAAAAGCGTGCCCCTACATCCTGAATGTCGAATACAATCACATCGACATCTTTTAGTTGGGCGGCAGACGGCTTTTTGTTGTCACCATAAAGCGATACGATAGGAATGCCGGTGCGGGAATCTTTTCCGTCTTTCACCGTTTCACCCGCATCTGCGTTACCACGGAAACCATGCTCGGGAGCAAATACTTTGACTACCCGGACCTCTCTCTTTAATAAGGTATCGAGAAGATGAACCTGCTTTCTTCCCACAACAGAAGTGTGATTGACCACCATTCCGATGCGTTTTCCTTTCAGCAACGGCAGATATTGATCCATCTGTTCTGCTCCCGTGACAATTTGACTGTTTACACGCATTGGCAACAACATAATGAACAAAAATATAAGAATGAAGGAAACTCTAGTTTGCATATCGGTAATTTTTTTGTAATATTGCACAAAAATATTAATTTCTCATCAAGAGAGCAAAAAATAAAGCACATGAATCCATACGAAATCATTGATAAGTATTATCCGGAGAATACCCAGCAGAGACAAATATTAGTAATACATAGTTTGGCCGTGTCCGGAAAAGCAATGAAAATGCTGGATGCTCATCCCGAATTGCGTTTAAACCGGAGTTTTGTAAAAGAAGCCGCTCTGTTGCATGATATTGGTATTTTTCAGACCGACGCTCCAACTATTCAGTGCTTTGGCACTCATCCTTATATCGCTCACGGATATTTGGGAGCCGAAATCTTGCGGGCGGAAGGTTTTCCCCAACACGCATTGGTGTGCGAACGCCATACGGGAGCCGGACTTTCGTTGGAAGATATCATTGCCCAGCAACTTCCTGTTCCTCATCGCGAGATGCTGCCCATCACCCTGGAAGAACAATTGATTTGCTTTGCGGATAAATTCTTTTCTAAAACCCATCTGGATGAAGAGAAAACAGTGGAGAAAGCACGGCAAAGTATTGCAAAATATGGTGAAGAAGGTCTAAGCCGCTTTGATAGATGGTGTTCTCTCTTTTTATAGCACTAAAAAATAATTAAATAACGAAGATTCTAACTCATATTTGGTGAAGATTGTGTACTTTTGCCACTTCAAGCGTAAACTATTAGTTAATGGCGCCATTGAAAGCAAGAATACTTATATCATTTATACTGCTGATTGTCTTACTGATGCTTCCCGATGAGGCTACGTCTCAACGTCGAAGGAGAGGAATGATTACCTCCAATACTGCACAAAAAGATTCACTACAAGGAAGCGATTCGTTGAAGGCAGATACGGTTACGGTACGCATTGATTCTATAGCACCTGTTAAGAAGAAGCAACCGCTCGATGCACCGGTTGTTTATGAATCCAACGACTCCACTGTTTTTACATTGGGAGGATCGGCCACACTTTATGGTAGTGGAAAAGTGAACTACCAGAATATAGAGTTAGCTGCGGAGGTTATCTCGATGAATCTTGACAGCAGTACGGTTCATGCATACGGTATTAAAGATTCTACCGGAGTGGAGAAAGGTAAACCGGTCTTCAAGGAAGGGGATACTTCTTATGATACGGAGACTATCCGCTATAATTTCAAAACTAAAAAAGCCGGGATTACCGATATTGTCACTCAGCAAGGTGAAGGTTATGTGACCGGAAGCAAAGCTAAGAAAGGGGCCAATGATGAAATCTTTATGGAACACGGTCGCTATACAACTTGCGATCATCATGATCATCCTCACTTCTATATGCAGCTGACTCGTGCAAAAGTGCGTCCTAAAAAGAATGTGGTGACAGGACCTGCTTATTTGGTAGTGGAAGATGTTCCTTTGCCATTGGCTGTACCGTTTTTCTTTTTTCCGTTCTCTAGTAGTTATTCATCCGGTTTTATAATGCCGACTTACATGGACGACTCCAGCCGTGGTTTCGGTTTGGCTAACGGAGGATATTATTTTGCTATCAGTGATATTATGGATTTGAAGATGACGGGAGATATCTTTACAAAAGGTTCATGGAGGCTTTCCGGGTTGACAAACTATAATAAACGCTATAAATATTCCGGGACGTTGCAGGCGGATTATCAGGTCACCAAAACGGGTGACAAGGGGATGCCGGACTATGCGGTATCTAAAGACTTTAAAATTGTCTGGAATCATCGTCAAGACGCTAAAGCCAGTCCGAACAGTACTTTCTCGGCCAGTGTAAATTTCTCGACCAGTAGTTACGAACGTTCTAATATCAACAACCTCTACAACTCTCAGTTGCTGACTCAGAATACGAAAACATCAAGTATCAGTTATTCACGTAGTTTTCCCGATATCGGCCTGACGCTTTCCGGGACGACCAATATCGCTCAGACAATGCGTGATTCTTCTATTGCGGTAACCTTGCCCGACCTTAATATTACATTGAGCCGTCTGTTTCCATTCAAACGTAAGAAGGCTGCGGGAGCCGAACGTTGGTATGAAAAGATATCCATTAGTTATACCGGACGTCTGACAAACAGTATTCGTACAAAGGATGACCGTTTGTTTAAAGCAGGGCTGAGCGAGTGGGAAAATGCAATGAATCATAATATTCCTATCAGTGCTACTTTTACATTGTTCAAGTATTTGCAGGTTTCTCCTTCAGTCAATTATACGGAACGTTGGTATACCCGTAAAATTAATCAGCAGTATAATGAAGTGGATCACAGATTGGAGTCGTTGCCGGGTGATACGTTGAACGGTTTCTACCGAGTGTCTAACTATTCGGCAAGTTTGAGCCTGAGCACGAAGCTTTATGGTATGTATAAACCTCTTTTCGCAAAGAAGAAAGAAATACAAATCCGCCACGTATTTACTCCGCAAGTGAGTTTGAGCGGTGCTCCGGGATTCAGTAAATATTGGGAGGAATACACAGACTATAATGGTAACACGCAATATTATTCACCTTTCACTGGACAGCCTTACGGTGTGCCTTCGCGTGAAGGTTCGGGTACGGTTAGTTTCTCTATTTCCAATAATCTGGAAATGAAGTATTATGATGCAAAGAAAGATACACTGAAAAAGGTGAGCTTAATCGATGAATTTGGAGCGAGTATGTCTTATAATATGGCAGCCAAAGAACGGCCATGGAGTGATTTGAGTATGAATCTCCGTTTGAAACTGACCAAGAATTATACGTTCAATATGAATGCGTCATTCGCTACTTATGCCTACACGTTCGATAAAAATGGTAATGTGGTTACCGGCAATCGTACAGAATGGTCTTATGGGCGTTTCGGACGTTTTCAAGGCTATGGATCTTCTTTTAATTATACTTTCAACAACGATACCTGGAAGAAATGGTTCGGACCGAAAGAGGAACAGGGGAAGGATAAGAAAAAAGGAGACGAGGAGGATGAAGATTCAGACGGGAGCGATGAAGAAGAGGCTACAACTAAGAAAGTAGAGAAAGCCGCGGCTGATGCGGATGGTTATCAAGTGTTTAAAATGCCGTGGTCATTAAGTCTTAGTTACTCATTTAATATTCGTGAGGATAGATCGAAGCCGATTAATCGTCATTCAATGAGATATCCTTATACCTACACACATAATATCAATGCGAATGGAAATGTGAAGATCTCCAATAATTGGTCGCTCTCATTCAATTCCGGTTATGATTTTCAGGCAAAAGAAATTACGCAAACCTCTTGTACTATCACACGTGATTTGCATTGTTTCAACTTGTCTGCCAGTCTTTCGCCTTTCGGACGTTGGAAATACTACAATGTGACAATCCGTGCGAATGCAAGTATCTTGCAAGACTTGAAGTATGAGCAGAGAAGCCAGACTCAGAGTAATATTCAATGGTACTAAAATAGGTGAATATATAAAAAATGGCGGCATTTATTACGAAAGAAAAATGCCGCCACTTTTTATATATTATTGCAAACTTTCTACCAGATAATTTCTGTTTTTCCGTGTGCCTTCAAATAATCGTTTGCCCGGCTGAAATGTTTGTTGCCGAAAAAACCATTGTAAGCAGAAAGGGGAGAGGGGTGTGCTGATGTGAGTACTAAATGTCTGTTGCGGTCGATAAAAGCCCCTTTCTTTTGTGCGTATGATCCCCACAAGATAAATACGATATTTTCTCTATTTTCTGCTAACGTGCGGATGGCTGCGTCAGTAAAGACTTCCCATCCCCGATTTTGGTGTGAACCGGCTTGATGAGCCCGCACAGTTAGGGTAGCGTTGAGGAGCAGAACTCCTTGCTCGGCCCAACGTGTTAAGTTACCCGTAACAGGTGCATCGGTACCAAGATCCGCTTTAATCTCTTTGAAGATATTTACCAATGAAGGAGGGAAAGGAACTCCGTCATTTACGGAAAAGCAGAGACCATGTGCTTGACCGGGACCATGATAAGGATCTTGCCCTATAATTACAACTTTCACTTTGTCGAAAGGACAAAGGTTGAAAGCATTGAAAATCAGTCTTCCCGGAGGAAATATCTGATATTGACTATATTCGTTTCTGACGAAATCTGTTAATGTCCGAAAGTAGTCTTTGTCGAATTCAGGTGCTAAATGTGCTTTCCAGCTTTCTTCAATTTGTACGTTCATGATAATTATATAAGGTGAATTTCTAGTTCTTCGCATTCCTTGCGCATATCTTCAGGCCAAATACTGGCTTGTATCTCTCCGATATGGGCTTTACGAAGGTAAAACATACACAAGCGAGATTGACCGATACCTCCACCGATGGATAATGGAAGTGTGTCGTTCATCAAACGTTTATGGAAATAAAGTTCCAGTCTTTTCTCTTCTTTTTCTTCTCTTAATTGTCGTTGTAGAGCCTCCTTGTCTACACGTATACCCATTGATGATAATTCGATGGAACGTTGCAGCACGTCGTCCCACAGAAGAAGGTCACCGTTTAATCCGGGTAAATTATTCAGTCCGATTGTTGTATAATCATCGTAATCCGGCGCGCGTCCGTCATGTTTTTTACCATCACTCAATTTGCATCCTATACCAATGATGAATACAGCACCGTATTTTTGGCAGATGGCATGCTCACGGCATTTAGGTTCCAAGTTAGGATAGAGTTGGCGTAACTCCTCTGAATGAATAAAATGTAGCTTTTGTGGCAAACAAGGTTTAATTTGGGGATACATTTCGTATACCATATATTCGGTGCGAATCATGGCCGCATAAATACGGTTTACGATTTCTTTTAGGAAGTGTATGTTTCTGTCTTCATCGGTGATAACGCGTTCCCAGTCCCATTGATCCACATATAGAGAATGTAGATTACCCAGTTCTTCATCCGAGCGAATGGCATTCATATCCGTATAAATGCCATATCCCGGTTCAATGTGGTAATCAGCTAAAGTTAGTCTTTTCCATTTGGCCAATGAATGAACCACTTCTGCCTGTGCGTCTCCCAAGTCTTTGATGGGGAAAGAGACAGGACGTTCAATTCCATTTAAGTCATCATTGATGCCCATTCCTTTTAATACAAACAAGGGGGCTGTTACACGTCTGAGACGTAATTCGGATGATAAGTTTAATTGGAAGAACTCTTTTATTTGTTTAATTCCTAGCTCGGTCTGTTTGAGGTCGAGTAGTGGTTTATAGTTCTTAGGTTTTATCAAGTAACTCATAGATTTGTTGAATGTTAATTGTCGGCAAAGATAGGAATAAAATTGATATATGTAATGGTGAATCTCTAAAAGATTGTCAAATTGATAAAGTATATGCTCTAAATCATTTCAAAATAACAAACTCTTAATAAGATGGATTGCCTTAAGAACTATAAAAAAAGGAGAAACATTAGGAAGATGAGAAGATTTTTTATACTTTTGCTTCGCATTTTAAAAAAATGGCCCCGTAGCTTAGTGAATAGAGCGTCAGATTCCGGTTCTGAAGGTCGTGCGTTTGAATCGCACCGGGGTCACGAATAAATCCCTTGATAATCAGTTGATTGTTGAGGGGTTTCTTTTTTAGGTGACTATTATTTTAAAGTCAAAATTGGACTAAATCTTGTCTAATATGTCTTATTGTTGATCTATTGTTGACCTTAAATTCATATTTAATCGTAAACTCCGAAGACTGAATTTACTTCTCTTTCATATTGATTTCATACCTCTTCTTTCATGAATCGATACCATCTTTTACTTTAATCTTTTACTTTATACTTGCATAATTTAATCCAAATTATACGAATAAGTTGTTTAATGCAATCTATATTTCCGTATAAAATATTATTTTTGCAATGATGATAATTTGTATTAACCCTAGATTTTGCTTATTATGGAAGAAGCTGGAAAAAAGAAATGGTCTAGTATTGTGTTGATTGTTGGAGCTATCATCTTTATCGTTCTTTTAATTTATTTTACAGTAATCTCAAGTATTAATCTGTAAACGAACCAATTATGAGAATTGAAATTTAGAGCCTGGACATGACGGATGATTCCTATGTCCAGGCTTTAATTTGAGATTTTAACTTCTTGAAATCTGAAGTCCTTTATCGGAAAGAGACATTTCTACAAAGCGGGCACGTGGATTTGGAGCCTCTTCAGTCAGAATCCGACGAATCAGTCCTGCGGCTTGTGGATCTTTGGCTACCATATACAGATAGCCACCACCACCTGCACCCGGCAGTTTATATCCTAACGTATAATCTTTGATCTTTTCGATAATGGCAGCTACTGTCGGTGGATTTGTTCCACAATCCAATGCTTGGTTCTGTATCCAAGTTTTGCCCACCAGATTGCCGAAATTAGTGAAATTACTACGGAGGATAGCTTCGCTCATATCCATAGTGTGTGCTTTCATTTCCGCCAATAGACTCAGATGTGTGCCTGAATTAAGGAACATGGAACTGACTATTTCTGCCAGAATACCTTTGGCTGTGCGGGTGATTCCTGTGTAATATAATAAGTGGCAGTCACGATAGTCGGGATGAACAAATAGCTGGTCGGGCAGCCATCGTACCAATGGATTTTGTTCGAAACCTGCTTCGGATTGAAGCAGCTTGACGCCAGAGAAGACACCGCCGTATTGATCCTGCCATCCGCCTCCTGTGGTCAATAACTGTTCCAATACAAGTGTATAACTGCAAATTTCGTTTTTATCCCAAGCCAGTCCGCAGAAGTCATTGATTGCTCCGAGTACGGTAGAAGCCAAAATAGAACTTGTTCCCAAACCTGAACCGGCAGGAATAGCTGCTAATAATGTTATTTCGAGGCCCGAACCAAAAGCTTTCAATTGCTCTTCCAGTGAGGTGTAACGTTCGGCAGAGAATGCAGGAGCGAAACCTGCCAAAGTAAGAGCGGCTTTGGGGATAGAAAACGGAGAACCTACTTTCTTGTAGTCTTGCAGTTCATCATAATTACTTATGACCTCCATAGCTCCCATATCTATAGAACGAAGAACAATGTGGAATTCCTTGCACGGTTTTACATATACCTGCAAGGGTGGCTGACCGTTTAATTCAATGGCGAGATTGACAACACTTCCTCCCGAATAAAGAGAATAAGGAGGTGTATCCGTCCATCCTCCTGCCATGTCAATTCGGACAGGGCTACGTCCCCATACGATTTGATCGGAATAAACGCTGAGTGCCGGATGATTTTTTCGTGTGGACATTGCTCCTAGTAAACCATCGCGGAGAAGTTGGAAAGCTGCTTGTTCTTCTTTCTGCCATTCGCCGTTTCTACGTAATTTCATAATCCGTGCACGGAGCATTCGGTTATGTATCCGTACCATCGGAGCCGCATCTTCTTTCAGAATGTCGGGAGTTTCCAAGTCTAAATGTACAAACTCGTTGGCAGCATCCTGTAAATCGAGCTGATAGAAAACACTCTTCTCATAATTGGCTGCCAAGCCTTTCCAATTCTCACATCGATAATTGCGACGTTGGGTGTAAAGACGTTTGAGATTGGCATTTGCCGAGATTTCATCAGCAGAAACTTTCACGGATTTCTTCCAAAGTTCTTTCCCTTTTTCTAATTGTGGTTCCGATGTCATCCACCGGAGTACTATTCCCAATTCTTCAATGGAATTGGTTCTTGGGAAGATAGCGGCCGATTGTAAATCATCCGTCCGGCCTTCGATTGCTTCCCAGTCAAGTCCTCTTTCTTGCATCCACTGTGAAAAAGGGATATTGAGATACATAGTCGTTTCATTGTTCAGGGCCCCCTTGAATATGTCATCCAACCCGTACGGGCGTGCTATGAAGTCATGTTCTCCGATAGGGATGATATCGATGCAGACATTGTCAGGAATAGTTATATTCCAATGGTTTTCCGGAACTCCCGTTATGATTTGGCGAGATCCCAGTTTCCATTCTTTTCCCACATAGCTGTTTTCGATCCACAAATTAGCATTGTTGGCGGAAAGAGATATCTGTGTGATGGAATTCTGAATGAAAATAGCCGGATTCGGTTTTACTTTACGATGCATGATTTTCCGTTGGTCGCGTACCTTATCCTGTATGGTCAAAGTAGAAGATATCAATTCGTGGCTTGTGCCGTAATGATAAAATTCTCCACCGGGCAGTGGCAGGATTGCTACCGATAAGCGGTTGATTTCTTCATCTTTCGTTTTAGGGTGTTTTCCCAAAGCCAGGCCGTAGTCCGAATATAAGTCATAATAGTTAATATCGCTCGTTCCACTTTTTAATGACCGTTTCATTAATACTTCAATGGCACGGTCACTTAAAATCCAGATACCGATATCCATCAAGAAGAGATGTGTCTTCGACAGCCTTTCCAAGTCTTCAAGAGAAGGTTTCTGTAACATGAAATCGAGAATCTCCGGACTTTCCCGATTAGAAACAAACACACCGTGATGTGTTGCTAATGAAGGATTTACCCATAAACCGTAACATACTACGTCTACATTCGGAATGTCTTGCAGTGGCTTTTCCGAACGGATATATACATCACCGCTCGCTATCAAAGTATTCAGCCCGTCGGGAGCTTGTTTCATGATTCTTTCATATAGCGGCAGTTGCAGCGACAGCAGGTTCTGTCCTAGCTTTTGTCCCCGTTCCCAACTGAAGATTGGGATCGGAGTCAGTATCTTGCCGGAAGGACCATAACTTGGCAGACGACGGCTTTGTCCGCCCGCATGGAGTAATATTCTTTTCTCTCGTCCTATCCAATCACTGAAAGGAACTTGTGGAGCAAATTCCTGATGACAGGCTTGCAGTAGCCATGTGGTTCCACCACCGGAGCCTAGTTTGCTTCCAACAGGATCAGATGTGCAAAACCAATCGGTACGATTTACTTCTTCCAGTTCATGAAAGCAATGAATTAAATTTGGGGGTAAAGACAATAACTTTTGCATAGTGGAATTGGTGTTAACTTAGATAGAATCTAGGTGAATTAAGCAGTTGTCCCATTCATCGCATAAGGCTTGCATGGAAGGAAACAATAAATCAGCTCCGGAATCCAGCAGAACCTGACCATCTAACGGACCTGTATTAACAGCGATAGTGAATATACCAGCTTTATGTCCGGCTTCCACTCCTAAAGGAGCGTTTTCTATAACTACGGCTTCATCGGCTTTCAGTCCGCCTTTTTTAAGAGCCATCAAATAAGGTTCCGGATTTGGTTTCCCATATTTCACATCAAAAGCTGTTACCATCAGTTCTTTATGAAACGTTCCGGGAAAGTTGTGTTCCAGCCGTTCGAGCAAAGACAACTGTCCGGAGCCTGTCACTACCATAGGAACCAGTCCTTCATTTTTTATTTTTTGCAGCAACTCCCATGCGCCGGGCATCTGCTCGGCTTCTGTGTAAGAATTGAATAAGACACTCTTCTCTTGATAGATACTTTCTATTTCTTCCTGTGTTGCCTCCCTACCCAATTCGCGTTGGAATACAATATTGATAGTAGCGGCTCCCGTTCGTCCTTCGTGCATATAAGCTTCTTCGCGACTAAGAGTAAGTCCATGCGATTTCATTACATTATGCCAAGCTTCAGAGTGGTAAGGCATAGAGTTAAAGAGCACACCGTCCATATCGAATAGGACAGCTTTTATCTTTTTCTGAGACATATCTAAACACCTATTAATTAGTTTTGAAGCACAAAGTTACACATTTTTTGCTATTTAGAAGATAATATGTATTTTTGTAGCATTATAAAATTAGACGATAGCATGAAAAAGAGAGTATTATTACTGCTACCATTGTTTCTAGGCGCCTGCTCCGATGGTGGGGAGAGTCCTATCATTAAAATAGAGAAGCTATCTGTTAAGGTTGATTCTGACAATAATAGCGTTGAAGGAGAAGACTATGCCAATAAGATGGATAATTTGCCGACTCTGAAAGTGGGGGATGAGGTGGAAGCTCTTTTACTTTTGGACGGTAACGGAGCTGAATTAAAAACATTCAAACTTCAGAATGATGAAGAATTGGCTACTAAGCTTATTTATAAAGAGGAGGAAGTTTCGACTGAGGGAAATCTGACGGATGAAGATAAAGGGCAACTGCGTTTCAAAGACGGCGTGACACAAAGTCAGGTTATAGTTCGAGCCACCATCGAACATGTTGATGAGAACGGTGACGTGAAATTGGAATTTTATCTTTCCTCCAAAGCTGAGTGTGAAGGAGCTGAAGAAGTCATCGGACTGAAAACAACGAATGAAAAAGAAAATTGATAGCTGACTGCAGTTTATTGGTTTAAACGCAGAATTAACGCAGATTCTCGCAGATCAGACTTCTTTATAAGAAGGTTCCTTTGCGAAAATCTGCGTTAATTTTGCATTTAAATAATATTACTTACAGTCTTGCCTGAATCGCTTTAGATTCTTCTTCATAACCCGGCTTGTTCAGTAAAGCAAACATATTCTTTTTGTATGCTTCCACACCTGGCTGGTTGAAAGGATTGACGCCCAGCAGATAGCCACTGATACCACAAGCCTTTTCAAAGAAATAAAGCAGACCGCCGATATTGTACTCGGTCAGTTCCGGAAGAACGATACGCATATTAGGTACACCGCCATCAACATGAGCCAATTGAGTACCCAATTCCGCCATTTTGTTTACTTCATCCACGCGCTTGCCGGCTAAGAAGTTCAAGCCATCCAGATTTGCTTCGTCAGAAGGAACTTCCAGTTTATGATTTACCTTCTCTACCGAGATTACAGTTTCGAAGATAGAACGTTCACCTTCCTGAATCCATTGGCCCATAGAGTGAAGGTCAGTTGAAAAATCCACCGATGCAGGGAAAATACCTTTATTGTCTTTTCCTTCAGATTCCCCGTAAAGTTGTTTCCACCATTCGCTCACATAGTGTAGTTTCGGGCAGAAGTTAACGAGAATTTCAATCTTCTTGCCATTTCTGTATAACTCGTTACGGGTCGCGGCATAGATAGCGGCAGGATTTTCAGCAAAAGCAACGTCAGAGCCACATACCTTTTCCATATCGGCAGCACCGGCAACCAGTTTCTCAATGTCGAATCCGGCAACTGCAATCGGCAGTAAACCTACCGGAGTCAGTACAGAAAAACGTCCGCCCACGTTATCGGGGATGATGAACGTTTTATATCCTTCCTTGTCGGCTGTGACACGGGCAGCACCCTTTTTTGCGTCCGTAACGGCAACGATTACTTTCTTGGCAGTTTCTTTACCGCGTTGGTCTTCACATTGTTTTTTCAGCAAACGGAAAGCGAGTGCTGTTTCAGTTGTAGTTCCTGATTTGGAGATATTAATGACACCGAACTTCTTGTCTTTCAGATATTCAGTGAGTTCATACAAATAATCTTCGCTGATATTATGTCCGGCATAAATCATGATCGGATCAGCCTTCTTATTCTGCAACCAGGTAAAGCTGTTGGACAGAGCCTCGATGACGGCACGTGCTCCCAAGTAGCTGCCACCGATACCGGCAACGATTACTACCTCGCAGTTATCTCTCAAAACCTTTGCAGTAGCATTCAAGTCAGCCAGGTGTTCTTTAGTGATAGAAGAAGGCAAGTGCAACCATCCTAAAAAGTCATTACCTTTGCCTGTTCCTTTTTCAAGCATTTCCTGTGCGGCTTTAACCTCAGCTTCGTAAGCAGAAACTTTTTCTTTGGAGATAAATCCAAATGTCTTTTCAATGTTCAAGTTTATCATATCGTTTTTGTTTATAAGGTTATCTAAAAGAATCAGTTAATAATTTAATCTCGATCGTGGGCGAGATACGCTCGTACAGGATGTTGTAAACAGCGTCCAATATGGGCATATTGACATGATGATGTTTGTTGATTTCCTTGATACACTTCGTACCATAGTAACCTTCCGCAATCATTTCCATTTCAATCTGTGCACTCTTCACGGAATATCCTTTGCCTATCATTGTGCCGAATGTACGGTTACGGCTGAAATTGGAATAACCGGTCACCAGCAAGTCCCCCAGATAAACAGATTCATCTACGTTTCTGTTCAACGGGTGTACCGTGTTTAGAAAACGGTTCATTTCCTGTATGGCGTTGGAAATCAACACAGCTTGAAAGTTGTCACCATATTTCAACCCGCTACAAATACCGGCAGCAATGGCATATACATTTTTCAGCACCGAACTGTATTCGATACCCGAAACGTCGTCGCTGACCGAAGTTTTGATAAAACTGCTTCCCAATCTGCGCGCAAAAATACGTGCCTTATCCTTGTCGGGACAAGCGATGGTTAGATAAGAAAGACGTTCCAAAGCCACTTCTTCCGCATGGCTCGGTCCTGACAACACTGTTGCCTGGCATTGTGGAATCTCCTGCTCAATCACATCCGTCAGAATCATCAGCGTACTATCCTCAATGCCCTTGGATACGCATACGATTAACTGACCGTCCGCCACGCAGGGAGCCATATTGTGGGCCGTGCTGCGGATGCAGGCGGACGGAACCGCCAGCACCAGCATGTCCATGTTCTTCACGGCCTGCTGCAAATCATTGGTAATCTGAATCGCTTCGGGAATCTTTACGCCCGGAAGCTTATCCTTAAGCTCCCGGTTCTTTAAAAGACTCTCCACCGAAGCCGCCGAGTGAGACCAGAGGGTCACTTCGTGCCCGTTATTGTGAAGCACCAGCGCAAGAGCCGTTCCCCAGCTGCCTGCTCCAATCACACCTGTTTTCGCCATAGTATTTCTCCTTTATTTTATCATAAAAAACAACAGTACAACAGATAGAAAGCAGAAAAATACCCTCATACGCATTCCTCCTTACATTTGAAAACGGTTTCAAACAAACATGGAAGTAAATCGGCGGATACGCCAAAGAAAAAAGAACAGATCAGAATGTTTGAATTGTAAGAACAGCGTATCACAGGCAGGTCTTTTAGACAAG
>ERZ773107.2245-NODE-2245-length-14952-cov-12.574747_pt1 | contig 14952 bp, 20 predicted proteins | sample MGYA00580571_ERZ773107 | MGnify/ENA primary metagenome ERZ773107 (study PRJEB29015, sample SAMEA2737843) | human gut metagenome | biome: human gut; feature: human-associated habitat; material: faeces | place: China | collected 2012 ... | reverse complement strand
CCACGATGCTCTCGCCCTGGCTCTCGTTGAAGATGGCCGGGTCGGCCACGCCTGTGATCACCCGCCCCCGCAGCATGGGGTCGTTTTCTTCCACTTCCCGGATCATCCGGGCCTGTTCCACCGGGTTCACCTTGGTGCCCTCGTTGGGGGTCCCGGTGCAGCCGTATAACTCCCGGATGCGGTAGAGCCGCCCTTCCTCGTCCGCTGCATACCACCCCACCGAAAACGGCTTCGCGTAGCCGAAGTCGTACCCGCGCCAGATGCGCCAGTGCGCCGGGATGCGGAACGGGTGGATCACGTGGGTGAACCGCTGGTCGTCGTAGTGGGCCGGGTCGTTCCGCCATTCGGTGAATACCTGCCCGGTAAAGCTGTCCCAGTCGCCGTACAGCAGCGCCTTCTTCTCGGCCTCCGGCAGTGCGGCCAGATTGCCAAGGTATCCGGGGTCGTTTTCCAGCAGCGCCTTGTTGTCGAACACCGTGGATGGAATGAAGATCCTCGTTCGTCTCCGCACGATCTCCCCGCCCTCCGGCGTCTTGACCTTGACGTACTGCACCATCCGGGTGCCCGGTGGTGCTGGCGTAATGAACCGGGCCTTCACCCAGCCGTGGCCCACGCCGCCGGGGTTGGCCGTAGCGCGGGTGTACACCCGTGTTCCCGGCCCATTGGGTCGGTTCCGGCTCAGCAGATAGCTGTACTCGCTCCACGTGAAGTGGGTCAGCTCGTCAAAGCCGATGAAATCGTACTGTTGGCCCTGGTAGTTGTACTTGTCCTTCTCGGTGTGCAGGCTGCCAAAGTAGATCTTCGCCCCGCTGGGGAAGGTCCAGCAGTGGTTCGAGCCGTTGTACTTTGCTTTCGGGAAGACGGGCTTGTAATACTGCATCGTTTTGTCGATCAGCTCCCGCAGCTGGGGGAAGCTCTTGCGCAGGATCAGTCCCCGGTAGTTCGGGATGTCCACCTGCCGCAGCGCCTCGATCACCAGCGCGTCGCTCTTGCCGCCGCCTGCGGCCCCGCCGTATAACGCCTCGTTCTCGGTCCGGGCCATAAAGGCCATCTGCCTCGGCTGTGGGGTCCAAATTACGTTTCTGTTTCCCGTCTTCGCTCACCTGCCCTTCACCGCAGGGCCCGGCACCTTACGCTCTGTCGGGCCTTCTTCATCCAGCACAACCAAAACCGCCCTGCCAATGGCTCCCCTTGTAGGGGAGCTGTCGCCGAAGGCGACTGAGAGGTTACTCCACCTCCACCTCCGCTTCTTCCCCGGTCCCTTCGGCTCCAATGCAGATCAGCGGCGGGCCTGCCGTGTCCTCGTCGTCTGCCTTGCCCGCCGGGGCCAGCGCTGCCGCCTTTTCGGCCACGTCCATCAGCACCCGCGCCACGTTGGCTGCGTTCTTGTCGTCCATGGTCAGGCCGTCGTAGTGCTCCCGCAGTGCTTCCAGCTGCCGCCGGTCGCTGTCCAAAAGCTTCTGGTCGTAGCTGCCGGGGCTGTTGTAAACCACAAGCCCGGTCTCGGCTGCGTCGGCCAGAGCTTCCAGTTCGGTCTTGAGCAAGGCCCCCATCTCGGCGTCTTCGGCCCGCACGCTCTCTTCCAGCCGCCGGTCCAGCTTCGCGCGGATCTCTGCGGCCCGCTGGCTTTCGGCCACCCGGCCCTGCAAATAGGCCACCTGCTCTTTGGCGCCAATGGATGCCCGCACCGCGATCTCTCGCGCTGCTGCCTGCCGCGCTTCGGCGAAGGCGTCGCCCCTGGCTGCTTCTTCGGCCAGCCACGAGCGGATGGTGGATTCCGGCACTTTGTACCGCCGGGCCACCGCGCAGATGTTGTTCGACGCCACCATCGCCATCACCACTTCGGCCCGCAGCTTCGGCGGGTACTTACGCCCCCGCTGGCTGCCCGCCACGGTGTTTTTGCAGTACGCCCGCTTCTTCGTCAAGTCCCCACCCCCTCTTGAAGTTATCCTAGCACAACCCGTCAAACAAAAATACTTGAAACATTTTGCCTCTGCCGCAAGGCCAAGACCTCGCCCTTTGGGGAGAGGTGGCAGCGCGAAGCGCTGACTGAGAGGGTTACAGCAGCCCCCGCCGGGCCGCTTCCACCGCCACCGTGGAAAGCACTTCCAGCTCCTTGCGGTAGTAGGTGCTGCGGCAGATGTACAGCGCCGGGACCACTTTTTCCTCCGGCTTGCCTTCCAGATACCGCAGCCGCAGCAGGTCCGCGCACAGGGGTTCGGCGGCTTCATAGTAGCGCAGCACCTCCTCGATCACCTCGGCCCACGCAGCACGAACAGGCCCTTCGGCATACTGCCGCAGAGCCTTCCGTGTGGCCTTCTTCTGCTCTTTTGTCACCGCATCCGCCACCTTCCTCTTCTCTTTTTTCGCCCGCGCAAAATATCAGTACAGGTTCTGTCAGGTGCGAACTTTCGCAGCTTTCGCAGCCTCTACTCGCCGCAAGATCACATAACACTGCGGCTCGTTCCGTTCCCAGCCGTCGGGCCGCTCGCTTCCCGGCGACTCGTGCAGCTCGCCCGGTTCCAGCACCACGCACTTCTGCAATTCCCAGCCGGGAAACCGCTGGCTCCACCAATAGGCGTCGTTCGCCATCTCGCCGCAGGCGGTCCGCAGCTGCTTGCGGCTCCATCGGGTGTCGTTCGGTGCCTGCTCCACCGGCCGGCGCAGGGTGCTCGTCTCCACCCACAGGCGCTCTTTGTGTCCGTACAGGTAGCCCAGGGTGCCGTTTTTGCCGTCCTTGCCCAGCAGTTTGCCCATGTCCATCCGGTCCACGTTGATGGTCCCCAGCGGTTCGAACTCGCTCGTGCCGGGAATGCGCCGCCGCCACAGGTCTTCCAACATCTCGCGCCACTCCCGGCGTTCCCGCTCATCCAGGCCCACGCATTCGGCAAAGCCGTGCATGTGCAACCGTCCGGCTTCGCCCTTGCGCACGGCCGCCAGCATCAGGCGGATGTGCTTCTTCTCCACGCCGAACCGCTTGCAGGTCGCCGCGATCACCCGCCGCAGATAGTTCCGCACGTCCTTCCGGCAGGCCTGCAGGTCTTCGGGCAGATAACAGTCCTCGTAAGTCGCCGTGATAAAAAATCCCCGCCGGGTAAAGTTCGCCATCGCCACCCGCTGGCGGCGGCGCATCGAGGCCATCTTGTTCTTGGCCTTCTGTCCTTCGGTGGACTCTTTGCGCTTCTTCCTCCGGGCACTATGTTCGGTCGGCGTAATGGAAAAGATGCCAACGGCCATGTACTCGTCCCCACAGAGTATCTTTTTCTCTCGGATGTAGTTGCAGCGCATCCCCTGTACCTCCTGCGAGCCATCGATTTCCGGTGTATTTTCTCTTTTCCGTGACCCACCGTCACAGAAATAACGGGTATACGAGCCCCCGAAAGGGGTCTTGCACCCCCTTTTATAAAAGGTTTATGAAAAGTAACGGATACGGTGGACGTTTTCAGGTCCATCGTATCCGTTGCACTTCATAAAGATCAGGGTTCCGCCGGTTTTCCCTTCACCGCCCAGCCGCCGTAACTCAACTCCGGGTGCCCCATCTTCCGGGCTTTGCGGTTGTAGCGGCACAGGTCCCGAACGTCCCTCTGTAAGGGCGTCGGGTCCGCGATCCGGCACAGCCGGTCGTCTGCCCGGTCGTCGGGCTTCACGGCGGGCTTCTTCTTTGGCGGTCTGCGGTGGCACGGCCGCACATCGGTCTTTCGGTCTATCTTCGCAACGCCGCGCCGTTCGTTCTTCCCGCCTCGGCGGTAGCTCTCGTGCACCGTGGTCTCGCTGCCGAACACCCCCAGCGCCACCAGATCCATCGCCGTGCCTTCGCCCAGCAGCTCCCCGGCCGCATTCCATGCCCGATACCAATAGACCCTCCGCTGCTGCGTGTTGTCCGCCGTCGGCACCGGTTCCGGCATCGGCGCAGCCGCTTCTGCCCGCTCCATCCGCCAGCGCCGGGGCTTGTCCGTCTTCCGGTTGCTCCGGTAACAGGTCGAGACCGTCCCGGCGTCCTTGAATAACCCCTTTCCGGCCAGCTGTGCTGCCGTTCCTTTCGCCACAAAATCCCCGGTCTTCGCATCGTAGACGGTGTAAATGTACTTGCTCACACCCATGTCAGACCCTCCTCCGGAATGCACCCATGCTCATTTGTGCCTTCGCCGCCTCGATCTTCCGCTGCACCTCGTCGCCCGAAAGCGGCAGCCGGGCTGCGCCCTGCTTCCCGGCCCTGCGTCCTGCGGCCATCATCACGGCCCGCTTGATGAACTCGTCCTCCTGCTTTTTGTAGCTCTGGCTCAGCGCTTGCACCGTCTTTTCGTCGTCGATGTTCTCCACCACGATCTCTTCGGTCTGCAGCGCGTCGCAGGCACACCGCCGCAGCTTCTCCATGGCCACATCGATGCCGTCCTCTTTGCCCCACTGGTTCAGCTGCTCGTAGTTGCGGCGCATCTCGGCATACAACCGGTTCAGCCGGTCGGCACCAAAGCCCAGTTCCTGCACACAGGCCAGCGCCATCAGCTGCCAGGCCATGGTCGCGGCCCGGTCGCCCACGATTTTCAGCTGCTGTTCCCGCCGGGTGCGCGGGGTGCGCAGCGCAGGCACCCGGAACTCCGCCGGGACCCCTGCGGGCAGTGCCTCCGCCCGTAGCTGGCGGGCCTTTTCGGTCTGGGGCATCCCGTTTTTGTCCGGCTGCATCACCACGGCCAGGCTCGCGCTGCCCAGCTGCTCCTGCCGCCGGGTCAGCCGGTCCAGCCGGGTCCGGCCCAGCCCCCACAGCTCATGCAGGGCGATCTGCCCGCACCAGCTCGTCAGCTGCACCACACTGTCCTGCGTCAGGTCGATTTCTGCCGCCAGGTCCATCTTCTTTTTCATCCGACATTCTCCGTTCTCTGAATTTTCCACAGGCCCGGTCCCGCCCGGCACAGACCAGGCAGTCCGGGCGGTTGATCTCAAACACATGGACGCACTGCGTTCCGTCCATCATGCTACCGCTCCTTCACGCACTTGTAAAAGTAGGCGTTCAGCTTCAGCCACTCGTCCATCGAGACGTTCTCCCGGTCCAGGGCTGCATCGCTCAGCACCCTGTAGGCGCTGCTGTGCTTGATGTCCCGGTCCCGCCAGTCCATCTTTTCCAGCTCCGCATCGATGCGGGACTTGTACTCCTCCGGCTTCATCCCTTCACCTTCTCCACATGATACGGCTCCAGCTCGTCATACTCCGGGTAATGCCGGGCAGCCAGCAGCCCCGCCCGGTCTTTTGCCTCCCGCGCATTTTCCGCCTGCACCACATACGCAATGCACTCGGTCATGTGCTCGTTCCGGCACTCAATGTGCACCCGGTACTTCATGCCCTGCCTCCTCTTCCTCCGGGTACAATGCAAATGCCTGCCCTTGGATTCGGCCCAGCATCTTCAGTACCCCGTCCAGCGCCGCCTTTTTGATGTCCGTATCCATCCGTTCCAGCATGGGGACCATGCGTTCCCACTCGCTTTCCATCCGGTCTTTGGATTGAAACACCCACGCTGCGTCATTTTCCTGCATTCTTTCCAGCTTTTGCCGCAGCTCCCCGGTCATGTCGGCAGCGATGGCATAGGCCTGCTGGTGGGCCCTTCGATCCATTTCCTCTTCGTCCACAACGGCGGCAATGGGCTGTTTTTTGAGGGCTTCCTCAGCGGTCTTGGCGCGCTGAACGGCCCGGTCCCGCTCGGCTTCGGCCTTCTGGCGCTGAAGGTTGGCGGCAATGCGGCTTTCGTACATTTCGTTATAGCCCCGCTCCGCCTTCTCTTTCTCGGCAGTCAGCCGGGCATTTTCCTCGCTCAGACCCTGCACGTCGGCCGTGACGGCTTCCAACTGGCTCTCGGCGGCGTCGGCCCGCTGCTTGGCCTCCTCGTGCATCTTCCAGACTTCTTCCTCCCGCGCCTCGGCGGCAGCACTCCGCTCCTTCTCCGCCTTCAGCTGGGCCAAAAGCTCCTGATACTCTTTGTGCGTGGTGATGTCGCCGTTCTTGACCTGCTCCACCAGTCCTTCCGGTGCGCTTGGCTTGGCCACAGCATACAGCAGCGAAGGCGACAGCTCCTTCAGCACCTTCTGTTGAGCGGGTGAGCTTCCGTCCATCAGCGCGGATACTTGCAGTAAGCGGTACGCCGTGTCCTTGGTGATTCCCATAGACAGGCACCACGCCCGAAATGTGTCCTCACTGTGCTGGTTTTTGTGCCTGTCGCAATTTGCGACAAGCGCATCGTGCGCAATGGCGATCCCTTCGCCCATATTCACCAGCCCCCGTGCGGCCAGCTTCTTCCCGTGCAGATACTCCTCTTCGGCCAGATGCAGATCCTCCACAGTCTGGCCGTCCAGTCCCGTATAATCAAATGCCGGGGTCATGCTCTCCGGGATGGTTGTCACGTTTTCCCCGTTCACTTTTCACCCCGCCCTTCTTCCGCTGCGGCGGCCTGCGCCCACGGTCCGGGTCGGGGCCCGGTGCACCTTCTGGTTCTTGTCCGGCTGCTGCTCGGTCACAAGGCCCAGCGCCGCCAGCACCACGCCGACGCTGCCCATCGCCAGCGCCGCACAGGTCCATCCCAGCATCGCCCAGCCGTTCGTGCTGTTCTCAATGCCGGCCGCGCACAGCAGCGCCGCCACCCCCAGCAGCATGGCCCCCATGTAATAGGCATTCGCCTTCCACTTCTTTTTCATTTGCAATCTCTCCTGTTCTGTGGTAAATTTGTGGTGATAGGCGCTTCTCAACCTGTCACCCTAAGGCTCGTCGGTGTTCCAGCACCGGCGGGCCTTTCTTCTTGGAACTCTCTCTGCCACGCCAGCGCGGCATTCTTGTCGATGCGCCACAGCCTCGGTCCCTCCTTGTGGGCGGGCAGCAACCCCTTGCGGCACATCGTCTGCACCGTCTTCGGGTCAATGTTCATCAGCGCGCCGTATTCCTTCGGCGTCAGAAACGCAGGCAGCTGCCGCGCGTCCCAGATCCTCGCCTTCTTCATTCCGGCCTACTCCTTTCCGATATTTTTCATGGTCTCGACTCTTCTTTTTTTGTCAGTATAGCAACGGAAAGCCAAAAGCACAACAACGATAAATCGTTCAAAATGCGCCTTGTATATCCTCGCTTCACGTTCTGTTCCTTTAACGGACTTTCTGTTCATAGAAAGTTTACGAGTCCACTCGTGCAATTGCCTTTTCCTTTTCCACTGGGTCAGCAAACAGATATTCGAGCGTCAACCCTCCCAAAATAAATTGCAGCGCCAGCATCTCGTTTAGCTTGAACTCGTTTTCACCATTCATCTTGTTGCTCAGCGTGGCCGGGCTCACGCCGATCTGCCTTGCCACCCGGCCAAGTGTGCGCCCTTGTGCTTTGAATTCCGCCCATAAATTCGGGAACCGCTTGCTCGCCGGGGCAGTCCTCCGCACCTCATCGCACTCGTTCTTCATCATACGCCCGTGCCCTCCTGCGTCAGGCCAGCTTTTTCTGCGTCCTCAATGCTCACGCCGTCAAAGCTCAGCTCCAGCTCTCGCAGTACTTTTTCCTGCGTTTTCACATTCACACCTGCCCGCCTCATGGCGATCAGGCAGTAACCCATGCAAGCCGTATTGCTCCACGGCCCGTTCAGGTTCATCAACAAACTCTTGTCCATCATGGTTCGTACCTCCTGTTGCATTCCATTTCTCTTGTGCTTACGCGCTCTTGCCGCTCTGGGCAGGATGGAACAGGTATTCCATTCGCATACCGGGAAACAGGCTGTTGCGTACTTTCTCCGCTTCCGGGTAAGTGAAGTCCGTTTCACCGTTGATTTTGTTTCTCGCGGTTTTCTCTGAGCAGCCAATGGTTTCCATAATGTCCTTGACCGTCAGACCGTTTCGCTGCATCTCCGCTTTCAAATTGTCCATTCAACATCCTCCGTTCTTTATCGTTTTACCGTTTACGGTAATTTGCAATTTGATTTTACATCCATAAAAGGTAAAAGTCAACCCAATCTTGGAAGAATTTTATATTATTCGGTAAAATATTATTGACTTGTTGCTCGCGCTTCCTTATAATAAAGAAAAAAGAAAGGAGAATCTTACCGTGTGGCTCGAAAAACTCAATCACCTAAAAAAGCTCAGTGGTATGACCATTGAACAGATTTCGGCGGCGTCCTGTGTTCCAAAAGGAACCCTGAACAAGTTGTTCTCCGGTCAGACGAAAGATCCCCAGCTATCTACCGTTTCTGCTGTCGTGCATTGCATGGGGTACACACTGGACGATCTGTCCGATAATACCGTAAACGGCAAAGTCGCCCTCACTCCCCAGCAGTCCGCTCTTCTTTCCTCTTTCGATCTGCTCAACGAGGAAGGCCAGCAGAAGGCTTTGGAGTACGTGGAGGACCTCGTCCTTGCTGGACGTTATAAAAAAGATGCTGCGCTTGGCGTGGCTGCAAAGGACGCATAAAAAATAACCGCCTCGGCTTCCCGAAGCGGTTTACTTGTATGAGGAAATCTATGAACTGGCTATATATTACAAGCGGTGCTGCCGTTATTTTTCTCATCATTGGCTATATCTGTGGAAACAAAGTCGGTCATAAACAAGAACTTGATTCTAAAGAAATCAATTCGGCAAGACTCAGCAGTGAAATTCAACAAAAAGAGCAGTCCATTCAGAAACTTAACGATTCTATCGAAAAATATCAAAAACTTGAAAGAAGCGCTGAAAAAAATTTGAGTCTTGAAACGCAGAGACTTTTAAGAGACCGAGAAGATCAGCTTTCTAGTCTTGTCCGAGCGCTTGACTCAAGGGAGAAAAAATTAGACAGTCGAGAAAAGGAACTAGAACGCGCGAAAACAGAGCTTTGCGATATGCTTACTACTGCTCAAATAACAACACCTTTCTTGGCCAAGCAATTTTCAGATTTCATGTATATAAATGACTTGCTTGATGCTGATTACTTAGAAAACAAACCGCGTCCTGCTTTTACCGCAGCCGAGAAAGTCCGAGAGATTGCCAAGCAAAAGCGAGTACTTCAAGAGCAATGCAAACTTCAACAATATCAGCTGAACCTTTATGAAACGGCTTTTCCATGGTTGGCAGAGTTCAAGGAGATCAGTTTTGAAGATTTCCAACAGCTTGCGTCCGTAGATACAGTGCCTGATAGTGAATACTCCTCTCTGAAAAAATGGCTTTCTCCACAAGAGTATCAATCGCTTCCCTCTACTGAGCGTCTTCAATTAGCATTGGAACGGTATACAAAACGCCAAAAGACCAACTGGCAAATCGGTATAGAGTATGAGCGATACGTCGGTTATTGCTATGAAAAAAAAGGCTATAAAGTTCGCTATTTTGGTGCAACAGAAGGCCTTGAGGATATGGGACGAGATTTGATTGTTACTCAAGGAAAGAAATTGTTTGTAATTCAATGTAAACGGTGGTCTACTGAAAAAACAATTCACGAAAAACACATTTTCCAACTTTACGGAACGACCATTCTGCAAAAACTTGAAAATCCTGACAAACTCGTTTCTGGTTTATTCATAACAACGACCACACTTTCCGAACTTGCCAAGTCTTGTGCTGACTATCTTCATATCGCTGTTGTAGATAACTATCCACTTCGAGAATATCCACTTATTAAATGCAACATTTCTAAGAATGGAGAGCAAATCTACCATTTACCATTTGACCAACAATATGATCGCGTGATTATCGACCCGAATGATGGCGACTTTTATGCTTCAACAGTTCAAGAAGCCGAAAGTAAAGGCTTTCGGCACGCTTGGAGATGGAGCGGCGTATAAGCAAATAACCCCGCTGGTATCTGTCAATACCAACGGGGCATCTCCCGTGGCTGAAAAGACCGCATAAAAATAACCGCCTCGTTTTTGTGGCGGTTCAATTGTATATGGAGGCAATATCATGCGAATGAAAAAGAAACTTGTTTCCCTCGCGCTGGCTGGGGTGATGATGGCTTCTGTTTCCATGCCGGCACTAGCAACATCAAAATTCAATATGAGCGTATTTGATGGGCGGCAGGATGTAACGATTACTTCGGACGATATGTCTGGTAAAACAAGCATTTGCCTTTCGGGTGACGAATACGATTCTATTATCACATTTGATAATGGGTCTCGTTTAACAGTAGCTCCCCTTCTAATCCTTAATGATAATTATGATAGCTATCAACTCTGGTTCAACTGCCTTGAAATAATTCCAACCGATATGGTTAGCATAGTAATTAAAATCGGAGATAATCGCTATAGCTTTTCAAATTGTTATACCGCTCATTCTGCGATAAATGATGATTTTGCGCTTGAGCAAATTGGCTTTCTGATGAAACGGGAAACTGTCGATTTCATGAATGACTTTGCCAAGCACAGAGACGAAGAAATCAAAGTACGGATTAACGGAAATCACCAAACGCTTGATTTTTCTTTTACGGATGAGATGAAGAATGCAATTCTCACCATGTATGCGCTTTATGTACAGGGTGGCGGTACACGTGATAAAAACCTCCGTAACCTTACAGATATTGATTCCACTGTTGTACGCAAAAATGGAAATATAGTTGATGGACATATCAAAGAAGAATTGATTGACGCTTTCTTCAATGCACTCCGATAAAGCAAACAACCCCGTCAGCGTCCCATAACGCTGGCGGGGTCATTCGCACAACCGCTTATCTCTGCTCATAAGGAGGTACAGCCCGGAGTCTGGCGGCCCCGTCTGCTTTTTCAGTATAGCACACTTTCCCACATCTGACCCAAAAGAACAGAAAATCCCGGCAGATGTCGGAAGTCTGCCAGGAAGTTCTGCGTAGTCGATACCGAAAAATCAGAATGTAGGAATAAGGAGAATTCGAATCATGGATGGTCTGACAAGGCTATTCTAGCACATCTGCTCAGACCTGACCGAAAGGAGCTGAAATTTTTATGGCACGTAACAAAAAGAATGCCGATGGCCGCTACCGCTATCGGGTCTATATTGGCAAGGACGCCAATGGGGCCAAGCGGTTCAAGTCGTTCTATGGTTCGACAGAGCGGGAAGCCAAGGCGGCCGCCGCCGAATACCGCGCTGCGCTCGGCAAGGGGCTGGACCCGGAGCAGAGCAAAGCGACGCTCGGCAAGCTGTACGACGACCTGATCGCGGTCAAAAAAGCCAAGGGCATCGGGCAGAAGAGCCTGGACCGGTACGCCGACAATCGCGACAACTGGGGCGAGCTGAAGGACATGCCCGCCGGGGAGCTGAAAGCTGCCGACTTCCAGAAGGCCCTGAACCGCCTGGCCGACTGGCACGACGGCAAGCCACCCCTGTCTCACTTCACGCTGACCAATCTGCGTTCCAGTGCCAAGGCTGCGTATGATCTGGCCATTCCGGAGATCGTGCTCTACAACCCCATCACAAAGGTCACCTGCCCCGCCGGGGCCCCTGCAGAGCCCCGCGAGCCGATCACCGAGGAACAGCAGCAGTGGATCCGTGAAACGCCCCACCGGGCCCAGCGGGCCGCGATGCTGCTGTTGTACTCCGGCCTCCGGCGCGGCGAGGCCACAGCTCTCACCTGGGCCGATGTGGATCTGGACGACGCCACGATCACCGTCAGCAAGGGCTATAACTTCGGCGGCAAGAAGACCAAGACCACAAAGACGCCCGCTGGCACCCGCGTGGTCAGCATCCCGAAGGTTCTGGTCGAATACCTGAAGACGCAGCAGGACGGCTGCCTATACGTGCTCCACAATCCCAAAGGAGAACGGATGACGGAGCAGGGCTGGAAGCAGCTCTGGAAAAGCTACATGTGCGACCTGAACGTCAAGTACGGTTATGACGGCAAGCAGAACAAGAACCGCCCCGGCGGCCTGCCCATGGTCATCGACACCTTCACGCCCCATCAGCTGCGCCACACCTTCTGCACACTGATGTATTTCGCTGGTGTGGATGTCCTCACCGCCCGCGATCAGATGGGGCACAAGGACATCAGCGTCACCCTCGGCATCTATACCGCCCTCGATAAAAAATTCAAGAAGAAAAAAATCAATCGTCTGGACGCCTACCTCAAAAAGCAATCTGTCGGCTAGTTTTTTTCTTTTTTTGCGCCACCCTGCGCCACCTCTTGCGCCACCTTTTAAGAGAACTCTTTGTGAAATAGGAGCAATTAAGGCGATTTTGTCCGTCTGAAGTCCCCCGGCCAGCAAAAGAAAAATCCCCGAAAATCGGCTTCACAAGCCAACTTTCGGGGATTTCATTTTGGAGCTACTGATCCGATTCGAACGGACGACCTGCTCATTACGAGTGAGCTGCTCTACCGACTGAGCCACAGTAGCAGACCAATGTTCTGCAACGTGATGTATTCTACCATAAAAGCCGGTGAGTGTCAAGATGAGAATTTATTTTTTGCGCGAACTTCTTAGAACCCCTTCATCTGCCCGCACAGATACAGCATCCCCGTTGCGGCACCGCAGATGGGAAGCAGGAGAAACAGTGTGCGGACGAACTGGCCGACCAGGCTCCAGGCTCCGGCGGAGTAAAGCGACGTTCCGAAGGAGCAACGCTGGATCTTTCCACTGACCTGCAGCGCCAGCGCGCCGAACAGACACAAACAGCCGGCGGCAAGCGCGGTCGGAAGCCCGGATGCGGCGGAATAGACCAACAGTGCCTTCCAGTTCAGATTGGTCAACAGCTGAAAGGACAGCATCCCTGCCCCGGCCCCATAGAGGATCAGGAAACAGAAAATGGGCAGAGAACCAATTGCGGACAGACCCAGCAGAAGCAAAACGGTCAGCGCCCCGGAGGCGGTCAGAAGTTCCGTCCGGAAAAGGCCCATTGCCTGAGCCGCCGTTTCCGCTGCAAAGGAAGTCCGCCAGCAGCTGAGATAATAGTCGAGCGTTTCCAGCTCACCGGCGCTGCACAGAGCAGACAGAACACCCGCAAGAAAGGTCCCGAACAAATACGCACCCGCCAGCAGGATGCAGCTGTGATCGGCTCGCAGAGAGCGTTTCCGGGGCGTTTCCATCAGCTCCGGAACGGCCGGGACCGCTTGCGATGGCCCTTCCGCCGGGAACGGCTCGTTTGGTTCCGGAAGCGTAACGTTGGTTTTGAGCGGGGTGCTGTCCGGCACAGACGGTGCAGACAGCGGTTCCAAGGGTTCGGACGATTCTGGCTTCTGATAGACCCACATCTTTGAACTCCTCCTGTTTTGTGCTCTCGAATCGTTTCAGTGGTGCCGCCGTTCGGTGTGCAACATCCCGAAGATGCCGCCCAGACAGCCAAATAAAAACACCAGTGCAAACCGCACAAGCTGCATTTCTGCGGGTGCAAACCCGGCATAGAGACCAAACCCGGTCAGGAGCAGTACGAACATTGCCCCCTGGATGGCTCCACAGACCAGCCCGCGGCTGCGCTGAAAAAATGCAGCCAGCCACCCGCTGAACAGGCTACCTGCGCAGACTGCAGCGCTTGCCATCGGCCAGGCCGCAGCCTGCGAAAGCCCATGCCGGGCCATGAGATACGCCAGCCCTGCCATGCAGGCACCGGCAAACGCGCCGCCGATGCCGAACGCCAGCAGCGCCGCCCCTACGGAGATCTTCTTTTGTTCAGACATAAAAACGCGCCTCCCTGCACTACTGTATGCAGGAAGGCGCGTGAAAAAGTACCGGGTCTTGAAATTACTTTTTAGCGGGAGCGTTGTCCATGTTCAGCTTCTCAACAGAGCTGATGGCATTTTTGGTGAAGCGGATCTTCACGCGGTCAGCGCCGGTCTCCAGAACGAAGGTGTCGTCCTTGATGGCAACCACACGACCGATCACACCGCCGATGGTAGTGACCTGATCGCCGATCTCCAGAGCAGCACGCATGGCAGCGTCCTTCTTCTCCTGCTTCTTCTGGGGACGATAGATCATGAAATAGAGCAGAACCAGCATCAGAGCCAGGGTGAAGAACAGGCTGATGTAGCTTTCGGTCGTAGTCGTCAGAAATTGCATGGGCAAAATCTCCTCTCAAAATTCAGATAATCTTATTATAAACCCTTCTTCGGGCGGTTGCAAGGCCAAAGTGCGAAAAACTCAGATTCTTGTATCCAGGAGCTTCACATAGCGGTCATGGAAGGCGGTGAAGGTGCCTGCATCCAGCTCGTCGCGGATGCGCTCCATCAGGTGGTTGTAGAACCACAGGTTGTGCATGACGGCCAGACGCATCCCCAGCAGCTCTTCCGCCTTGAACAGATGGCGGATATAGGCGCGGGAGTAGTTCCGGCAGGCCGGGCAGCCGCAGGTGGGGTCGATGGGGCGCTCATCGCGCTCGTACTTGGCATTCTTGATGTTGATGATGCCGCCCCAGGTGTTCAGGTGGCCGTGGCGGGCGTTGCGGCTGGGCATAACGCAGTCGAACAGGTCCACGCCGCGGGAAACGGCTTCGATGATGTTGCCGGGTGTGCCGACGCCCATCAGGTAGCGGATCTTATCCTTGGGCATGTGAGGCTCCACCTGGCTGATCATCTCATACATCACATCGGTGGGCTCGCCCACTGCCAGGCCGCCGATGGCATAGCCATCGAGGTCCATCTCGGCGATTTGCTTCATATGCTCGACCCGCAGGTCGGCAAAGGTGCAGCCCTGGTTGATGCCAAACAGAAGCTGGTCCGGGTTGACGGCTCTGCCCTCGTGCTTCAGGCGGGCCATCTCCGCTTTGCAGCGGGCCAGCCAGCGGACGGTGCGGTCGCAGCTTGCCTTGGAATAATCGTGCTGTGCGGGGTTCTCCACACACTCATCAAAGGCCATGGCGATGGTCGAGCCCAGGTTCGCCTGGATCTGCATACTCTCTTCCGGGCCCATGAAGATCCGGTGTCCGTCCAGATGGGACGCAAAGGTCACGCCCTCTTCGGTGATCTTGCGCAGCTTGGACAGGCTGAACACCTGAAATCCGCCGCTATCGGTCAGGATGGGGCCGTTCCAGCGGGTGAACTTGTGCAGGCCGCCCATGTCGGCCACCAGCTTGTCGCCGGGG
>ERZ773107.2243-NODE-2243-length-14972-cov-3.564323_pt1 | contig 14972 bp, 10 predicted proteins | sample MGYA00580571_ERZ773107 | MGnify/ENA primary metagenome ERZ773107 (study PRJEB29015, sample SAMEA2737843) | human gut metagenome | biome: human gut; feature: human-associated habitat; material: faeces | place: China | collected 2012 ... | reverse complement strand
ATGCGTTCCGGCTGCCGCATGTCCGTCTTCCATCCAGATGACCTGATCCATCTGTGGAAACAGGTACAGTCTGTGAGAAATTAACAGTACAAGGCTGTCCTTAGCCTCCTTTTTCAGATTTGCAAAGATCTGTTCCTCCGTCTTCTTATCGAGTGCGGAGAACGGATCGTCTAACACTATCAATGGCTTTTTGTGGCAGAGTGTTCTTGCGATTGCGAGACGTTTCGCCTGGCCACCGGAGAGACATACCCCGCCGTTTCCGATCCGCGTCCGGATGCCTTCGTCCATCTCTTCCACTTCCTCTTTCATACACACTTTCTGCAAAAATTCCACCGGATCTGCGCTCTCTCCAAGCAGGATGTTGTTCTCCACGCTGTCGAAGAACAGCTCCGGATCGTGTCCGAGATAACCGATCAGAGCAGTCTGCTCCTCCCGTTTCATTTCACACAAATTCTGTCTGTTCACAAGGATCTGCCCTTCATATGGATACTCACATAGAAACGCCTTGCCAAGCGTAGACTTTCCACACGCTACGGATCCGGTGATACCAATCATCTGTCCGGTGTGCGCGGAGAAAGAAATATTGTGCAGGATCTCCCTGCCTTCTGGATAACGGAAACTTAAACCGTTGACTTCGAGGTCTATTCTGTGCAGATCCAGGGCGTCCTTCCGGGGCACATCAGACCACGGCTGATTTGTTTTTTTTACGTTTGCCAGTATGTATGCTTTCTCACTCTGGAATTCAGATTCCTTTCCTGCTTCTGCCGCATCTCCTGTCAAAAGCGGCTTGATTCTGTTCCACGATACCTGTGCCTTATGTACTGCATTGAACAGCTTTGCCGCACTTGAAGACTTGACGGACAGCTTTACAAAGCATGATAAAAATGTTGTGAATGCTGCGATCGTCCACACGCTCCAACCACTGCCCAGCACATTTTTCTGCCCGAAATACAGGATAAAAAGCACACCTGTCATGGAGATCATGCGGTAAACCGGCGGCATTGCAGTGCTCCAGATATTGGCTTTTACCGCAGCCTTCTCATAGGCCTTCAGATTCTCTTCATAGGCGCTCTGTCTGCCATGCTCCATACCGAATACCCGGTAAGTGACAGCGTTCTGTACGCGGTCTAACGTTGCCGCACTAAGCGCCCCGGACTGTACCTTATATGCCGCTCCGGTGCGCTGTACCATTTTTTTCATTTTCTCAGCGGTATAGTAGGAAATCGGTGGGAAAATCAGACACAGAAGCGCCAGTCTCCAGTCATACCAAAGCAACATCCCGACATAACCTGCCAGTGCCACGCCGGTATCAAATATTTCGGTCGTAAACTTCCGCATCCCCTCCACACAGTCATCCACGTCGAGGATTGCCTTTGTCATGACATTTCCTTCCCCTTCCTCTTCTAACTCCGCCCTGCTTTTTCTCACAAGGCTGCCGTAGAGAATCTTTTTCATTCTGCGGTTGACATTGTTTGCAAAACGTCTGACATAGAACCGCTTGATATAACGCGAAACCTGTACCATCGTGATTGCCGTCACATACCCGGCCACAAGCGCTTGCATATCCCCAAGAAACTGGTTTCCGTTTAAAATTCCAACCAGACACCCTGCCATTTTTCCCTCAAACCACGGACCTGCCAGAAGACCAAGGTTATAGATCAGACCAGATACAGCGATCACTACAAGTACTTTCCATTCTTCGCGGAAATAGGAAAGCACTCGGTCTGGTTGGAAGTATTTACGTTCTTTCGACTTCAACTTTCTGCTTTCTCCTTTTTTCATTTTTACCTGGTTTGCTCTGCAACAATCCGGGAGATTTCCGCAAACCCGCTCTGTCTCTCCCTCTTCGACTTCCAGTAAAGTTTCTCCAACGTCCTGCAGAATGTCTCTTTCTCCTCTTCCGACAGATTCTCCAACAGCCATTCATAGAAAATTGCTTCAATCTGAGCCTTGGAATTTTTCAGTTCCTCTGCCTTCTCTGTCGCGTACAGAAGCTGGCTTCTTCCGTCATACGGGTTTGGTTTGCGGATGAGGTAGCCCTTATTCTCCAGGCTCGCCACACGCTTTGCAGCCGCCCCTCTGTCAATTTTTAAGTTCTCCCGCACCTCGGTCTGTGTCACCCCCGGATTATGTCGGATAAAATGAATTACATCGAACTCAGCAGTACCAATGCCTTCCTCCTTCATCATCTGGACTGTAAATTTTCCCACCTCACGGGCTATCTTTGTCATCTGACGTCTGGTTGCATCCATTCTTTTCCCTCCTTCTGCCCGAACTTTTGTATTCACTCATGCAAAAATAGTTGTACTATCAACTAATTTAGATGATAGTACAACTATTTTAGGCTGTCAACTTATTTTATCATTCATACAATAAAATGGAGTACCATCTCTGATACTCCATCTTCCACGTTTTCTCTATTCTTCCTCGTCATCATCATCCGCAATCGCTGCCGCTGCACCGGATACTGCCGATACTACCGCAATCACAACTGCAATAATTACGAGTAATAATAATACGCCCATAAAAACTAAAAATCCGCCCTCGCTCATGATAACCTCCGTCTTTTTGTCCTTTTCGTTCTGTTCACACTACAGAGAAGTATACCACATTTTCCCGCGGATGAACAGTTTTTTATTTTGTTTCACTCATTGTGCTGACAATTCCATTCTCGCAGTCTAACTCTACATAGGCACCACTCTTTAATACCTGTACGGCATCCTTCGCAGCGATCAGTACCGGAATATCCAAGCTTAAACCAGCGATTACAGCATGGCAGTTTGCATCTTCGTTCTCAACAATCAGGCCGGATGCACGGCGCATCTGACTCATCATCTCATTTGTGGTATCAGCTGCAACGATGATATCTCCATCTTTGAAACTCTCGATATCGCCTGCCTCATGACAGACACAGAGATTTCCGGAAATCCTTTTGCCGTTTGCTCCCTTTCCGTTTAAAAGGATATGTCCAGCCACCTGTACCTTGATCAGATTCGTCGTTCCGGATACACCAAGCGGTACCCCACCTGTCAGGACAACAATGTCACCTTTGGATACAAAGCCTGTTGCCTCTGCCACATCAACAGCCTTCTCAAAGAGCATATCTGCATTCTTCTCCTCTGCGATCAGCACCGGTTCTACGCCCCACTCTAAGTTCAGCTGTCGGCATACCTTCTCAGTCAGGCACTCTCCGACAATCGTGCAGTTCGGACGGTACTTAGAGATCATCCTTGCCGTGCGTCCGGACTTGGTCACGGTTACGATTGCTGCCGCACTTAAATCTCCTGCCATCGTGCAGGTTGCATGGGAAATTGCACTTGTCACATCCGGGTTGCACATTGCCCTACGCTGTCTGAATCTCTGCAAGTAGTTGATATCCTGCTCCGTACGTGTTGCAATGCGGACCATTGTCTTCACTGCCTCAATCGGGTACATTCCGGCAGCGGTCTCACCGGATAACATGATGGCACTTGTTCCGTCATAGATTGCATTGGCAACATCCGTCGCCTCCGCGCGGGTCGGTCTCGGATGCTTCATCATGGAATCAAGCATCTGAGTGGCTGTAATAACAATCTTGCCAGCATCACATACCTTCTTGATGATCATCTTCTGCATCACCGGCACATCCTCAAGCGGGATCTCAACACCCATGTCACCACGGGCAACCATAATACCATCTGATACACGGATAATCTCATCGATATTGCGGACACCCTGCATATTCTCAATCTTGGAGATGATCTTAATATCCTCTCCGCCCTTCTCTGCCAGGATCTTGCGGATTTCCATCACATCCTCTGCAGTACGGACGAAAGATGCCGCGATGAAATCATAATCATTGTCCACTGCAAAACAGATATCCCCGTAATCCTTCTCACTGATAAACGGCATCGTCAGGTCAACGTTTGGCACATTGACACCCTTTCTATCTGAAATCACACCGTCATTTAACACACGACAGACGATATCCATCGGATTTATCGCTTTGTTCACCGGATTTGCAACCGGTCTGATCTCTATTACCTCAAGCCCTACCAGACCGTCATCGATCAGAATATGATCTCCCGGCTTCACATCATTCCACAGGTTCTTGTATGTGATGGAGACACGGTCATCGGTACCGGTAATATCATCTGTTGTCAGTGTAAAGCCCCTGCCGGTCTTCAACTCTGTCTTTCCTTTTTCAAACTGTCCGAGACGGATCTCCGGTCCCTTTGTATCTAATAATGCAGCAACCGGCTTTCCAAGCTCAGTTCTTAATTTACGCAGCATCTTCAATCTTCCCATCTGCTCATCGTGCGGTCCATGGGAGAAGTTAAAACGTGCCACATTCATTCCTTCCTGAATGAGCGCTCTCATCACGTCCTCATTGTCTACAGCTGGTCCTAATGTGCAAATAATTTTTGTTTTTCTACTCATACGCTTTCCTTTCTATTCTCGCATTGATCATGTAATTCAGTCCACAATACATGCCAGAAAAATCAGAGATTTTCCAGGCTAATGGACATTCGCCATATTCACAGCAAAAAAGATGACATCTTTTCTGCAAGCAGAAGATTTTATCTGTTCTGCTGTAAGCGCTGCTCATGGCTTATTATGTTATGATTTTAACAATATCCTAAAAGTAGTATAGAGTCGTCATATCAAACCATGCGCCATCAAAAGATTATACACTTTTCACAAAAGCACCTTCTATTTTCGGAAACATTCCCTGTGTTTTTGTGAAAAATGTATAACAATCTTTGAAGTCATACCTAATACGTCGACCCTATCGTACGTCATGAATTATACGCAATAGCAAACAAAAAAGCAAGCTTTGTACGGTAAAAAAAACTTGCTTTTTTGTCATTATATATTTACTTTGTGATCATGGTTCCCATTCCGCCGGAGATTGCTTCTGCTTCCTTATTCAGCTTCGTGATCAGGACGGATTTGATTGCCGAATCACCGATGAAGTCGATCGCTGCCTCAATCTTCGGAAGCATATCGCCCTCCCCGAACTGTCCTTGTTCCATGTATTTCTTCGCCTCTGCAACCGTCATGGATACTAACGGCTTCTCATCTTCTTTGCCATAGTTCAGGCATACATTATCCACACTTGTTAAGATAACAAGCATATCTGCATCTAACAGCTCTGCGAGCTTGCCTGCTGCGAGATCCTTCTCAATTACAGCGCCTGCACCCTTTAAGTTATTGTCCTGTACTAAAACCGGAATTCCGCCGCCACCACATGCTACGACGATCTGGTCTGCATCGGATAAGGCACGGATCGCATCGATCTCCACAATGTCCATCGGCTTCGGTGCCGCTACGATTCGTCTGTAGCCTTCTGCCACTTTCGTCACATGGTTACCCTTCTTCTCCTCTACCTCTGCTTCCTCCTCGGTCAGTATACGTCCGATGACCTTGCTCGGCTTGTAGAAGGCTTCATCATACGGGTCAACGACTACCTGTGTCAGAACGGTGGATACCGTCTTGTAAATGCCTCTATTTAAAAGCTCTGCACGGATCGCATTCTGTAAATCGTAACCGATATATCCCTGGCTCATGGCAGAACATACGGACATCGGTGTTGCCGTGTATTCCGGATATAACTTACAAAACTCGTTCATCGCTGTATGGATCATTCCAACCTGTGGTCCGTTACTGTGTGTGATCACAACCTGATAGTCATCTCTGATAAAATCTGCAACTGCCTTGGCAGTTCTCTTTGTCGCTTCCTTCTGCTCCGGAAGTGTTGTTCCAAGTGCCTCATGTCCGAGGGCTATTACGATCTTTTTCTTCTTCATCTCTACCATCCTCCGCTGTCTTGTATCTTTCAGAAAACCTGTTCCTGTCCACACTGTCATGTGACCGGCACAGAAAACTATCTTGATCTTATTCTACCATGAACCCTTTTTGCGTGCAATGCAAAATCCGGTTTATTCTTCCGTTTTCTCCGGCTGCACATCCTCCTCAGGTAATACAGCCTCCTCTGCCAGAGCCTCTTCCTGCGGCAGGACAAAAGAGTCTACAACCTCCCACAGTTCATCCCTTCCCTGCTTGGTCTGGGAAGAAAACGGGATGATGACTGTTCCAGGCTTCACATTCAATCCCACGCGGATTGCTTTCACATTCTTCTGAATCTGGCTCCGCTTAATCTTATCTAACTTGGTTGCAATAATGATCGGTTCAAAGCCCTGATAAACCATCCAGTCATACATCATCTTGTCATTAGCAGACGGATCGTGCCGTATGTCGATCAGCAGAAAGACCGCCTTTAACTGTTTGGAGGTGTGGAGATAATTTTCGATCATCTTTCCCCATTTCTCCTTCTCATTCTGGGACGTCTTTGCATAACCATATCCCGGAAGATCCACCAGATACATCGCATCATTCACATTGTAAAAATTGATGGTCTGCGTCTTGCCTGGCTGCGCCGATGTACGGGCAAGCGATTTGCGGTTTAACAGCGCATTGATCATGGAAGATTTTCCCACGTTGGATTTCCCTGCAAATGCCACTTCTGGGAACTCATTATCTGGGATCTTACTTGTGATGCCACAGACTGTTTCCAAATTTACACTTTTAATTACCATTCTTATTCCTTTCCTGTCTTTTTCTGACAGTTTTACTTTGCGAAAGCAACCTCTAAGACATCCTTCATCTGCTCCACAAAGACAATCTCGAGCCCCTTCTTAATCTCCGGGGAAATCTCCTCGACATCCTTCTCATTCTTCTTCGGCACACAGATGGTCTTAATTCCGGCATTCTTTGCCGCGAGCGTCTTCTCTTTTAGGCCGCCGATTGGAAGCACACGTCCTCTCAATGTAATCTCGCCTGTCATGGCAACATCTGCACGCACCGGTGTCTTAGTAATCGCCGAGAGCATCGCCGTCGCCATCGTAATACCCGCAGATGGTCCATCCTTTGGGACAGCCCCCTCCGGGATATGGATATGGATATCGTTCTCCTGAAAGAACTTCTTTGGGATTCCGTATTCTTCACTGACAGAGCGGATATAGCTGATACCTGCCTGCGCGGATTCCTTCATGACATCCCCCAGCTGACCGGTCAACTGGAACTCGCCCTTGCCCGGCATAATATTGACTTCGATCTCTAACGTATCTCCGCCCACGCTCGTCCACGCAAGTCCGCGGACAATTCCGATCTCATCGGTCTCATTCTTTTTATCAAATGTATATTTCACCTTTCCAAGATATTTTTCCAGGTTCTGCTCTGTGACACGGACAGTCTGTTTTTCCCCTTCGTAAAGGATTCTGGCTGTCTTTCGGCAAATCTCACCGAGTTTCCGCTCCAGATTTCTCACACCGGCTTCTCTTGTATAACCACTGATGATCTTCGTCATCGCGCCATCGCTGATTGTGAGCTGTCCTTCTTTCACGCCGTTTCGCTCCATCTGCTTCGCTAACAGATGTTCCTTCGCAATGTGAAGCTTCTCATTCTCCGTGTAGCTTGTCACTTCAATAAGTTCCATACGGTCTAATAACGGTCCCGGAATATCCTGCACTGAGTTGGCAGTCGCGATGAAAAGTACCTCTGAGAGATCCAGCGGGATCTCCACATAATGATCGCGGAACTTCTTATTCTGCTCGGCATCTAACACCTCTAGCAGTGCGGAAGCTGTATCTCCCTTGTAGTCACTGCTCATCTTGTCGATCTCATCTAAGAGCATCAGCGGATTCTTCACACCTGCACTCCGCAGTCCGTTTGCAATTCGTCCTGGCATCGCCCCGACATAGGTTCTGCGATGTCCGCGAATCTCTGCCTCATCCCGAACTCCACCGAGACTGATGCGCACGTATTTCTTATCCAATGCCTTTGCAACGGACTTTGCAATACTCGTCTTGCCGGTTCCCGGAGGTCCCACCAGACAGATGATTGGGCTCTCTCCTCTGCTCGTCAAATTCCGGACAGCAAGGAACTCTAACATACGCTCCTTCACTTTTTCCAGGCCATAATGATCCTCATTTAAAATCTGCTCAGCATTTTTTAAGTCTTTGTTATCCTTTGATGCCTTATTCCACGGCAGGTCTAACAGCGTCTCTATGTAGCCTCTGGCAACTGAACTCTCCGAGGAGTTGGAACCGATATTTTTGAACCGGTCGATCTCCTTCTGGATCCGTTCCTTCACTTCCTTATCTGCCTTTAACTTCTTTAAGTTCTCCTGAAAGGTGTCGATATCTGACTCGGTATTGCCCTCGCCAAGCTCCTCGCGGATCACCTTTAACTGTTCCCTTAAGATATATTCCTTCTGATTTTTGTCCACGCGCTCTTTCACCTTCGCCTGGAAATCGTTCTTGAGCGCTGTGATCTCAATCTCTTTGAGCAGTAACGCCATCAATACCTCATAGCGCTCTGTCAGAGAAATTGCCTCTAAAATCTTCTGTTTCTCCCCGAAATGTACCGGAAGGCTATTTGCAAGCTGATCCATCAGCTTTTCGAGATCTGTGATCTCCTCCATCTGTCTGACTAATTCCTTCCCCATCCTCGGGTTCACGGTAATGTATCTGCCGAATGTCTCCTGAATGCTGCGGACCATGGCGGTCTTTGCCTCTTCCGGCAGATCGTCTTCTATCTCTTCAAACCGAATAACCTCTGCATGCAAATAGTCCGGATTTTCAAGAAAAGCGGACAACTCTGCCCGCTCTCTTCCCTCAACTAAAATGCGTACAATGTTATTCTGCATTTTTATCACCTGCTTGACCTCTGCGATAATTCCAATCCGGTAGACGTCATCCGACTGCGGGTCTTCCACCTCCACATCCTTCTGTGCAGTCAGGAATACCCTCTGGTCTGCCATCATCGCCATCTCAACCGCCTTGATGGATTTCTTTCTGCTCACATCAAAGTGCGCTACCATCCCTGGTAAAATGACCATTCCGCGCAGTGCCACTGCAGGCATTGTCAGTATCATTGTATCCATTTTTATCTCCTACTCTGTTGTTAGAAGCTTCCGCTCGAGTCCCTTCTCTTCAATTGCAAGGCTCTTCTCGACATCCGCTCTTGTGATGACACATTTCTTGATGCTCTCATCAGATGGGATGTGGTACATCAGATCTAAGGTGACTGCCTCCATGATCGCACGGAGACCTCTTGCACCGGTCTTTCTCTCCACTGCTTTCTCCACGATTGCCTCTAATGCGCCCTCCTCGAATTCAAGTTCCACACCGTCAAGCTCGAATAACTTCTTGTACTGCTTTGTCAGTGCATTCTTCGGCTCACAGAGGATGCGGATCAGCGCTTCCTTGTCTAACAGATCTAATGAAACGGTTACCGGCACACGTCCGATAAATTCCGGGATCAATCCAAACTTGACAAAATCCTGTGGAAGTGCATGCTTTAACACTTCTCCCACATTGTACTCGCCCTTTGCATGGACATCTGCATTGAAACCGATCGACTTCTGATCCATACGTGTCTCAATAATCTTCTCAAGGCCATCGAATGCACCACCGCAGATAAATAAGATATTCGTCGTATTGATCTGAAGCAGCTCCTGCTGAGGATGCTTTCTTCCACCCTGTGGTGGAACAGATGCCTCTGTGCCTTCTAAGATCTTCAGTAATGCCTGCTGCACTCCCTCACCGGAAACATCCCTTGTGATGGATACATTCTCAGACTTCTTGGAGATCTTGTCGATCTCATCAATATAAATAATACCATGCTCTGCACGGGCAATGTCATAGTCGGCTGCCTGAATCAACTTAAGCAAAATATTCTCCACATCCTCGCCGACGTATCCTGCCTCTGTAAGCGTTGTCGCATCCGCAATCGCAAACGGTACATTGAGCACACGTGCTAAAGTCTGAGCCAGCAGCGTCTTGCCGGATCCGGTCGGACCTAACATTAAAATATTACTCTTCTGCAGCTCCACTTCATTGTTCGTATCTGCCAAAATTCTTTTATAATGATTATAGACTGCGACGGACAGTACTTTCTTCGCCTGATCCTGTCCGATTACATACTCATCTAAGAAAGCCTTCATCTCCTCCGGCTTGATCAGATTGATCTCCTCTTCCGGTGCTTCCTCCGGCTCTCTTCCTGCTTCTTCGTCCTTCTCTAACTCTTCGTCGATGATCTCGGAACACACATCCACGCACTCGTCACAGATATATACCCCGTTCGGTCCTGCGATCAGTTTACGCACCTGGTTCTGTGTCTTTCCACAGAAGGAGCACCGCAGTCTCTCGTCATATCTTCCTGCCATTTTCATTCTCCAAAATTTCTATTTTCAGTCGCGCTTAGCGGCTTGTAATTACACTGTCAATCAGACCGTAAGCCTTTGCTTCTTCTGCGGACATATAGTAATCACGCTCTGTATCTGCTGCAATCACTTCGTATGGTTTTCCAGTATTGGCAGCTAAGATCTCATTTAACTTCTTCTTCGTCTTTAAAATGTTCTCTGCTGCAATCTGAATCTCAGTTGCCTGTCCCTTTGCTCCGCCGGATGGCTGATGGATCATAATCTCTGCGTTCGGAAGTGCAAGTCTCTTGCCCTTTGCCCCACCTGCAAGCAGGAATGCACCCATGCTGGCTGCCATTCCAATGCAAATAGTGGACACGTCACACTTGATATACTGCATAGTATCATAAATTGCCAGACCGGCTGTTACCATTCCTCCCGGTGAATTGATATACAGATGAATATCCTTGCCCGGATCCTCTGACTCTAAAAACAGAAGCTGTGCAACAACAAGGCTTGCGGTTGTTTCATTAACTTCCTCCCCGAGAAAAATAATTCTATCTTTTAATAATCTGGAGTAGATATCGTAATTACGCTCTCCTCTGCTTGTCTGTTCAATGACATAAGGTACTAAACTCATATCTGTTTCCCCTTTCTTTCTTCCTCATAAAAGCTTTCTCTTCCGCGCAAATGCGTCGATACTTATTATCCCACAAATCATTCCTTCATGGAAGAGCAGCAGGAAATCTTTTATGAAAAATTTATTTCCTGTTCGATTTTTGCATGTGCATAAATCTCAAACAGACCGGCTCCTAAGAGCCAGTCTGCAGTCATTGTTATCTGTTTGGTTCAAAACAGCAACAATCTTATTCTTCTGTTGTCTCTTCTGCTGCTTCTTCCTCAGCTTCTTTTTCTTTCTTTGTCTTAGCTTTTGCTCTCTCTTTAACGTTCTCCATGATCAGGTCAACTGCCTTTGTGATTGCAAGATCTCTCTTCATGGATTCTTTCTCAGCATCTCCTAAGTACTCTTTGAGCTTGTCAGCTTCCATTCCATACTGAGCTGCCATCTTCTCTACTTCTGCATTGATCTCCTCGTCAGATACTTCAATGTTCTCTTCCTTTGCGATCTGCTCTAATACAAGGCTGCTCTGGATACGTGTGATAGCTTCCGGACGAACCTGCTCTTTGAGTCCGTCGATTGTCATTCCGGAAAACTGCATATACTGATCCATGGTAAGACCACTCTGGGAAATTCTCTGAGCGAACTCATTGATCATATTCTCGCACTGTGTATCGATCATAGCATCTGGCAGTTCCATTGTGGACTTGTCGATGATCTTCTTGATTGCTTCATCTTCTTTTGCACGTTTTGCATCGTTCTCTTTGGAAACTTCAAGATGTTTTCTTAAGTCTTCCTTGTACTCTGCTAATGTATCAAATTCAGATACGTCCTGAGCGAACTCATCGTTTAACTCCGGAAGTTCTTTTGTCTTGATCTCGTTGATCTTAACTTTGAATACTGCTGGCTTTCCAGCTAACTCAGCTGCCTGGTACTTTTCAGGGAAAGTAACATTTACTTCTACTTCCTCACCTGCATTGTGTCCTACTAACTGATCTTCAAATCCTTCAATGAAAGAATGGGAACCGATCTCTAACGGATGGTTCTCTCCTTTGCCGCCTTCGAATGCGACACCGTCAACGAATCCTTCGAAGTCGATTACTGCGGTATCACCTGTCTGAACTGGTCTGTCTGTTACAGATACGGTTCTGGAGTTCTTCTGCTGCTCTTTCTCAAGAGCTGCTTCTACTTCTTCATCTGTTACAGTTGTGTCAATCTTTGTTACCTGAACACCCTTATATTTGCCAAGAGTTACTTCCGGTCTTACTGCAACTTCTGCTGTGAAAATGAAAGGCTTTCCGGACTCGATCTGAACAACATCGATAGTTGGTCTGGATACGATATCTTCTTTGCTTTCTTCCATTGCCTTTGCGTAGTTGTCCTGGATTAAGATGTTTGCTGCCTCTTCATAGAATACAGCTGCGCCGTACATCTTTTCGATCATGGCTCTCGGAACTTTGCCTTTACGGAAACCAGGCATGCTGATCTTATTCTTCTCTTTCAGGTAAGCTGCCTGAATTGCCTTCTCAACTTCTTCTGCAGGCACTTCAACTGTAAGCTTTGCCATGTTTTTCTCTAATTTTTCAACCTGTACACTCATTATTGATTTCTTCCTCCTTCAATATACATGAGACAACCGGAACACTTTTACATGCTTCGATCGTTTGCGATCTCCTCTTTCCCTAAAAATGGGCGTACTAAGACTATCGCAGTCATTCTGGAATTATAACACAGGATTCCCAAAAATACCAGCCTTTTTTATGGTTTGGCGGCAAATTTCTTGTATTTTTAATGCATTTTTTCAAAAAATCACATTCTTACTGGATCAATTCCTTCACAATCTCGGAAAATCCCATAAAATGTGACGCTTTCACCAGAATCGTATCCCCAATTTTAACTTCCTTCATCAGGTTTTCAAGTAACTGTTCCTTTTCTTTGTAGTAGTGGACCTCTGTGCGCTTGCTCACGGTCACAACCGCCTCTGCAATCTTCGCTGACAGTTCTCCTGCACAGTAAAGGGCATCAATTTCTTTTCCTGCAAAATGCTCCCCGACCATATAGTGGAGCTCTTTTTCCTCTGTTCCAAGCTCTCCCATGTCGCCGAGCACAGCAATCTTTCTTCCCGGCGCCTTTGACAGGACGTCAATGGATGCCTTCATGGATACCGGATTTGCATTGTAACAGTCATCGATCACGGTAATCCCGTCCTTGTGGATCAGGTTGCTTCTTCCCCCGATTGTCTGCACGGATTCAATTCCACGCTTCATCTCCTCTGCTTTAAGCCCCAGTTCATTTGCCACACTCACAGCAGCAAGGGCGTTATAGACATTATGCTCTCCGGCGATTGGAATTTCCACCTCGATCGTAGTCTCTGCCTCTGTCCCCTTCGGACAGTAATGAAGCACCGCTTTTGTTCCGGTCAGTCCGACTGCCTCAACATCAGTCGCATACACCTGTTTTTCGATATATACTTCCTCTGTCTCCCCATTTTTTACAACCTTTGCCGCCTTTCCCATGCCATAGAAGACAGCCGGTTTTCCATTTACGACTGTTTTTGTGCAGAGCTTGTCGTCATCCCCATTTAACACAGCAATCCCATCCGGTGTCATATGGGTGAAGCACTCCGTCTTTGCCTGTAAAATGCCGTCCCTTGTGTGAAGATTTTCCAGATGGCAGAGACCGATATTGGTAATCACGCAGATATCCGGATACGCCATCGTTGCAAGACGATCCATCTCCCCAAACTCAGAGATTCCCATCTCAAGGACTGCAACCTGATGTTCCTCCCTGATTTTGAAAATTGTGAGTGGCAGACCGATCTCATTATTCAGATTGCCGGCAGTCTTTAACACATTGTATTTCTGCGCCAGCACAGAAGCGATCATCTCCTTCGTGCTGGTCTTGCCGACACTTCCTGTAATACCGACCACTTTTATTGCAAGCTGTCTTCGGTAATCCGCTGCAATCTCTTTCATTGCAGTCAGTGTGGATTCCACCAGGATATAGGCACCTGCCGGATTCTCTAATTTTTTCTCAGAGAGGACTGCAAGCGCCCCTTTTTCGAATACCGACGGTATAAAACTGTGTCCGTCTACTTTTTCCCCGCGCACGGCGATAAAAAGGTAATCCTTTTCCACAAGCCTGCTGTCGATCACAGCTCCTGCAATCTCCTTTTTCTTGTCCTCTTCACTTCCTATGTACGTTCCATGGCATACATCTGCAAGATGCTCCAATGTCATATTTTTCATCAATCTTCTCCTCACCTTAACCGGCAAATTGTTGCTGCTGTCTGTTATTTTGTATATTTTTTCAGAGAAATCTCAATCAGCTTCTCACACAGCTGGTTGAAATTAATTCCGAGTACTGCAGCTTCCTGCGGAAGCAGGCTTGTAGGTGTCATTCCAGGCAATGTATTCGCCTCCAGGCAGAAGATCTCATTATTACAGTTCAGAAGGAAATCCGAACGTGAATAGGTGTCGAGACCAAGCACCTCTGCAACACGCTCTGCATAGTGCTGCATCTTCTCTGTGATCTCCTGTGGCAGGTCTGCCGGACAGGTCTCCACTGCACTTCCCGCCTTATACTTATTCTTATAATCATAGAAGCCCTGTACCGGTGCAATCTCGATAATCGGAAGTGCCTTATAATCAATGACACCGATTGAGAACTCTCTTCCCTCCACATATTCCTCAATGATCAGATTATCTTCCCAGCGGAATGCCTCATCCAACGCACTCTTAAATTCGTCCTCTGTGCGTACAATCGTCACACCGATGCTGGATCCTCCACAACATGGCTTTACCACACACGGCAGACGAAGGCCCAGTTCCTTCACGGAATCTGTGCGTTTCTCCTTTTTCATGGAAATGCCCTGTGGAGTTGGAATTCCTCCGGCGATAAAAAGCTGCTTTGCCATTCCCTTATCCATGGCAAGCGCGCTGCTCAAATATCCGGTTCCGGTATACCTGATTCCATACAGGTCAAATGCTGCCTGGATCTTACCATTCTCTCCGTTCTCGCCGTGCAGTGCCATGAAAACAATATCTGCCATCCGGCACATAGCGATCACATTCGGTCCGAAGAAACAGTCTGACTGATCCTTTCTAGAAGCCTTCACCTTTGCAAGATCCGGTGCTGTCTCCGGGATACCTGCCACCTTGACACTCA
>ERZ773107.2239-NODE-2239-length-14988-cov-4.768633_pt1 | contig 14988 bp, 13 predicted proteins | sample MGYA00580571_ERZ773107 | MGnify/ENA primary metagenome ERZ773107 (study PRJEB29015, sample SAMEA2737843) | human gut metagenome | biome: human gut; feature: human-associated habitat; material: faeces | place: China | collected 2012 ... | reverse complement strand
TTTCTCATATCGTAGTGATCTTTCTGAGCGTCCTCACCTGCAAGGTAAGCTGCCAGTGCCATAGCAACCTGCATGTTCTCAGCATTTGGGTTTACACCGATTGCTTTAGATCCGATGAAAGATTTCATCTGGCAGTCTGTTCCGTTTAAGTTAAATGATGGAAGTGCTGCAACACCCATGTTGTCACCAAGTGCTTCTTTTACAGCTTCTGCATTCCATGTACCGGAGAATACAGCGTTTACGCTTCCGTCACGTAAACCTGCAAGACCAGCTCCGTCTGCATCATTGATAAAGTTAGGATTTGCAACTACATCAACTAAGTAATCTGTAACAGCTGCTGCCTTTTCTCCATCGAAGTCGATACCTGCTGCTGCGTCTGTACCATCTCCGAATAATGAACAGCCATTTCCAACATAGAATGCCTGAATGTACCAGGAATCAGATAATGGGAAGGCAACTTTTCCTTTCTCCAACATTGTGTCAAAGCTCTTAATATCCTCATCAGAGAATACACTCTTATCATAGTACATGAACCATGTATTAGATGTAAATGGGAATGCTACTACTGCATCATTGTATGTAACAGATGCTGTAATGGAATCGGAGTTTGTGCTTGTTACATAATCAAGATAAGATCCGCCGAGCTCAGCAAGTGCGTTTGCTGCTACTAAATCAGGGATGTTATCGTTTGCCAGCATATAGACATCTGCAGATCCCTCAACGTCTGTTGTGACAGTAGCTTTTGCATCACCCTCTGCACATACACCATACTCAAATGTGACATCCCAGTTTGGATGAGCCGCATTGAATGCGTCACATTCTTTCTGTAACCAGCCTGTATCCTGATCTTCCTGTGGGCTCCATACAGTCAATGTACCGCTCCATGCTTCCTCTTCTTCTTCTGTTGCTGCATCATCAGATGCTGCTGCTTCTGTAGAAGGTGCCGCATCGTTTCCTGCAGTTGTGTTGTCTGCTGCTTCCTGTTTGTCGCCGCAGCCTGCTGTCATTGTAGCTGTCATAGCTGCAACAAGTAATAATGAGATTGCTTTCTTTTTCATTTGATTCCTCTCCTTTTTTAGAATAAGACTTCTATATAAAATGCTTATGCATCTTATAGCGTATTTGTTATCTGCGATATACGGTTGCCAGAGTCCGTATCCATGCTCTCCGTTCTTCGCTCAAAGTATCTTTTCCGATACGCCAGCGCCAGTTGCGTCCCACCGTGGAAGGTGCGTTCATTCTGGCTTCATTTCCAAGCTTCATCAGATCCTGCATCTGGATAATGGCCACATCTGCGATACTTGCGTAGGCTGCCCGGATCAGTGCATCCGGTATTTCTTCTTTATAATGAATGTTCAGATACTCATACAGATATGCCAGCTCGTAATCTGACTTATCCCGGAAATAACCAACGATCGTTTCGTTGTCGTGAGTTCCTGCATATACGACCATGTTCGTGTCCTGATAGTTATGTGGAAGATGCTCATTCGCGGTGTCATCATCAAAGGCAAACATTAAAATCTTAATGCCCGGCCATCCGGTTTTTGTCTTTAACTTTTTCACTCCCGGAAGCCCGCCCTTTGGTCCGATGTCTTCCACGATCACCCGCATATCACCCAGAACCTCTGTCATGGCATCTGTCAGTTTCCTGCCCGGTCCTTTGCTCCACTTGCCATTTCTTCCGTCTTCTGCATCTGCAGAAACGGTGTAATAACGCACCAGACCGGAAAAATGGTCTAACCGGATCACATCAAATAATTCCATGTTCTCAAGCATTCTTGCCTTCCACCATGCAAAGCCATCCTCTTCCATGACGTTCCAGTCATATACCGGACTGCCCCATACCTGACCGCTCTCGGAAAATGCATCGGGTGCTGCCCCTGCGACCACATTCGGTCTTCCATCCGGTTCAAGTAAAAACATCTCACGGTGCGCCCATACATCCACGCTGTCTGACGCCACATACAATGGCATATCACCGATGATCTGGACTCCACGGCTATTTGCGTACTGCTTCAGCTGCATCCACTGCTTAAAAAACTCGTACTGGCAAAATTTGCAAAACATGATGTCATTATGTAATATTTCCTGATACTCTTTCACTGCCTCCTGATCTCTGTCCCTGAGCGGCACGTCCCAGCTCTGCCATTCTATATCTCCAAAATGCCGTTTCAATGCGGTATAAAGAGAATAATCAGACAGCCATCTGTCGCTTTTTTCTGTAAAAGCAAGGAAGTCTTCACTCTTCGCAGAAAATCTCGAAAAAGCCATTCGCAAAATCTTGTAACGGTTCTCATAGATGGTTGCATAATCAATATCTGCATCATCCGTTCCCCAGTTAAAACTGCGGATCTCCGTCTCCTGTAACAATCCATCCTTCACCAGATCATCCAGATCAATGAGATATGGGTTTCCGGCAAATGCGGAGTAGGACTGATACGGACTGTTTCCAAAACTGGTAGGACCGATCGGAAGCACCTGCCAGTACCTCTGCTTGAGATCGACAAGTAAATCAACAAATTGGAATGCAGCTTCCCCTAATGTTCCTATTCCATATGAAGATGGTAAGCTTGTGATTGCCAGCAGGACTCCTGCTCCCCTGGTCAATTCTTTTGATCCCAATTCATTTCCTCCCGTTCTGTTGGAATGATCCCGCATTCAAAACCTATACGAATTGTTTCGTGAATTTTCGTATCTGAGGTAATTTTAGTTTATTGAAACGTTTTTGTCAACGAATTTGCAAATATTAATATCGATTTTGCTATTTTTCACGTTTTTATATTTGTTTTTTTGTGTAAAATGACAAGTTTTTCTCGTTTTGTTTCGAAACTTTTTTGAAATCTCTGAGCAGACTGCTTGAAAACGGAAATTCGATTCTATATAATAAGGGAAAGTATCGAATAATTATAACAAAGAGGATAAAGACTTGGCTACGATCAAAGATATAGCAAATCGTCTGGGTGTATCCGTCAGCACTGTCTCCAAAGGTTTGAACGGAGCAAGCGATATCAGTGATGAATTAAGACAGATGGTCTTAGATACCGCAGTGGAAATGGGATATGCGACCAAACGATCAAAAAAAGTAGAAAACCGCAAGCTTGCGATTTTCATTGAAAATATGGACTATGAAGCTGCCACACAGTTTGGTTATGAAATTGTCCTGGGATTCAAACAGAATGCGTTCCGCCACAACTGGGATGTGACAGTCATTCCGGTCACACCGGCATTCCAGCTCGCAGAAAAATATGACACCTATATGTTAAAGAATGGTTTCTGTGGAGCCTTTCTCGTCGGCTTCGCCCTTCACGACGAATGGATGAAACAGTTAGAACAAACCACCATGCCGACTGTTCTCTTCGACAATTATATTAAGAAGAATCCGAATGTTGCTTACATTGGAACGGACAACTATGAGGGAATCGATGCGGCAGTTGACCATCTCTACACACTCGGTCACAAAAAAATTGCCTTTTTAAATGGTTCCCTGCACTCCATGGTATCCGAACAGCGTCAGGAAGCCTACTATAACAGCATGAAAGCACATGGTCTTGAGATCAATGAAGACCTGACCGCTTACGGCTATTATGTGGCAGACAGTGCAAAGTATCACGTTCCTACTTTTTTGGGTGCGGGTGCTACTGCGATCATCTGCGGCAATGACCTGATCGCATCCGGTGTTATCACGGAATGCAAGCTCCGCGGTTTCCGCGTGCCGGAAGATATCAGCGTGGTCGGATTCGATGACATTCCGATCTCCTCCATGTTAGAACCACCGCTTACCACTATCCGGCAGGAACGCAGTGAACTTGGAAAATGTGCTTATGTCATTTTAAACTCCCTGGTACATCACATTCCAATCTGCCGCACACAGCTCCGCGCAGCACTGATCGAGCGTGAATCAACCGCAAGATATCAGGCTCCGGTCAAAAAAAAATAAGATTACAACAAGAAAAAGAGCCATCTCATCACAGTGAGATGACTCTTTCTTAATTACCCCTCCGCCTCGGAAGATGTATTGACGAACTGGCTCTCGTACAGGTTCGCATAGAATCCCTTCTTTGCAAGAAGTTCTTCATGTTTTCCCTGCTCGATAATCTTTCCATCCTTCATCACGAGGATTACATCTGCCTCCTGGATCGTGGACAGACGGTGCGCTACGATAAAGCTCGTCCTGCCCTGCATCATCTTCGCAAATGCCTTCTGGATCCGGATCTCGGTTCTCGTATCTATGGAAGACGTTGCCTCGTCTAAGATCAACATTGGCGGCAGGCACAGCATAACTCTCGTAATACACAATAGCTGTTTCTGTCCCTGGGAGAGATTGCCTCCATCCTCTGCGATCACAGTATCATATCCGTTTGGAAGACGCTTAATGAAGCTGTGTGCATGTGATGCTTTTGCCGCTGCGATCACTTCCTCCTCCGTTGCATCCGGCTTTCCCATCACAATATTGTCACGGATTGTACCGCTTCTGAGCCATGTCTCCTGCAATACCATACCATAGTTATTGCGGAGGCTTTTTCGCGTCATATCTTTGATTGGAATATCGCTCACACGGATGGTACCGGAATTCACATCATAGAAACGCATGAGCAGGTTGATCAGCGTTGTTTTTCCACATCCGGTCGGACCAACAATCGCAACACGCTGTCCCGGTTCTACCTTCAGATTGAAATCCTCGATCAGCTTCTGCTCCGGCACATAGGAGAAGGATACATGTTCTAAGGTGACCTTTCCATCTGCCTCTGAAAGCTCTGCCGCATCTGCGGCATCTGGGATCTCAGACGGCTCCTCCATAAGATCAAACACTCTTCCGGCACATGCAAGTGCATTCTGAAGCTCGGTTACAACGCCGGATATCTCATTAAAAGGCTTTGTATACTGGTTTGCGTAGCTTAAAAGTGAAGATAACTGACCAACTGTAATGCCGCCTGCAATCGCAGTGAATGCACCGACAACGCCAACGACCGCATATACCATACTGTTGACAAATCTTGTCGCAGGATTCGTAATGCTCGAGAAAAAGATGGCACGAAGGGAGCATTTCTGCAGACGGCCATTGATCTCATCGAACTGCTCCAACGCCTCTTCCTCATGGGAGAACGCCTGTACCACCTTCTGGTTTCCGATCATCTCCTCGATCAGCGCCGTCTGTTCTCCACGCGTCTCAGACTGTAATTTAAACATGGAGAACGTCTTCTTTGCGATAAAGCTTGCCACTACAAGAGATAACGGTGTGATAACGACAACCGCAACCGTAATCTTCACACTGATTGTCAGCATGAAAATCAGGGTTCCGAAAATTGTTACAATTCCTGTAAAGAACTGTGTAAATCCCATCAGAAGACCGTCTGCAAACTGGTCAACATCCGCGATGACACGGCTCACGATCTCCCCGTAAGAATGTCCATCAATATACTTCAGTGGAAGCTTCTCAATCTTTTCGAATGCCTCCTTGCGGATATCTCGGATAATGTTATAAGTAATCTTATTGTTGCACGCATTCATGATCCACTGTGCAGCTGCAGTCAGCACAATCATCACTGCCATCTTTCTTAAAATCACAAAAATGCCTGCAAAATCTACCAGACCCTTCCCGAGGATATGGTCTACTGCCTGTCCGGTCAGAATCGGGATGTATAAGGTGAGTGCCACCGTAACAGCAGCGAGCACGATTGACATGCCAAGATAGCCCCAGTAGCGGCGGATATAACTCATCACTTTCCGGAGGGTTAACTTCTGTTTATCTGTCACTGGTTTTTTCATTTATTTTCCCTCCTTCGCGTTCTCATTGCCCCCGCTCTTCTTAAACTGGGAATAGTAAATCTCCTGATATACCTCGCAGCCCGCTAAGAGCTCCTCATGGGTACCCATGCCGACAACCTGGCCGTCGTCTAATACAATAATCTTATCCGCATACATAATAGATGCCGCACGCTGTGACACGATAAAGACAGTCGCACGGTTCTCCATATCACGGATTGCCATACGCAGTTTTGCATCTGTCGCAAAGTCTAACGCCGATGCACTGTCGTCTAAAATTAGGATATCCGGTTTCTTTACGATAGCACGGGCGATCGTCAGACGCTGTCTCTGTCCGCCGGACAGGTTCTTTCCTCCCTGCTCGACCAAAAAGTCCAGCCCGCCTTCCTTCTTGTCTACAAATTCTTTTGCCTGGGCGATCTCTAATGCCTGCATGATCTCCTCATCGGTGGCATTCTCATTACCCCAGCGCATATTTTCACGGATTGTTCCCTTGAATAAAACCGCTTTCTGTAACACCATACCGATTCTGCTGCGCAGATCTTCTAACGTATACTCTCTGACATCTCTTCCCCCTACCTTCACGCTTCCTTTCGTCGCATCATAAAAACGCGGGATCAGGTTGACCACGGATGACTTTCCGGAACCGGTTCCTCCGATTACACCGATCGTCTCACCCTTCTTTACGGTAAAATCGATGTCTGTCAGGGATTCCTCCCCTGCCTGTGCATAAGTCAGACAGACATGGGAGAATTCGACCTCCGGTACCTCTCCCCCCTCTTTCGGCAACGTTTTTATCGTCTCCGGTTCTTTGATGGAGGACTGTAACTCAAAAATACTCTCAATACGATTTCCACAGGCAATTGATTTGTTAATATTGATGATTAAGTTTGCAAGCTTGATCAATTCTACTAATATCTGTGACATGTAGTTAATCAATGCAACTACCGCTCCCTGTGTGATATACCCATTGTCTACACGGAGTGCGCCTGCCCATACAAGCACAACAATCGCGCCATTGATGATGACATAAGTCAGCGGATTCATCAACGCGGAAATCTTGCCGACATAAAGCTGTACCTTCGTGAGTGCATCGTTGCTCTCATTGAAGTGCTCCATCTCATCCTGTTCCTTATTGAAAGCACGGATGACCCTGCTTCCGGTCAGGTTCTCCCTTGTAATGCCAAGCACCTTATCCAGTGCGTTCTGTACCCTCTTATAAAGCGGAATGCTCACAAGCATAACACCAAATACTACAACAGATAACAGCGGTATCGTCACGACAAAAACAAGTGCTGCCTTCACATCCACGGTGAACGCCATAATCATGGCACCGAATACGATGAACGGAGAACGCAAAAACAGACGCAGGACAAGATTCACTCCGTTCTGCACCTGGTTAATATCACTCGTCATTCTTGTAATCAGTGTGGATGTTCCGACTGTATCCATCTCCGAGAAGGAGAGCGTCTGGATATGCTCAAACAGTGCGTGACGCAGCTTCGTGGAAAATCCAACCGCTGCCTTCGCTGCAAAATACTGTGCGGTGATCGAACAGGTCAGTCCGATCACGGCAAGCAGTACTAACACCATACACATCTTCATAACATATCCACGGTCGCCATTTGCAACGCCCGTGTCGATGATCGCCGCGATAACAAGCGGGACGATCAGCTCAAAGGATGCCTCAAGCAGTTTAAAAAGCGGGCCTAACACGCTTTCCTTCTTGTAATCCTTCAGATACACTAATAACTTCTTCATTTTATAAAAATCCTTTCCCAGCAGGATTACTCCTGTTTCATATCCTTCATCTTCTGAAGTCCTAAGATCACAACTCCTCCGATGACGAAAAAGAGGATACTGAAATCGCCAATCCCCATGGCAGGCTGCGGCACATCAAGTGTTGTCGGTCCCATGATCACGGCATAGATAGAACCGAGCATTAGTCCGATAATTGTGTAAATTGTCTGCGCACGGAAGCTCTCAAGCGCCTTGCGGATCACCTTTACCACGCTGAAAATACCAACCAGAACTCCACATCCGAACAGAAATACGGTTGGAAAGCTTGCAAAATGCAAATGTAAAAATTCCTTGATTGCTGTGATAATCGGCATATATAAGCCAAGGATTAAAAGGATCGTAGATCCGGAAATACCTGGCAGCACCATCGCAGATATGGCGACCATTCCCGCTACAAAGACAAACAGTGCAAGTCCTGGTGTCATGTGGTCTAAGTTCACTCCGCTCCCCTCTCCAGATACCGGATTAAAATAAGTAATCGCGCTCACGACTACAACTCCAAACAGAATAAACGGCAGATACTGCTTCTTCGCTGCCAGTGTCTCTTTCTCTTCTTTAATGACAAGCGGGATTGCAAAAATAATAAACCCGATGAATAAGGAACTGATCGCATAAATATGTGAAATACACTCGTCAGGACTAAAACCGCCAGGACAAATCCACAGATCCAACCGATCCCAAGCTTGAGCAGGAAAAAGAAAGCTTCTTTCTTCTTCTGCACATTCCCTGTGATCAGATCATCAATGGACGAAATGAAGCGATCGTAAAATCCAAGTAAAAATGCAACTGTTCCACCGGACACACCCGGTACACTGTCCGCCAATGCCATGCAGAATCCTCTGATAAATTGTATCACGTACATATTCTTACCTCATTTTCTTTCTTAATAACCGTTATTTCGGCACTGCATCCTATTATAACGTTATCTTCCCTTATTTGTCCATTCCATTTTATGCAATACAGGTAAATTCCATGTAATTTCCACATAAACATTCACTTAATTTTGTTTTCGGTTCTCTTTTTATGCAGAATGTCATACAACGAAAAGCACGCTTCGCGAACTTTTCATTGTCATCAACAATAGAATACACATTCTGCGCCAAAAAAATCACATTCGCTCTCCTCGTGGGTAACCAAAAGAACTGTTTTCCCCTGCATCTGCTCCCGCATCACACCGGCCACCTGCTCCTTTGTCTCACCGTCAAGCCCTTGCAATGGTTCATCCAGAAACAAAATATCCGCATCGGCAAGCAGTGCCCTCGCGATCGCCACGCGCCTTTTCATGCCGCCGCTGTAAGTGGCAACCGGCTTTCTTTCCTCTACCGGAAGCAGAAGTTCTGCCAGAAGCTCCTTAATCTCCTCCTGCTTTCTTCCTGTCACGACCTCAATGTTGCGGATAGCATCCAGATTTTCGAGCAGCCGGTTTTCCTGAAAGACCGCCGCAAGCTTTTTTCCTTCCACTCCTGTCACTGTACCGCCATCCGCAGTCTCGATTCCCATCAGAATTGACAAAAGTGTTGTCTTTCCGATACCGGACCGCCCCATGATACAGGTAGTTTTCCCCTCCGGGAAGACATAGGAAAAATCATTTAAAACTTTCGTCATTCCATATGTTTTACATAAGTGTTCTACACAGATATCCATGTCTTACTCCTTTTTCCTACACATCGCCAAGCCCACGCGCCGCAAGCTTCAGGCAGAAACAGAACCCTTTCTCAAACAGAACGCTGACCGCAATGATCACGATGGTCCATGCAAATAGTGACGGGGTCTCAAGGTAGATCTTAGCATTGTAAAGGCTCTCCCCGATCGAACCACCCGGAATCCCGATCAGCTCTGCCGCAATCCCTGCTTTCCAGCTCATTCCAATCGCTACCGCACAGGCTGACCTGAAATATGGAAGCAGCCCTGCAAAATAAAGATAATAAAGCTTTTTCCTGACCGGCATCGCAAATACCTGTGCCATCTGAAACAGCTTTCCGTCCAGGTTCTCAAAGCCTTCCAGAAGATTCGTGTATACAATCGGGAATGCCATAATAAAAGAGATCAGCACGGATAAATTGCGCGACGGAAGCCAGATTAACACCAGCACGACAAAGGATGCCACCGGTGTCGCCTTAAGCGCTGCGACCGGAAGTGCCAGCAAATCTTTCACCAGAGAGATCCGCCTCGCCGCTGCCGACAGCAGAATGCCAATCCCTGCCGCTGCAAAGAAACCGGCTGCAATTCTTCCAAAGGAAAACCAGATTCTTCGCCAGAAAGTACCTTCTCCTAACAACAAAATCAGGCACCGCCCCACTGAAAGGGGCGATGCCAGTAAAATCTCACTGTGTAATGCCATGCTTCCTGCCTGCCAGAGGGCAATCCAGAATACCACGGTCCATAACTTAATTTTTTTCTTTTCTCTCTGCTTAGTCTGCATTGTAATAGAAATCATCCTCAGGTAAAGCACCACCGACTGCTGCCGGATTCTGCTCTGCTAAAACTGCAAGATAGCTGCTTAATTTCTGTTTCATTTCTTCTCCTGTGATGCAGGTAATATTGCAATACGGAATTGCCTTCTCTGCAACCGGTGCAGCCACGATATCATAATTTCCGACAAGCTGTGCCGCATCGCTGACATTGGATATCACATAATCTACGGATGCTGCATACTGCTCTAAAAACAGCTCTACTGCTTCCGGATGCTCTGCGATAAAGTCATTTCTCGCAATTACAACACCTGTTACAAGTGTTGCTTCCTCTCCGTTTGCCTCTGCTGCCTTCTGCCACTCTTCTGTCATGTCCAGTGCAACACGGATGTTCGCATTCTGTGTCTGGGCAACAGTCACAAATGGCTGTGGGAGCATTGCTACTGCATCTTCATCTGCTGCTAACGCTGCGACACATTCAGAATGCTCGGATTTGTATTCGATTGTCACATCTTTTTCCGGGTCAATGCCGTTTGCCTGTAACATATAGTTTAAGGCATATTCCGGTGTAGCGCCTTTTCCACTGGCATAAATGGTTCTGCCTTTTAAGTCTTCCACACTCTGTACGGTCTCCCCGTTCTCCACAATGTAGAGAACACCGAGTGTGTTGACCGCAAGTACGCTTACATCCACTCCATCCTTATTATATAAAACAGATGCCAGATTCGCCGGTACTGCCGCAATATCCACATTGCCCTGTACAATCTGTGGTGTCACCTCATCCGGTGCTGCTGCGATTGTGAAGGTATACTGGTTTGCTCCGGTATCTCCGTTGTCGGAATCATCCATAAGCTTCACCATTCCCATTGCAGTAGGTCCCTTTAAGGCTGCCACCTTCACCTCTGTCAGATCTGTTGCTGTTACTGCTTCTGTGTTTTCTGCTTCCTCTGTTGATTCTGTGTCTGCTGCCTCTGTCTCTTTTACAGTTTCAGAACTTTGGTTCTGATCCACGGTCTTTCCACCGCAGGCTGCGAGCATGGCACAGGACATCATAAGAGCCAGCGCTGATACGAGTTTCTTTTTCATGTTCTTTCTCCTTTTTCACACTTTTCCTTCTATATATAATGGTAAGAAGGCATTCGCCTCACGGGTCAGGGAGTCTCTCACTTTCCCTTCAGGCAGTGATTAGTATATACTAATTACAGGAGATGTACAAGACTATTTTATCTTGTATCTGATTCTGAGCAAAGGAAAACTGTCTACCTGGCCACACTCTCTGTCACCCCGAGAAATACCGGATGACTATCCGTCGTATCAATGACCGCATAGACAAACGGACGGTCTAATATAACGTCCTTTATTTCTTCCTCGACTAGTGCAGCTGTTTCCGCCACCGCAACCGCAGTCGCTGCCCCTGCCTTCGTGCCCAGTTCGTCCACCTGAATGTAGGTCTTGTGCAGCACCATACTGATATAGAGATTTCCATCATCCACCGTGCCAATTCCGGTAAAATCTGCCCGATCTCCGTCAAAGGCATCTGTCATTCCCATCCCCGGAAGCACTTCACTTAATTCCACTGTATACTCGGATGAAAACTTCGGTATCGCTGCATGGACTTCCACATCTGATCTGGCAGTTTTGATCAGTCCCACAAGCTTTTCCCCCGTCAGCCCGTTTACATACTCTTCCATAGACATCCCTTCCTGTGGAAGCAGTGCGACAAACGCATAATTTTCTTTGTAATACTTGATAAATCCTGTCGTATCTTCGTCTTCTATGTAAAGAGGTTCCTCTGAATACATCAGCTTCGCCTGCTCCACGGTACCATCTTCCCTTGTGAATTCCTGATTTCTCACCTGATAATCCTCATACTCTTCCTGCCACTTTGCATCAAAGGCTACCGCATTGATCAGATACATCACTGCATCATCCCCGATCTTCTCTAACATCTTTGGAATCATGTTCTCCGTTTTATCTGAAACCCACCTGTTGATGTCTGACAATGTATTTTCATCAAATGGTGCAGAAAAAATCTCAGCTCCGAACTGTTCCTCATTCAGCTGCAGGAAATCATCATTTATATGAAGTCTGTCGTCCGTATTCTTCACCCAGATAGAATTTGCCACGTTCATGCGGGCATTCTCACTGTCCGAAAGGGATTTCTGGTATGAAGTCAGAAATGCACTCTGTTCTGCTGCGGACAATCCTCCCGCGAGCGTCTGCTCCATCTGTGTGAGGGTGTCCCCTTTTGCACCGTTTTCAGTCATCGTCAACGCTTCCAGGATGGAAAATGGGGAAATCATTACATTCTCACCGGTTTTGTATACATGCTGCAACAGATTTACCGCAAAATTTTCATAATAATATGGATTCTCTTCTACTGATTTGGTCTGTTTTTCCGTTTCCTCGCTCAAATCGGTTTCAGAATCTTTGGTCAGCTTCTTTGTAGAAGGAGAAAGCTGATTTCCACAGCCCGTGATCCCCAGTAACATACATCCTGCCATAAGTATCGCGATTCTTCTTTTCATAGAGACCTCCCTTTCCGCGTGTGATCCATTTGGCACACGCATTTGCCTTATACTCTGCCTCATCACTGCTTTTCCTGCTGCTCTCCACACAGTTCCTGCAATACGGTAAGGAATGCTTCCTCCGTCAGATTCACAGAACTGATGGTAAAGTCCACACCCTCTTTTTCAAAAATTGCGACGTAATATGCCACATCCTCTCCGGTATACTGCAGGATGTCCACTTCCGTTCCATTGATCTTAGAAACTTTTAAGTCATCCTCTTCAACCCCAGTGATCGTACCGCTGTCCACCGTTCTGACGTTGACATCTAGCTGCATGCTTCCATCTCCGCTTCTCCATGAAAAGGTATTATTATCCAGCACAACCTCCCCGGATTTACTGTATGCAACAGTAAATGACGGTTTCTCCGAAAAGTTCATACCTTCCGGGATCTGCTCCGGCAGCACCTTCACACCGTAGTATTCCTGCGCCTTTTCTGCGCCAAAATGCTCTTCATGGTCAGCTCCGATATCGATGCAGATTGTTTTCAGCTGATCCACGCTGTTGATGAAAATATCGTCTTCCTGTCCCTCTTTACCGCCTTGCAGACTTTCCACGCTGCCTGCTGCCGTATCCTGTGCTGTTTCTGCCTCATCTTCTGCAAATGTCTTTGTGTTTTCTTTCTCATCCTCTGCTTCTGCTGCCGTATCCTGCGCACTTTCCGGTCGGTCTGCCTGATTTTCTGCTGCCATCTCAACGCCGCAGGTGTCTCCTGTACTTCCGCCATCAAACAGACGGTTCCATCCAAAAGCGGCACCTGTTAAAAGAACGCAGATACACGCCGCCATCGGAAGCACACGCTTCGTTAGGAATGTTCGCCTGGAAAGCTTTTTCCACTGCTCCGCCTCTCTTACGTATGCCGGATTTATTTTCCCAACCGCATCTTCCCACTGTTCCCTTTTCATACTTCAAAGCCCTCCTTTCTCAGATATTCTTTCAGTCTGCTTCGCTCCCGGAACAGCATCGACTTGATCCTGTTCTCGCTGCAGGCGCATCTTTTCGCAATTTCCGCGATACTGTCCATGTACCAGTAACGCCTTACAAACACGACTCTCTGCTCTTTTGAAAGTCCTTTCAGGAAGCGGTTGAGAGCATCCACAAGCTCTTTTTCTTCCATATGTATCACCGGTTCCTTCTCATCAGCACCGTCCATGAATTCATCAAAGATGTAGGTCACTGTCCCGCTGCCCCTTTTTCCCGCATGCTTTTTCCGGTACCGGTCCAGACTCAGGTTTCTTGTGATCGCGCCTAAGAATGCCGACAGGATCTGTGGTCTCTCATCCGGCATAGCATTCCATGCCTTCAGCCAGGTATCGTTGAGACATTCCTCGCAGTCCTCCCTGTCCGCTAAGATGTTCCATGCGATTTTCCTGCAATAGGCACCATATTTCTGCTCTGTATGGCGGATGGCTTTTTCCTCCCTCGCCCAGTACAGGTCTATGATTCTTTCGTCTTCCATTGTTCTCTCCATGTTGTTTTCGTTTTTTCATATCTTACACTTACTATAACATATTTGTATGCTTTCTAATAGAACAGACGCAGATTAAGGTTCGTTGGTTGCATGGAATTCATAATTTTTCTGAAAGATTTTTTTGTGATCATTTTCTAACGAAAATGCTGAGAGCGCCACTTAGGAATTCTATATGGCATCATAAGACTGCCGCACGAAGTGCGTGTAGATCACGATCATGAACTGCAAGTTCATAATATATTATTTATACAAATCTGGGGTTGGCATTCACCTTTTAAGTTTTTCTCTATCGGAAGCGAATCTGTCCAAGGCAAGCGACTAACCTTCCCGCCTTGGGATAGATTATGTAGCCGCCCTGACGATAGGCTGTGAGCCGAAAGTGCGGTGTGCTCCCTCCAAAATCCAGTTACGCCAGGCGTTCCGATGAGCCTCAGGACAGCAGATTCTCTCAGCAAAGGCTTCGAGAATCCGCTTGAGTCTCCTCTCCACGGCGTAGATGGATTTTGGAGGGAGCACACCGCACTTCCGACACCGGAGTTATACCGCTTTGTAGGGCGGCATCTGGAGGTTAGCGTACCAAGGCGGGCGAATGGCTTGTGTTACTTACATTTTCGGTAACAGGCTATATAAAGCGAGATTTAGCAAGGTGAAAAATGCTTGAATTATATAAACAGTATGTTAGTGATTTGTGGTTTAGAAAAAATATGTTGAGCGATGAGCAGACAATGTCTTACAATCATGCTTGCGGAGGAACAATTCGTTTTTCAGAAGAACGTTGGATGGATTGGTACGATAAGAGACAGGACTCTTGCTTTTATGTAAAGCAGTGAAAAAGAATGGGATAAAAGAATTATGAGATAAATAACTTTGAGGATGTCGTTATCCAAGCTGCCGAACATAACGTAACGGATGCCGGGGATGGGTGGGGCTTCTCGGAGTTCCAAGCCCAATGGAAATCTGTAGGAAGCCCCACCCA
>ERZ773107.2231-NODE-2231-length-15015-cov-7.721390_pt1 | contig 15015 bp, 16 predicted proteins | sample MGYA00580571_ERZ773107 | MGnify/ENA primary metagenome ERZ773107 (study PRJEB29015, sample SAMEA2737843) | human gut metagenome | biome: human gut; feature: human-associated habitat; material: faeces | place: China | collected 2012 ... | reverse complement strand
TCCTGGAGCGAGTATTTCCGCCTGCAGACCTGGCTGGACGCCTTCCAGACTTGCGGCTTGGACCCCGCCTTCTACGCCAACCGGGTGCGGGAGAAGGACGAGATCCTGCCCTGGCGGACCATCTCCGACGGGGTAAAGGAGAGCTTCCTCTGGAAAGAGCGGGAGACCGCTTACGAAGGGCGCATCACCCCCGACTGCCGGGTGAAATGCTCCGGCTGCGGGGCCAACAAACTGTGTGAGGGAGGGGTATGCCATGTCTGACCAGCGTATCCTCTTTGCCAAGGAGGGCACCGCCCGGTACATCTCCCACCTGGACCTGATGCACACCATGGAGCGGGCCTTTCTGCGGGCGGGGATCACCATCCGCCACACGGCGGGATTCCATCCCCACCCCTATGTGTCCATTCCCCTGCCCCTGCCCCTGTTCTTTTCCAGCCAGTGTGAGCTGTTGGAGTTCGGTCTGGTGGAGGGCAGCACCCTCGAGGCCCTGCCCGCGCAGATGAACCGGGTGCTGGACTGCTATGACGGAGGGCTCCCCTTCCGCAAGCTGGCCTTCGTGCGCTATGACATCACCTTGGAGTTTGCCGGTGACCTGGCCCAGGAGGGGGCGGCGGCCTTCCGATCCCTCACCAGCCGGGAGAGCTTCGTGGTGGAAAAGCGGAGCAAGAAGGCCAAAAGCGGCTTTACCCAGGTGGATGTGATCCCCCTCATCGAGGCGGTGGAGGCCGTGGAGGACCAGGGGGACACCCTCCGGCTGACCCTGCTGCTCAAAGCCCAGAACCCGGGGCTCAACCCCGACGTGCTCCTGCAGGGCTTCAAGAGCGAATACCCCCAGCTGCCCTTCGTCTACTCCGCCTGTCATCGGCGGGGAATCCTGGACGAGGACAAGCAGGTCTATCGCTGAGCCATCGCAAAAGAAACTGTTCCACAAAGGCCTAGATCATCAACTTGAATAAAAAGGGAGAGGCCCTGGGGGCCTCTCCCTTTTTGCGCATATGGGGTTTTGTAAGGTGTAGGTGGGGTGGTGTTGTTCACCTTCTCCACGTCCATAGTCTTGCCGCTGGCGTTGGTGACGGTGCGCTTGTCCAGGGCATAGCCCACGTCAGCCTGTACGGTGACCGTCACAACGGCTCCCTTTTTCGCAGCTCCGCCAGAAAAAGCGTCCTGTCCAGCATAGAGCTGGGCAGGACGTTTTTGCAGCAACTATCGTTTGTCTTCTCACATTTCCAGGCGGACTACTCCGTTCTGCTCCCGCAGCAGGACCATGGCGGACACATCGCCCCGCATGGCCTGTTCCGATTCCAGGTCCATGCGCACAGCTAGGATGTCCTCCCGGCCGGAGGGGAACTCCTTGACCTCCCGCACATTCCAGCCGATCTCGTGGATGAAGCGGATGGCATCCCCCAGGCCCACGTCCCGGCGAACTTCCAGATAGAGCGCCGTGCTGGTGGGCACCTTGAGATACTTATTGTCCACCACGTTGACCAGCAGGAGGATAAAGATGAGGATGAGATACATGATCAATGCTCCCTCATAAAAGCCCACGCCCACCGCCAGGCCCATGCAGGCCGTGGCCCAGAGGGTGGCTGCCGTGGTCAGGCCCTTGATCTGGTTACGCCGGGTGACGATGATGGTGCCCGCCCCCAGAAAACCGATGCCGCTGATGACCTGGGCACTGAGCCGGGCAGGGTCCCCCACCCCATAGCTGGCGTACATATACTGGCTGACCAGCATGGTGGAGGCTGCCCCCACGCACAGCAGCATGTGGGTGCGCAGGCCCGCCGCCCGCTGGCGGATGCCCCGCTCGAACCCGATGGTCCCCCCGAACAGCATGGCCAGCAGCAGGCGCACGAAAACCGACAGCACGTTCAAATCCCGCAGACTGCCGGTCAGATCCAGTTCGATCATCTTCCAGGCCCCCTTCCTTTTCCCGGCAAAGAGAAGAATCGAAACCGATCCCATTGCTTTCTGCCATAGTTGGTATCATTTTGCCACGTTTTTGTGACCTTGTCAAACCTTTCTCCTTTGTCGTTGCTTTTTGGGGCAAAGTAAGATATACTATTATCCATATTCATCCAATCCTCCGCAAAACCGAAAGGAGTACCCTATGTCAGACAGTCAGGCAAAACGAACAATGCCCCGGATGCTCATCAGTTTGCTGATCACCCTGGTCATCGGCGCGGTATGGTTCTATGTCTCCCTGCCCGCCATCAACCTGCACAATACCGGCTTTTACAGCTTTGTCTTTGTTCTGCTGCTGGTCTATATCCTGGTGTTCATGATCGTGCTGGGTGTAGACACTGGCAAGCAAGACATTCACCTGCGGGATTACCTCACCTTCGCCAAAAGCCAGTGCAAGGTGGTGGTCATCGCCATCGCCGTGCTGGCCATCCTCTTCGTAGTGGGCCAGATCCTCTCCGCCCCCATCTTCCGGGCCAGCTCTTACCACGAGCTGCTGGATGTGGACACCGGCGAATTCGCCACCGAGATCGAGCCCGTCTCCTACAACGAGATCCCCATGCTGGACGAGGCCTCGGCCAGCGTCCTGGGCGACCGAAAGCTGGGTGAGCTGTCGGACATGGTGTCCCAGTTCGAGGTGGCGGAGGAGTACACGCAAATCAACTACAAGGGCCGCCCGGTGCGGGTGACGCCCCTGCGGTACGGGGACTGGATCAAGTGGTTCAACAACCGCTCTGAGGGTCTGCCCGCCTATCTTATCATCGACATGGTGACCCAGAATGTGGAGGTGGTGCGTCTGGAGCAGGGCATCCGCTACACCACCGCCGAGCACTTCGGCCGCAACCTCTATCGCTATCTGCAGTTCCACTACCCCACCTATATCTTTGACAAGCCGGCCTTCGAGATCGACGAGGGCGGCAATCCCTATTGGGTCTGCCCCCGGATCCGAAAAACCATCGGGCTCTTTGGCGGCACGGACATCGACGGGGCCGTGCTGGTGAACGCCGTCACCGGGGAGCATCAGTACTATGACGCCAAGGATGTGCCGGACTGGGTGGATCACGTCTACACGGCGGATCTCATCGTCCAGCAGTACGACTACCACGGTACCTATATCCACGGCTTCATCAACTCCCTGTTCGGCCAGCGGGATGTCACCGTTACCACCGATGGCTATAACTACATCGCCATCGGAGACGACGTGTATATGTACACCGGCATCACGTCGGTGGTGTCGGATCAGTCCAACATCGGCTTCATCCTCTCCAACCAGCGCACCAAGGAGACACGTTTTTACTCCGTGGCCGGCGCCGAGGAGTACTCCGCCATGGATTCGGCACGGGGGCAGGTGCAGCAGATGAACTACACCGCCACCTTCCCTCTGCTGCTGAACATCGCAGATCAGCCCAGCTACTTCATGGCGCTGAAGGACGCCGCCGGTCTGGTGAAGATGTACGCCATGGTCAACGTCAGCCAGTACCAGATCGTGGCCACCGGCGGCAGCGTGGCGGAATGCGAGAGCAACTATCGCCAGATGCTGGCCCGGTATAACCTCATTGACCCGGCGGATACGGAGCCCTCCGCTTCGGATCAGGGGGAGGTCACCGGCGTCATCGCTGACCTCCGCAGCGCCGTTATGGATGGCAACACCTGGTACTACCTCCAGCTCTCCGACGGCACGGTGTACTACACCATCTCCGCCGCCGAGGCTCCGGAGGCCGTGATCCTCAACGTGGGCGACACGGTGACGGTGAAGTATGCCGAGGGCGAGGGCAGCATCCTGCAGGCTTACAGCGTGGCCAAGGCCGTCCCGGCGGCGTAAAGCAGAACACAGAAAAACGGCGTGACCTTGCGGTCACGCCGTTTTTTGTTCCAATGGGAGGCAGGCTTGCTGCCTGTCCTATGCAGCCTTGACGCTCCAAGGCTTTGGAAGCAGTCTCTTCGTAAGCTCAGCGCTTGCTGAACTGAGGTGCGCGACGGGCTGCTTTGAGGCCGTACTGCTTTCTGTCTTACGGGTGAAAACCGTTGATTTTACTGGGTTTTCAAGGGTGTACACCACATTTCCATTATGCGCTGCTTTTTCTCCCAACTTCGGCGTTACCGTGCGCTGAATTTTCTGCCCATTGATATACCGGACATAGGTACGTTCCTTTGTTGATCTTGTGACGATATACTGCCATACTCGCTTGAACTGCGTATATGACAGCGGACCTCCATCCTCAATTTGGCGCTGTGCTTCTTCCACTTTTTCAAGAAGTTCTTCCGGAGTCCTTGCGTACGGGTATGACGAAAGGCTCCCCGGAGCAAAGAGTAAGGGAGCGGTTAGGCTCCGATCTATATAAAAAAGCACTTAAAGAACCGAAGCTCTCTAAGCGCTTTTGGACCCAAGGATCCCAGATATGAAATTGATAGCAGGGAGGGGGCATACTCCCCGCCGTCCCCGTCTGCGCCTCTGTTTGTGAGAGGCAGAAGAAACAAAAGTGCCTGAAGACTTTCATCCTCAGGCACTGTGTTACTCATTCACTGTAATTGCTCGGCGGCAATTCTGAAACTTACATAAATATTATAGCAGGGATTCTGCCATTTCGCAAGTGAAACCTTGAGAGTTCCTGCTATAGGCTGAATGCCGCAAAGTCAATGCTCATATACAGTGAAGAAGCAGATGACAAAGCTATGGTCAAAATGCCTCGCTATCGCGCCGATAGTCAGTTCCATAGCAAAACAGGCAGCTTTCGCCGACTCTCACGCAGAAATACGACTTAGGCGGAAAGCTGTCTGTTTTTTTGCAGGCTGCTGCTTTATTGCCCAATCATTTCCGCATCAACCAGCCGACAATATCGGTTGTCTCCTTCCCCATATAACTCAAATGTACCACTAACCGTAATCTCGCTGCCCAGCTCCGGATAATCATCCGGATAGGTATGCTTACCGGTCAGTACAAACTCCAATCCCTGTGAGCAGCAAGCCATTGCATCGCCAATGATACAGGCGAAGTATTGGGCTTTCGTATCAGGGTTTTCGTAATATACAAATTGTCCCGTCATTTTAATGGTTTTTCCAATATAATCGCTGGGGGCGTTCTTCATATTATAGACTTCGGAATATACCATTGTACTGCTAAGCCTTGTGAGGTCAACATCAACACCGTCTGTGCTTTGCGTTGGTTCAGAGGCTGCAGGCTTAGACTCCGATTTCTTTTCTGAGGGCTGTTTTTGTGAAACAGAAGCCTCTGGCGCTTGGTTATCGGCTGAATCAGCTGCAGCAGTCACTTTATCTTTTTCACCTCCGCAGGCGGCGAGAGGTACAAGAGTTAGGGCAATCAGCAAAACGCACAATAGTTTTTTCATCTGCGAACACCTCCCAATACCGTGCCTGCCAGCCACGACAGACCGAAAGCGCCGATCTGAACGGCGACGATGGTGGAACCTACCGGCGTACCGGCGAGAATGGACGCCAGAATGCCGAGCAGCGCACAGAAAACCGAAAGGACTGCCGCGCAGATGGTCACGCTGCGAAAGCTCTTGAACATCCGCATGGCGGACAGCGCCGGGAAGATCACCAGTGCGGAGATCAGCAGGGAACCCACAAGGTTCATCGCCAGCACGATGATGACCGCAACGACGACGGCGATCAGCAGGTTGTAAAGCCCCGCCTTCGTGCCGGTCGCCCTTGCGAAGCTCTCGTCAAAAGTCACGGCGAAGATCTTATTGTAGAACAGGATGAACACCGCCACGACCAGCACCGACATTCCCACGCACAGCCATACCTCTGCGGGGGACAGCGTCAGAATGGAGGTGGAGCCGAACAGCGTGCTGCACACATCGCCCGAAAGATTGGACGAGGTGGAGAAAATGTTCATCAGAAGATACCCGATAGCCAGTGCTCCCACCGAGATCATGGCGATGGCGGCGTCGCCCTTGATCTTCGTATTCTGTCCGGTGCGCAGGAGCAGCACGGCGCTGAGGATGGTAATGACCATTACAAGGGGCATTTTGTTGGTGATCTGCAGCACGGCGGCGATCGCCATTGCGCCAAACGCCACGTGGGACAGACCGTCACCAATGAAGGAAAACCGCTTCAGCACCAGCGTCACGCCCAGCAGGGAGGAGCAAAGCGCGATCAGCACACCGACAATGAGCGCATAGCGGACAAAGGGATATGCCCAATAGAGGGCCAGCTTTTCCAAGATAGCAGTCATTGGCTGTCACCGCCTTTCTTCACGTCAAACAGCCGCCCTTGCGGGCTTTGAAGATAGTCCGCCTTTGTCCCAAAGAAAACGGTGTCGCCAATATGCAGAATATGGCTGGCGAATCGGACGGCGGCAGCCACATCGTGAGAGATCATGATCACGGTGATGCCGTCCTCACGGTTGATCTTTTCGATGAGCGTATACATTTCCGCCGTCACCTTGGGGTCAAGTCCGGAAACGGGCTCATCAAGAAGCAGCATTTTTTGCGTGGCGCACAGTGCGCGGGCAAGCAGCACCCGCTGCTGCTGCCCACCGGACAGCTCGCGATAGCACCGCCTTGCAAGCCGTGTAATCTGCATTTTCTCCATGGCCTCCGCCGCAAGTTTCTTTTCTTCTTTGTTATAAAAAGGACGGCTGCCGCAGCGTCCCTGGCATCCGGAGAGAACGATCTCTCTCACGGATGCCGGGAAGTCCTTTTGTACCTGCGTTTGCTGCGGCAGATAGCCGATCTCATTTTTCCTCAGCCCGTCGCCTGTCAAAATGCTGCCGCTGATGGGCGTCTGCAAGCCGAGGATCGTTTTCATAAGAGTACTCTTGCCGGAGCCATTTTCCCCTACGATGCAGAGGTAGTCGCCTGCCAGGAGCTCAAAGGTGAGGTCTTGGAGAACGGACTGCCCATCGTAGCCGACACAGAGCCTTTGACAAGTGAGCTGAGCCATAGACCTACCTCCTTACCCTAACGCTTCCTTCAGCACGGAGAGATTTTTCTCCATAACGGAAAGGTAGGTGGCGCCGTTTGCCACGTCCTTGGAGGTGGTGGACTGCATGGAATCCATGGTCAGCACCTTCTGCTTCTTCCCGGCGGTGTTCTGAACGATGGTTTCCGCGATCCTATGCTGTGCGCCCTCGATGGTCAGCACGCAGGGAAGTCCCAGCTCATCCACCTTCTTTGCAAGGAACGAAACGGTTTCAAAGCTGGCCTCGGTTTCGGCGGAGCAGCCCGCAAAGGCGGCATAGTAGCGCAGGCCGTAATCGTCCACCAGATAGCGGAACGGGAAACGATCACCGAACAGCACGGTTTTGTGCGCCGCGCCGTCCACGGCAGACTGGTACGCGCCATCCAGCGCGGAGAGCTTTTCGATGTAAGCCGCAGCGTTGGTGGCGTAGGTATCCTTGTTGTCAGGGTCAAACTCCTGCAAAGCGTTGGAGATCGCGCCCACCAGTGTTTTGGCGTTCTTCAAAGACAGCCAGACGTGCTCGTCAGCTTCCTCCCCATGGTCGTGGCCCATCAGCTCGTCAAGAATGTCCTCTACGGAAAGCGTGTCCTTCACAAAAAACGGATTGGTCTTGGCGCTCATTAAGGCATCGAAGCCATCGTTGCCGAAGTAGATATGGAAATGCTCCGCCTCGCCCGGCTCGTGGCCGTGGTCGTTGAACTGCACATATTTGGGCGCATCGGCACTGGTGGTTTCGAACTGATAACGGACGCTGCGGATCTCGCCCTCGTCATTCCGCTTCGGCTGATAACCGGCATAGGTGTATTCAGCGGAAACGGTTTTTCCGTCTCCATAAGTGAAGGTGATCGTGTTCCCGCTGATAGAAATCTTCTCGGCGTCGCATTGCCACGAGGTCTTATACTTTTCCAAATAGGTATCCTTTGTGGTCGAGCTGTCCTCGTCCTCCTCCGCCCTGTGTTGGCAGAATTTGTCCAGGTCGCCGTTCAGCAGATAGGGGTGCAGGGACTTCCACGCACCGGCGAAATCCGAGAGGGTGCGATCCTTGATGTCATCCTCCGTGAGCTGTTCATCGTGGCTGTGACCGTGACCGTCCTCCTGCATACCCTCAACGGTCTCCTCCGTTTTCACGGAATCACCCAGCACCTCCAGCAGGTTGATGACCTTCATATTCCTGTTGGCGGCGCTTTTCAGAGCATTTTTCACCCAGCCATCGGACTCGCCGCCCACATAGACAAACAAGTCGCAATCGGAGATCTTGACAATATCATCGGCGGTGGGTTGATAGCTGTGCAGGTCAACGCCGTTATCCAGCAGCATGGTGATCTCGGCGTTCTCCGCCTTGTCACCCAGGATCGCCCTGACCCAATCGTATGCGGGGAAGATGGTCGTGACGACCTTCAATTTGCCGGCTTTTCCGGCATCCTTCGGCTTTCCGCAGCCGGCAAGGACGCCGGCCAGCATCATAAGCGCAAGCAGCAGCGCAGTTATCTTTTTCATAGACTATATGTACCTCCAAATTATGATAAGAACGTAAAATTGGGCGCAAAAATACAAGGGTGACGGCAACACCGCGAAAGCCTATCCGAAAACGGATAGACTACACCCTTGTAAATAGTTCTTATTTAATCTGAAAGCTTGACCTTGAGTGAAACCAGAGTAAACGTGCGGACAACCTCCGCGCAGGAGGGAATGACCCTGCACGGGGCATACCCGACCGCCGCGGCGAAAACCGCAGCAGCACCGGCAAGCCCAATGCTCTTGAGCAGATTTTCACAGACCTGCAGCTGGTGGCAGATGGCGCAGTCCTCGCCGGAGCAGTTATGGTTGGCTTCGACCGCAATATAGACAGCGGAGGACAGCATGACAGCCGCCAGCACGGCTGCCAGCAAGCCTGTGATCAAACGAGATTTTTTGGTCATAGCCTGTCCTCCTTCCGAATGTTATTCTTCCCTGCAATCCGCGCAGGTGCCATAGAGAACTGTGTCGGCGGCGTCCAGCGTGAATTGCTCGCTCTGCGCCAGGTGCTTTGCAAACAGGGCGGCGTTGCCGCTTGCCATGTGAAAGGTTCTGCCGCATTTTACACAGCTCATGTGCAGCGCACCCTTGCAGCTTTCGGCGTCAAGGTACTGATAGTAGACCCCCCGCGTGCCGCTCTTGCTGCTGCGCCGCACTTTTTCTTCCGCCTCTAACTGTGCAAGGTTTCGATATACGGCGCTGAGGCTGATTTTTTCATCCGCCAGTGCGTCCGCAATTTGCCGTGCGGACAGCAGCTCATCCGGGTGCCGGCTCAAATAGGCAAGCAGAGCCTTCCTCTGCTGCGTGCTGTAACTGGACAAGTCACCACGCCTCCAATTTGCAATTCATTCGCAAATTAGTATACACAAGGAAAGTAGAAAAGTCAACATGCGATTTATTCGCAAATTGAACGCTTTCAATGAACGCCGCCGTGTAAAAGGCACAGCGGAAGCATATGATAGATTTTGGACTGCGGGTTTTTATCGTCTTTGCCAGGAACCCCCGCCTGACTGCGGTAACAATGCACAGCGGCAGGTTTTTCTCAAATGCTTTATGCTAATGTGTCCCAAAAGCGTGTTTGAGATTGCACTAACAGTAGAAGCATGGCAAGCCGAGAGGGCGGTATTAGAACATTTATTTTTTCGATGCTTTCCGGAATTTCCTGCATTGTTTACGTAACCGATAATCGTGGTGAATAATACAACTTCCACCTTATCAATCAAACCCTCGAAACACGAACGGCGGGACGGGCTTTACCGTCCCTCCGCTCTGCTTTTTCAGCGGTCGATGTCCTGCCTGTGCGTAGGCTGCTCTTTGGGGTTTTCCTCCCGCAGCATCGCGCAAACGCCCTTCTGCACCACCGTTTTATTTGACGATGGTGCGGAAGATCCATACCTTTATTGCAGCTTCTTCAATCGCTATTGTTCCGTTCTGCCTTTTAGCTATTCTTGAAAAACGCCACCACAACCGCGCCGGGGCCAAGGTGTGTTCCGATTACGCTGCCCACCGTTGTGTAGCGAACCTCCCGCAAATGCCCCTCCCAAATGTGGCGGCTGTCCTCGATGTACTTCAATAAAAGCGCATCGGAAAGTCCGCTGTAGCCAAGCAGCACCGGCTTGCTGAAATCAATGCCGCCCGCCTCGTCAATCTCCTGAACGAGCAGATTGTTCCCCATCTTAGAGCCGCGCGCTTTTCCAAGCAGATGTATTTCACCGTCGGTGACGGAGATCACGGGCTTGATGTTCAGTATCCCGCCGGCAAATGCTGCTGTCTTTGAAATGCGACCGCCCCGTTTGAGGTATTCGAGGGTATCCACCAAGGCAACAATGACAATATTTTTCTTCTCTTCCTCCAGAGCCTTCGCAATTTCCTCTGCGGAGGCTCCCGCGTCCAAGAACCGGAACGCAAGCTCCACCAAGATGCCGGTACCCATCGCCGCGCTTGCGCCGTCCACAACATAAATGTTTTCATATTCCGCCGCCGCAATCACGGCGCTTTGATACGTGCCGGAGAACTTGGACGCAAGGGTGATGACAACGGCGGCCTCTCCCGCCTGCCTTGCCGTTTCAAACGCGCCGATGAAGTCGTTCGGGGTTGCCTGGCTGGTGGTGGGCAGCACATCGCTCTCGACCAGCTTCTCATAGAAGGTCTTGTGGTCGATGGTCACGCCGTCAATATATTCCTCTTGACCGAAGTGAACGGTGAGGGGAACCGTATAGACCCGTTCTTTGATCTTGGGGACCAGATCCGCTGTGGAATCAACAATGATCCTTGTTTCCGATTGCATCACATCTCCTTTTCTTCACTGTTTTGGACGATAGCCTCAAGGCTTCTGCTGATGGCGGATAGACAACGGTAGAATTCAATCCGTTCATTCTCCGTGAGAGCATGGCTGATCGTTTCAAGAATACCGCCGATCTTCTCTGCAATTCTTTTGCCGGCGTCCCGCCCCTTATCCGTCAGGCGCAAGGGGCTTTTGTACCGCTTGGCGCCGGTGTCGCGCAGGAGAAAGCCGTTGGTCTCCAGATAGTCCACCGCGCGGGAAATGGTTGCCTTGTCCTCCTCACAATGCTCGCACAGCTCCGCCGAGGTCACGTTTCCCAGCGAATAAACGTAGTACAGACAGGACACATGGACGCTTCTGAGGTGATAGTCGGCCATCTCCTGATTTTTGATTTTCCGTATGTCGCGGCTGATTCTGTTGATCAAAACTGTAAATGTTTCAAATCTCTCCTGCATGACTATCCTCCACCTCTGTAAATGTTGAAGTTTCAACAAAAGAGCTTTAACACAGAGATGTTGAAATGTCAACATAGTCCTTGTATAGGGCTTCTATTCATTGATTGTGGTATCCCACGGCGCGAGGTGGCCTCGGCGCGGTTTTCGTGTTGCTCATCGAGAGGAAAAAGCGGGACGCCGAGAATACTGCAAAGCCCCGCCGGAATTGCTCCGGCGAGGCTTTGCTTTTGACCACATAAAATGCCATAGGCAGATGTGGAACACAAAGTGTTGGGAAAGGGATTAAAATCAAGAGGAAGCCGCTAAAAGCAGCTAAGAAGTTCGGGAAAGTGTTGCGGCAGCTCTTTGCGTATACAACTGCAATTGTTCGACCTTGAGCGTATTCTCCTCGTTACCGCCGCTTCGGAAGTTCTCCACTTCCGAGCTTCTGATACTCACAATAACCCTATCATTGACCTGTAAATCCTCAAAAGAAATCTTTGTAACCTTCTGCGTGGCAAAGTCGCAATAGACCATAGGAACGGACGAATAGTCGAGCAGACATCCTTCACCTAAAGTACTTTCATCGACATCGTCCTTTACCGTTATGGTTTGCTTTGCTGTATCGATTTCCGTGATCACTGCGTTGGCGATCAGAAGCGTGTCATCCTTCAATGAACCGCACCCGGACAGGGATAGCAAGAGCGTCAATAAGCACAGGGCATTCCGATTCCCCTTATATTTCTATGCAGCAGTGTCTTATCCTCCTGTTTTTGCGCTGTGGGACTTCTCCTATCTATGAAAAAGACGCCTCTTCTGCTCCTCGCGTCAGGCGGAACAGCGCACAGACCGCGTACATATAGGCGGCAAGGATCAAAGGCGCCGGCAGTCCGTAAAGCAGCGGCGCCGGGATGATGCGCCAGAACAGCTTGAGCACACCGATCTCTGCGCCGTAAGTAAAGAAGTAGTTTGCCTCCGGGCAGAGCGTGAGGCGTAATAGGAGATTGATACAGTGCGCACCTACGGCAAGCAGGCCAAAGGTCTTGAGTATCCGCGGGATATCCTTTGGGTCGGGGCGGTAAAAGCCCAGCGTCGCCAGACTCAGACCGCAGACAACAAGGAGCGCGTGGGTCACATAGTAACCAAAGATCCGCGGCAGGAACAGCGAAAAGCCGGAGAACAGAGGCTCCGGGAAGAGCAGCGCCATCAGTGCGCCGAGGGGCGCTACAAAGAAGGCGAATCCCAGTATTGAGCGGTTGCGTTTCCATAGTCCGATGGGAATCAGGAATAGATTGATGTTGCACAGGTGCAGCGGCAGCTCATTGAAAATGTTGAAGCCATTGGGATAGTATGCACGGATATACACTGCGTCCATGGACAGCGAGAGCTTGTAGCCGGTAAACAGCGCAAGATTAAAAAGGCACATGCCGATCAGAAACCGGGAGCGCCGTGCTTCCGATTTTCCGCGCAGCAGCAAGAATAAGAGCAGCGCCGCCGCTGCCGTCAGCAAAAGCAGAAGCAGATGCAGCCCGCGAAAGGGTGTTATAGAAAAATCGTTCATTTCACACGCCGGAAGTCCTTTCCGGTCTTCTCCTCAAGAAATCGTTTAAGTTCCTCCACCGTCCCGCCGGTGAGGGTGCGCTTGTCCAGAGGCTGCGCATAGCGTTTTTTCATCAGAAGGATGATGTAGCCCTGCGACTCCGCCATGGCGTCGATCAGTTCATAGCGGAACGTGGAGGTGGTGACCTCCGTAACGACGGTATAGGACTCCTCGCCGAACACAACATGATAGTCCTTTGTGCCTGCCAGCGTGTTTTTACAGGCGATCATGCCGTTGAACCGGTCCTGAAACAGCAGAACGGACAGCAGCATCACCTCTACCAGCAGGGAAATCACCGTACTGGCATCAAGCGTAAAAGGCTCTCCGTCGAATGGGATCAGCAGCAATGCGTTGATGAAAAAGACGCTCCAGCCGAAAATGGCCCAAATAATGTTTCTCTTTCGCCGCAGCACCCTGCGCATCGCGCGGGCAGCTACGGTCATAGAATGATTCGTGATATCACTGTGAATTTCAAAAGTCATTCATTTTCTCCGTTGTAAGTAATTCTGCACCCGCAGGGCTGGCGGTGTTTCGCAGCCGCCTCCGGACAGCATAAGCTGTCGCTTGTTTATTCTACCATACCGAAAATAAGGTCCATGTTAAGTTTTTCGAATTCTCAAAGGGAGGCCTCCGATGTGCCTTTGTCAAGGCGCCTGCCGAAAGGCTCTTCTGATGCACGACCTAACCACTCCAAATGCTTCCGGGCTCTGCGTGAAAATCCATTCTCGTCCGTTGGAAATGGGCTGTTGCCAGAACAGCCCATTAAAGTTCATGTATCGGCAAGCATATATTACTCGCTCTTTTCTTTGCTTTTTTCGTCCGCGAAAAGTGCATGGCCAAGCGCCATCCCTATCATGGAAGCAATCGTTCCGATAAAGAAAACGCTGAGCGTTTGCAAATCGACCCGATCAAAGATCAAGCTTTCTCTCATGCCATAGCTCGCATAGACGGAAAGCATGAACATAAGGCCAAATCCAATCGGCGCCAGCCACTTGTACTTTCCCCAATAATTGTTTTTCCCGATCAAAAGAGACAGAACGATCGTGGCGGCCGGGAGCATAATCCATTGGGCTCCACCTGCCTGTGCTTCCGTAATACTTCCCGCGGAAAAACGCCATGACGCCATAATATTGAACGCCCAAATTACCAGATAGGACAAAACTAACAGCAGCTTTGATAACCTGACTTTACTCTTTACTGTATTCGTGCTTTCTTCGATATAATCCAGATAGTCTTTCATAGGGCCTTCTCCTTTCAAGAGGTAGTCAAGGCTGACACTATACAACTCACTCATTTTAAGCACACTTACGATATCGGGGTAGGATCTCTCATTCTCCCAATTCGATATTGTCTGTCTGCTGATGCCAAGGGCTTGTGCCGCTTGTTCCTGTGTGATCTTCGCATCCGCTCTTGACTTTTTGATTTTGCTACCAATATCCATACGCTTGCCCTCCCAACATGAACTTCATCTGGATTATGCCCTATATGAAAAGCACTGTCTATCAAAACGCTTTTACAAGTCGAAATTTCTCTGTCAAAATGCTTTTACATCCTGCTGTTTTACCTGAAATACCCTGACTTATCTGCCCGCCGGAAGCGTGATCTCAAACACGGCGCCACTATCCCCGTTGTAGGCGCGGATCGTTCCCTTATGCAGGTGGATGATCTCCTTAGTCAGGGCAAGGCCAATGCCGGATTTTCCGCTTTTTCCCATGTAGAAGCGATCAAAGATGTGGGGTAGGTCTTCCTCGGCAATACCGTCCCCGTCGTCCTGTATCCGTATCGTCACATGACGCTTGTCCGCACGGCAGGTCAGGCGCAGCTGGCTGCAGGCATAACGCACACCGTTGGATAGGATATTGGTGACCGCTCTGCGCAGCCGGGTATCATCGCAGCTGACCATAACGGGCGTTTCGGGGAAGTCCGGCGTGATGGTGATACCGCTGGCGGCGGCTGCCGGCTCCACGGCGCGTATGCTGTCGTAGAGCAGTTCCCGAATATCCATCTCGGAAAGGGTAAGCGGCTGCCGCCCCATATCGATTTTCGAGATGTCCAGGAGCTCTTCCACCAGCTCCGTCATGCGGTCGCTCTCCGCCAGAATCACCTCCGCCGCGCTGCCTGTGTCCATTACGCCCGCCTGTATCCCCTCCGCATAGCCCTGTATCGCCATAAGCGGCGTTTTCAGCTCATGGGAGGCATTCTGGAAGAAGGTTTGCTGCCGCTCCGCCTCCTTCTCAATATCCCTGCCGAAGCGGAACCCCAGCAGGCACATGACGGAGGAGATCGCCAGCAGCACC
>ERZ773107.2229-NODE-2229-length-15067-cov-5.563216_pt1 | contig 15067 bp, 11 predicted proteins | sample MGYA00580571_ERZ773107 | MGnify/ENA primary metagenome ERZ773107 (study PRJEB29015, sample SAMEA2737843) | human gut metagenome | biome: human gut; feature: human-associated habitat; material: faeces | place: China | collected 2012 ... | reverse complement strand
GTTAGATGAACTGTTAAATGTTATTTTTGCTACCCATCAGGCAACCGTAGACGGAAAAGGAAAGCAGTTCGACATCGAAGGACACCATGCGCTGGCAAGAAAAGCGGCAGAGGAGAGCGTTGTCCTGCTGAAAAATAAAGACAGTATCCTTCCATTAAAGCCGGGAACAAAAGTGGCAGTGATCGGTGATTTCGCAAAGACACCACGTTATCAGGGCGCAGGTTCTTCTCTTGTCAACCCGACCAAGCAGCCGGAGGCGATTCTGGATGTGATCGGAGAGAGCGGACTTGTGATGACTGCGTATGAACAGGGCTATATCCGCAACCGCAAGTCGAACGCAGCACTTGTCAGGGCAGCCGTGGAAGCAGCAAAGAACGCAGATGTTGTCCTTGTATTTGCAGGATTGGACGAGATCAGCGAGTCTGAGGGACTTGACCGTACCCACATGCATATGCCGCAGGCACAGAATGAACTGATTGATGAGATCACAGCTGTAAACTCTAATGTAGTCGTTGTGCTCTCCGCAGGATCTTCGATTGAGATGCCATGGTTTGATTATGTAAAAGGAATCGTACATGGATACTTAGGCGGGCAGGCAGGTGCTTCTGCCATGATGAATGTCCTGACCGGAAAGGTATGCCCGTCCGGAAAATTGAATGAGACATACCCACTCCATTATGAGGATACACCGGCGTTTCACTACTATCCAAGTAAAGAACGAAGCAGTGAGTACCGCGAAGCACTTTATGTTGGATACCGTTATTATACAACAGTCGGAAAAAGAGTCCGCTTCCCATTTGGTTATGGATTAAGCTATACAAAATTCGCATACAAAAACCTTCGCATAGAAAAGGACGGAGTTACATTTACAATTGAAAATACCGGTTCTGTAACAGGTGCAGAGGTTGCCCAGCTTTATGTTGGAAAACAGTCAGAAACAATTTTCCGTCCGGTTCGGGAGCTGAAAGGATTCGCGAGAGTGACTGTTGCACCGGGAGAGGAAAAGGAAGTCCATATCCCATTTGATGATAAGACGTTCCGTTTCTATGACACCAGAACAAACACCTGGGAAGTAGAATCCGGTACATATCAGATCATGATCGGCTCTGATGCAGAGACAATGGTATTAGAAGGCTCGCTGGAAGTAGAAGGAACTGTGACAGACGGCGGCTACAGCAAAGAAATTTTACCGGAATATTTCAGCGGAAAAATTGAAAATGTGGATGACATCGAGTACCGTGAACTTTATGGACGTGAGATCCCGGATGGAAGCTGGAGTGGAGAGATCCAGATAAATGATGCAGTATGCCAGCTTTATTATGGAAAAGGAATTTTTGGAAAACTTTTCTATGGAGTATTAAAATTACTCCTTAAGATCAGCGAGTGGCAGGGTAAACCGAACTTAAATGTTCTGTTCAACTATAACATGCCAATCCGTGGTTATGCGAAGATGACAGGTGGATTTGTCACAATGGAGATGGCTAGAGCCTTAACAGAGATGGCAAATGGACACAGAATCAAAGGAACCGCACACCTGATCAGGGCAGCGATCAAGAGAGACTAAAATAATTATGATATAGGAATTCCGTTATGGGAAGCAGCACGATATTCGCGTGGTCTGCTTCCCATAATTGTTTTAAACTGCTTTGAAAAATAGCTTGGGTTGGAAAAACCGCAATTTAAGGCAATATCTGTAATCGGACAATCTGAGTCTGTCAGAAGTTCTGCGGCATGAAAGACACGGATCCTCTGCAGGTACTCGATTGGGCTGTAATGCAGATACTGCTGGAAAATGCGCTGACATTCCCTGGGACAGATATTTGCAGTCTGTGCGATCTCGGCAACCGAGATATTTTTATCCAGATTCTGATGAATCCAGGTGAGCATTTTTTTCAGACGCTCATCCTGCACAGAGGACATGGAGGAACCAGAGGAAGCGGAAAACCTTGACATAATAAAAAGCAGGATATTCGATAGTGCATTTCTTACCTGAAATTCATATCCATAACTTTCATTGAGACATGCACGATAGGCAGTGTCAAATTCCTTAAAATAAAGAGAATCCGCCTCTGTATCATGGAACAGAAGACAGGAGGAACCGTTTTCAAGTAAAGGACGCACGTATTTCAGATAAAATACGCTTTCTGGAGTGCCGCAGATCATAGTGCTGCTGAACACAAAAGAGCGGAACAGGCATGGCATAGTTGTTTTTGGAATAACAGCGTGAATAATCCCTGTATTAATAAAAAAGCCTTCACCCGCATGCAGCTCATATGACTGGTCACCAATGCGGACTGTGACAAGACCCTCCCGTAAAACAAAAAGTTCCAGTTCACTGTGCCAGTGCGGCGGAACACTTCCGGCGACATAGCGGTGCAGATCCATATCGTTCAGGGAAAGATCAAACAATTGAGCATTTTTTTTAATTAATTCTTTGCCGGATGCATCCAGCGATAAAGTGAGTGAGTTGTTGAGCATACATACACCGCCTTGTCGTTTTTGTTATATTATAAGTCGCATATCCTAAAGATACAATCCTATTTTATATGGTAAAATCATTGGAAAAAGGAAAATATCAAGACTATAGAATAGTCTGAATTGTTGCAGTTGTAAAAATATAGATAATTGTGAAACGCATAGAGAACTCTCATAACGTAAATTGGAGTTTCGCAAACATCAAAAAAAGGAGAGCGGAAATGAAAAATACGATAATATTTGATATGGACGGTTTACTCGTTGACAGTGAGATAATTTCTTATCAGTTATATCGTGATCTGACCGGCGGATATGGGCACCCTATGACTCAGGAGGAATATGCGAGCGATTATAGTGGAAAAACAAGTGCTGCCAACATGAAGCTTTTATTAGAGCAATACCAGCTCCCGATTTCATTTGAGGAGGGAATGACTTTTGTTGATGAACAGGAACAGGAGTATCTCAAGGCAGGAGTTGCATTAAAACCGGGTGCCCGCGAACTTCTAGCGTATCTGAAGGAAAAACATTATAAGATATTATTGGCAAGTTCCAGTACTGAGGAACGTGCGGAGTGCATTTTAAAGCAAAATGGTATCCGGGCATATTTTGATCATCTTGTATTCGGAGTAAACGTCAAACGCGGGAAGCCATTTCCGGATATTTTTCTCAAAGCGTGCGAGAAGGCAGAGGAGCCACGCAGTCATTGTCTTGTGTTAGAAGACAGCGAAGCGGGGATTCAGGCGGCATATTCGGCAGGAATCGACGTGATCTGTATTCCGGATATGAGAGAGCCTGGGGAAACATTTCAAAAAATGGTAATCGCACAATTAATCTCTTTGAAAGATGTGATCATCTGGCTGCAGACATTGCAGTTTACATCATAGTCGGAGGCGAGGGTACGGTGGATGCACTCGTAGAGCTTCTTTCTCTATTCTGTCTGGCGTATGCTCACTGGATGAAGCCATGGATACAGAGACTGCACGGAAAAATGTTACAAACCAGTCTTGGTTTTTGTTCGGTCACGACCGACTCGGCTGCAACCGAATAAAAATTGACTTTCTCGTAGATAATAATTATACTGAGTATATCAGGTTGCTAATATGCAACATAATAGTTTGACAGAGCGAAAGTTTATCGATTTTGAAAAAGAGAAAGACAGGTTTGTAATTATGAAATTTTACGGCAGGGAGACAGAGCGAAAAAAATTGTATTCCATGTTTCATACAGAAGGTCAGATGATCGCTTTGATCTATGGAAGAAGAAGGATTGGAAAAAGTGAGTTGATCAAGCAGGTACTCAAAGAGACGGAAATAAAGAGTATTTACTATGAATGTAAACAGACAACCGAACGGAATAATGTTGACAGTCTTTCAGAGCTGGTGGGAGAAGTGTTTGATTTCCCCAAACCAGCATTTGCGGATATGGAAAGTCTGCTCAGATTTTTGTTTCGAACATCGGAAAAAGAGCCACTCATTCTTGTTTTGGACGAATATCCTTATCTGCGTGAAAATGTGAAAGGGCTTGACAGCGTGTTACAGTCTGTGATTGATGAATACCGGGATTCTTCTAATGTGAAGTTTATTATCTGCGGTTCATATGTAGATACGATGAAGGAACTTCTTGCCAGACAAAATCCATTATATGGAAGGATTGATCTTACATTGAATCTGAAACCAATGGATTATTATGAATCGTCAATGTTTTATGCCGGTTTTTCAGATGAGGACAAAGTCAGGATTTACAGTGTATTTGGTGGAATCCCATACTATAACCGACTGATTGATGAGAAGAAAAGTGTGAGAGAGAATATCATAGACCTGATCGCATCGCCGGGGGCACGTTTAGAAAACGAAGTGTCAATGTATTTAAACTCGGAAATATCAAAGATTACAAATGCCAATGAAGTGTTTGAGGCACTGTCAAAAGGCTTTTCCAGATATAAAGATATCCTTGACCAGTCCAATGTATCAAGCGGACCGGCTCTTGTTGATATTCTTGATAAGCTGATCCGAATGGATGTAGTAGCGAAGGAAGCTCCGATCAATGATGAAAATAATAGAAAAAAGTCGGGTTATTTTATTTCAGATAATCTTTCATTATTTTATTATAAATATATTTTCCGCAATATATCCCGGATGAATATTATGGATTCTGAGGTCTTTTATGAAAAATATATTTCCGAGGATTTTGAAACGAAATATGTTCCAAAAATATTTGAGGATGTATGCAGACAATATCTGATCCGTAAAAACCGAATGGGATGCATGGATGAGATTTTTGAAAAAATAGGCAAGTATTACTATGATGATCCGGTGGAAAGAAAAAATGGAGAGTTTGACATCGTCACTTTAGATGACAAGGGATATATTTTTTATGAAGCAAAATTCCGGAAAGAACCTGTGACAGAGCAGATGATCGAAAAAGAGATTGCACAGGTAAAACAGACGGGATGGGAATGTTATAAATACGGATTTTTCTCAAAATCTGGGTTTGCATGCGAAAAACGTGAAAATTGCAGCTTGATCGAATTGAAGGAGCTATACCGATAAGCGAGATTCTATTTTGAGGAACAGGGGACCAAAGGCTGTGGTGCAATCTTAAAGTAGAATGTGATTTTACTTTAAAAGATGATATGATTTAAGTAAATAAGAAAATAAGGTTATGAGAAAAAAATTTATAACGTTTATTGTGGCAGGTTTATTAATCATATCGTTAGCCGCATGCGGGGAAAATCAGACATCAGATAAAACAGAAAATAGTAGTGAGGAGCAGAGCAAAGATCTGACATTTGCAGACCTTGCAAAATATTCATTCGTATTCTGCAGTGGTGCAGGTGGATGGTCTACCGATTTTGAAATCGAAAAAGATGGTTCTTTTAAGGGGGCGTATCATGATTCGGAGATGGGATATGGAACGTTGTGAAAAACTGATCGGGTATTTAAACGAACCGGTGACATGTCCATAGTGAAAAGAATCCTTTGCAGATTCATGAAATTGTGTTCGGCACAGAAGGGATAGCATAGATGATAAATATTGCAATTGTTGAAGATGAAGCAATGTATGCGAAACAGCTTCAGGAATTTTTACACCAGTATGAAAAAGAAAATGGTGAAGTTTTTAATATTACGGTTTATTCCGATGGGGATCAGATTGTTCATAAATATAAATCCCAGTTCGATATTATCCTCATGGATGTAGAGATGAAGTTCATGGACGGAATGTCAGCGGCGGAAGAGATCCGGAAGGTGGATACAGAGGTTGTCATTATTTTCATTACGAATATGGCACAATACGCAATCAGAGGTTATGCAGTAGATGCACTGGATTATGTGTTAAAACCGGTGTCGTATTTTGCTTTTTCACAGCGTTTAAACCGTGCCATCGGTCGCATGAAGAAGAGGGAGCAGAAGGTTATTACCGTCAATATCAAGGGCGGTGCTGTCAGGATCAATATTGCCAATATATATTATATCGAGAGTCAGGGGCATACGCTTGTGTTGCACACGATCCTTGGAGATTATGAGTCACAGGGAACAATGAAGGAAGTTGAGGAGAAACTTGCGGATCTGAATTTCTGCAGAGGGAATAAAGGATATCTGATCAATCTGCAGCATGTGGACGGTATTCAGGACGGGTGTGCGGTTGTAAAAGGAGAGCCACTGTTACTGAGCCGCTCGCGCAAGAAAGAATTCATGGAAGCATTGACGAATTATTGGGGAGAGGTTGTGAAATGATCGATAATCTTATGCCGGATATCCCGCGAATTTATACGGCAATTGCGGAATGGGCGGCGTGCATGATTTTTATTACATCTTTAAAAAAGAGATACACCGGTTGGACGACGGGTGGCATTGTGATAGGACTGCTTATCGTGCAGTGTCTGTTTTTGGTGACGACCGGAAATGTGCCGATTTTTTTCTGGATTCCTTGTATGATCATTGCAGTAATGCTTATGATAGGTTTTATTTATTTTTGTTGTGACATTAATTTCCGTGATGCCGGATATTTCGGAATTATCGCATTTGTTGTAGCGGAATTTATGGCATCACTGGAATGGCAGATAACGTGTACGATCTGGATGAAAAGACCGTTCGGGAGAATGACAGGGGTATTCGCCCTTGTTGCTATATATAGTATAGTTGCCTGGATTTTATGGAGAATTCTGCATACACACTTACCGAAGGATGGAGACCTGGATATCAGTATGAAAGAATCGTTTTCCGCCGTCCTGATCGGAATATCTGTTTTTGCTGTCAGTAACCTGAGCTTTATTTCAGCAGACGGAGTGGTATCCGGACAATATGCCCTCGGGATCGGACAGATCCGTACGATCGTTGATCTGGGAGGAATCGCAGTTTTATACGCACATCTTATTCAATGTGGAGAATTGCGTGTGAAGAGAGAACTGGAGGCAGTCCAGAACGTACTCCAGAATCAGTATATCCAGTATAAGCAGTCAAGAGAGAGCATTGATCTGATCAATTATAAATATCATGACTTAAAGCATCAGATCGCAGTGCTTCGGAGTGAGACAGATCCGCAAAAGCGTAACGAATTTCTGAACCGTATGGAAGATGAGATTAAGCAGTATGAGGCACAGAATAAAACGGGAAATAAGGTACTTGATACAGTTCTTACAAGCAAGAGCCTCTATTGTACAAAGCATGATATCACATTTACCTGTGTGGCGGATGGAACATTGCTTGATTTTATGGATATTATGGATATCTGCAGTATCTTTGGTAACGCATTAGACAATGCGATCGAATGTGAACTTAAGATCGCGGACAAAGAAAAACGTCTGATCCATGTCACCGTATCCCAGCAGAAAAATTTCCTGATCCTTCGATTTGAGAATTATTATGAGGGTGCACTGAAGATGAAAGAAGGACGTCTTCTTACGACTAAGCGTGAGAAAGAGTTTCATGGTTATGGAATCAAGAGCATTAAGTATACGGTAAATAAATATGGCGGAGCAGTCAGCATTGATACGAAGAAAAACTGGTTTGAGTTAAAAGTGCTGATCCCGATAAAAAAAGAACAAGAAGTGCCAAATGACAAATAATTATGTAAACCAAATGCCCGAAAACCGGACCCTTTTCCGGCAGTCTTAAGCGCAGTCTTGTGAGGCTGCGCTGCTTTTTTTGCGCCGATGGCACAAAAGACTTAAATAATTTGAAATCTCTGCGAAAACCGTTGAAAAATCACAGCCTTCCGTTATAATGAAAACAGTCGAAATCCGCAGAAAACAATGGAGGAGAAAACCATGCGCAAACGCTTTTTGTCCCTGCTGCTCGTGCTCGTCTGCGTGCTGACGCTGGCCGCCGCGCCGGTCGCCGCTGCAGAACCGGACGCTGCGCAGTCCCCGACACCTACGACAGAGCCTGCCGTCCCCTCGTCGGAGCCGACAGCCCCGGTCGAACCCAGCACCGAACCCAGCCCGGAGCCCAGCCCCGAGCCTACACCTACCGGCCCCTGGTATCAGGCGGCGATGGAATTTGCCTGTGCGCACGGCATCCTGCTCGGTGACGAGCACGGTGATCTGCTGCCGATGGGCAATGCCTCGCGCGCGCAGATGGCCGCCATGCTCGTGCGCGTGTTCGGCTGCGCGGCAGGGAAGGACATTGCGTTCTTTTCCGATGTGAACCGGGATGCGTGGTACTATCCGGAGCTGAGCACCGCCGTCCAGATGAATATCCTCAGCGGCTACGGTGACGGCACGATCGGCCCGAACCGCAGCATCACGCGCCAGGAGGCGATGTCCGTCTTCGCGCGCGCCTTTGCAGTCTCTGACGGCACGGCTGCAGACCTTCAGTCTTTCCCGGACGCCTCCGGTGTCAGCGGCTGGGCGGTCGCCTCCGTGGCCGGTCTGGTCAGGGCCGGCATCGTCAACGGCGATGATACCGGCCATCTGAACCCCACGGCCAGCATCACCCGCGCCGAGATCGCGCAGATGCTCTATGAGCTCGGCCTGCAGTTTTGCAGCGATGCCGACGCGCTGCCCGATTCCGGCCGCGTGATCTATACCGGCGCCGCGCCCCTGACGGCGGACGCCTTTACCGGCACGCTCTACCTCGGCGGTGCCGCCGGGCGCGACCTCGGCGCTCTGAACATCACCGGTACGCTGGTCGTGCGCACCGATCCGAACGGCACGGTCACCGTCGGCGGCGCGGTCGATGCGCTCACCGCTGCAGCCGAGGGCACGACGGTCGCGGGCAGCGGCCATGCCGGCCTTGTGCGCGTGCTTATGCGCGGCTGCACGGTCACGCTCGCAGCCGATAAGACCAGTCAGGAATATGACATCATGCTTCAGGGTGTCGGCACGGTCGTGACCGATCCCGTGCCCGCGCTCTCGCCGGAGTGCCGCGCCATCGACCTGTACGTGACCTATCGCTATTTCCCCGCGGAATACAAAGCCGCCCCCGGCAAGGCGACGCTCGTCTGGTATGTTGACGGCGTGCAGCAGCCGACGCGCAGCTATACGCTCGACGGCAGCTCCATTACGCCGGGCTTCCACATTGCCGAGTCGGTCTGGAAGCGCGATATGCCCACGCAGCACACGGTGGAGATCCTGTTCTTGTGCGGCACGGATGCGATCCGCACGACGTTTGTCGTCCCGGTCAACAACTATTCGGACGCGGAGTATCAAAGTCTGCAGAGCGCGCAGTACCCGTATCAGCTCCACGTCGTGCGCAACCAGTGCACGGTGCTGGTCTATGGTCTGGATAAGAGCGGAGAATACTCCATCCTCCATCACGCCTTCGTCTGCGGCCCCGGCCAGACCACGCCGATCGGCACGTTCCGCACGCCGTTCAAGGCGGCCTGGCATCCGCTGCAGGGCTGCTGGGGGCAGTACTGCACGCAGATCGTCGGCAACTATCTCTTCCACTCCTCGCCGTATAACAGCCCGAACAAGAATGACCTGTCCTACCGGCTGTATAACCAGCTTGGCACGGTCTGCTCGCACGGCTGCGTGCGCCTGACGGTGGCGGATGCGAAGTGGATCTATGACAATTGCCCGCTCGGTACGACGGTGAAGATCTACAATGCCTCGTCCCTACCCGTGCCGAAGCCGTCGGCTCCGTGGCTGGACATCACGAGCCCGAACCGCGGCTGGGATCCGACCGATCCCGACCCGGCGAACCCGTGGAGACAATAAAACGATTCCCCGGAGCGATCAGCTCCGGGGAATTTCTGTTCAGGTCTCAAAGCGGACGATCGTGCACAGCGTGTCCGCACTGTACAGACACACAAACGCGCCGTCGTCTGCGGCGGTATACTTGAGCGTGACGGTCTTTGTGTCCTTGACCGCCTTCGGATAGACGATGCGAAAGCCGCGAAATGCGTCGCAGCGCATGGTTTCCGGCAGCGCCTCAAGCGCGAACTCGAGATATCTCGTGTTGTGCACATGACCGTTAAAATCAATGTCGCAGCGTCGCAGCGGCAGCACCGTCTGCGTGTCAAAGACAGCGGGCGCGCGCAGCCGCGGCGCAGTGTCGGGGAAGACACTGCGCGCCTCCGGCCGGTAGGACGCGAAGCGCTCGCGGTCGATGCGCACGATCTTTTCCGCGCGCAGGTCGAACAGGATCAGCCGCGATTCGGCGCGCACGAGCTCCGTTCCGCTCGTGTCCGTGATCGTGTAATCTCGGAAAACGCGTCCCACGGGGGCATTGTCGCGCACCCAAGTCGCGACCTGCAGGGGGGCTTTGCTCTGTGGCCGGCGCACGATCTCGACGCGCCAGTCGGTCAGCACCCATGTGATGCCGCGGCGGCTGCCGTCGATCACATCGTCGCCGGAGGAATCTGAGTGGCGGCTCGCGGTGTTTTCCAGAATGCGCAGGATCGCCTCATAGGCGAGCTTGCCGTCGCGGTCAAAATCGGCGACGCCGGGGCAGTAGGTCTCGGTGTAAAACATGGCGCACCTCCCTCAGACTTCCGGCAGACAGCCGTTTGCGAACATCCAGCTGTATGCCAGCGCCCACGAGCCGAACAGGTCCGTCTCGTGCAGGGCGCGCACCTGTGCGCGTGTGTACCAGCCGGATTCGATCTCCTCCATGGGGTCGCTGCTCGGGCGGAACGTTCCCTCGGCGATGCCGAACAGGCACACCGTGCGCTCGTCGCCGATGCCGACCGTGCACGCCGCCGGCGGCAGCACGTGCGTGATAGCGACCAGCCGCAGCCCCGTTTCCTCGCCCAGCTCGCGGCGTGCGGCCTCCTCGGGTGTTTCGCCCGGCTCGATGAGTCCGCCGGGCAGCCCGTAGATGCGCTGGCCGAGCTCCATGCGAAACTCGTGGTTGAGCGCCATGCGTTCGCGCTTTGCGTCTGTGAGCACCATGACGACCGCGTCCGTGCGGTGCTGCTGCAGGTGCGCGAGCGAGTCGATGTTCCGGTCACGGCTGACCATCTCATAGGTGCGCGGGCAGCCGGTGCGGTCAATATAATGCAGGTCATAGCGGTGCAGGTATGCGCCGCCGTCTTTTTTTTCAATGTCAACGAATTGCATGGGCTTCTCCTCTTTGCAGGTGATAGTCTAGCATACCACGTTTTGCGCCGCCCGACAACAAAAAAGATCAGAGCGGCGCCGGAAGCAGCGGCTGCTCTGATCTTTTTTGGGGGAAGAAAGAAGGGGCATCTCTGACGCGAACGGTCATCACGTCCCAATGACTGTAGCACAGCTTTCTTAAAATATTGTGAGAGATCAGCCGCTTTCCGGCATGTCCACAATGCCGTGCGCGAGCTTGAGCTGCAAAATACGCAGCACGCTCTGATCGAGCGCCGCCTGCGTGAGCGTCCCGTCGGCGAGCGCCTTTTCGATGGCCGCGGCCGTGCCGGGTACGTCGCTGATCTCAAGCAGCATATCGTTTCCGGCGGCGAGCGCAAGCACGGCCTTTTCACCGTCTGTGTACTGCGCGAGCGCCTGCATCTGCAGCCCGTCCGTGACGATCACGCCGCGAAAGCCGAGGTCGTAGCGCAGCAGATTCGTGACGATCTTGCGCGACACGGAGGCGGGCGCATCGTCCATCGTCGGCACGGTCAGATGCCCGACCATGACCATGTCCGCTCCGGCGGCGATGCCGGACACGAACGGCTTGAGATCCTCCTGCCGCAGCTGCGGCAGCGTCTTGTCGACCGTGGCGGCGCCGTCGTGCGAGTCCGTGGCCGTGCTGCCGTGGCCGGGGAAGTGCTTCAGACAGCAGATGACGCCCCCGTCGTGAAAGCCCTTGACGGCGGCGGCGACAAGCTCTGCCGCCTCGTCATAGTCGTCGCTGTAGGCGCGGTCGCCGATGGCGTTGCTGCGCTTGTTCGTCCAGACGTCGGCCACGGGCGCAAAGTCCGTGTTGAAGCCGTAGGCCGCGATGTCGCGCGCGATGGTCTGTGCATTGTCGTGCGCGCCCTGCGTACCCTGTGCGCGGTAGCTGTACATGCTGCCGAGCTTCGTCGTGCCGACGGTGTTCATCAGCCGCGCGACGCGGCCGCCCTCCTCGTCGACCGAGATGAGCGGCGCCGTTTTGCACCCGTTCGAAAGCGCAGCGGTGAGCGCTGTAAGCTGTTCGCCGGAGGTCATGTTCCCCGCCGAGAGCAGCAGACCGCCGACGGGGTAGGCACGCAGCGCAGCGGCGAGACTGTCCGTCATGCCCGTGACGGTGCCGCCGCCGGTGAGCGCCTCCGGGTGTACGATCAGCAGCTGGCAGATCTTCTCCTGTGTGGTCATGCCGTCGAGCAGCGTCTGCGCCGCATCCTTGCGCACCTTGGCCGAGGTGCGCGGCGTGGGCGAGGGCTGCGCGGCATCCTGTCCGCGCCGGACGCATATGACCACAAGCACGACCGCCAGCACCGTGAGCACGAGCAGGTAGACGAGTGCGCGCCAATTTTGTTTTGCAGTTATCCAAAAATCATTTCGTTTCATGCCGTCATTTTACCGCAGCGGCTGCAAAAACGCAACACCGTCTCCTCGACGTGCCGGACTTGTTTCGTTCACAAATATGTGCTATAATAATGGACAAAATTTTGGGGTGCGACCCCAGACAGGAAGTGCTTTCTTTTATGACAAAAATTGATATTTTCTCCGGTTTTCTCGGTGCCGGCAAGACCACGCTGATCAAAAAGCTGATCGCCGAGGCATACACGGGCGAAAAGATCGTGCTGATCGAAAACGAGTTCGGTGAGATCGCCATCGACGGCGGCTTCCTCAAGGACTCCGGCGTACAGATCAACGAGATGAACTCCGGCTGCATCTGCTGCAGCCTCGTGGGCGACTTTGCCGATGCGCTCAAAAAAGTGCTCGAGCAGTTCCACCCCGACCGCATCCTCATCGAGCCCTCGGGCGTCGGCAAGCTCAGCGACGTCATCCGCGCGGTGCAGGGCGTGCAGTCCGATGAGCTGGTGCTCAACGGCTTCACGACCGTCGTGGACGCCAACAAGTGCAGGATGTATATGAAAAACTTCGGCGAGTTCTTCAACAACCAGGTCGAGAACGCGAGCGCCATCATCCTCTCGCGCACCGAGGGCATCCGCCCCGAGAAGCTCGACGCCGCCGTGGCGCTGCTGCGTGAGAAGAACCCGACCGCGACCATCGTGACAACGCCCTGGACAGAGCTCGACGGCAAGCAGATCCTCCAGACGATGGAGCGCCGCGACACGCTCTCGGCCGAGCTCGAGCACCTCAAGGCCGAGGCCGCCGAGGAAGAGCATGAACACCATCATCATGACCATGACGATGACGATCATACCTGCTGCTGCGGCCATCATCATGACCATGACGAAGATGACGACGATGAGCATGAGCATGAGCATCATCATGACCACGATGACCATGACCACTGCTGCGATCACGACCATGATCATCACGACCATGACCACGACCACTGCTGCGGCCACGATCATGACCACCATCATCACCACGCCGACGAGGTGTTCACGAGCTGGGGCACGGAGACGCCGCGCAAGTACACCGACGACGAGATCTGCACCGCACTCGACGCGCTCATCAACGAGCACCGCTACGGCGTCGTTCTGCGCGCCAAGGGCATCGTGCCCGCGACCGACGGCGGCTGGATCCACTTTGACTACGTGCCCGGTGAGTCCGATGTCCGCCGCGGCAGCGCACAGGTCACCGGCCGCGTGTGCGTGATCGGTTCGCATCTGGCCGAGGATGCGCTGAAGGAGCTGTTCCACATTGGCTGATAAAAAACAGCAGGCGCCGGACGTTCCGGTCTACCTCTTCACCGGGTTCCTCGAGGCCGGCAAGACGAAGTTCATTCAGGAGACGCTCGAGGACAACCGCTTCCACAAGGGCGAGCGCACGCTGCTGCTGCTGTGCGAGGACGGCGAGGAGGTCTACGAGCCGGACAGGTTCTGCGCCGGAAATGTCTACGTGCGCAATGTCGACGAGGAGTCCGACCTCACGCGCGACTATCTGCTCGCGCTGCAGGACGAGCTGCACCCCGAGCGCGTGCTCGTGGAGTACAACGGTATGTGGATGCTCGACTCGCTCTACGGCAGCCTGCCGGAAAACTGGGCGGTCGCGCAGGAGTTTCTCTTCTGCGATGCGACGACGTTCGTGAGCTACAATGCGAATATGCGCCAGCTCACGGTCGACAAGCTCAAGAGCGCCGAGCTCGTCGTGCTCAACCGCTACAACGACAGCATGGACCGCATGGAGATGCACCGCATCATCCGCGCCATCTCCCGCCGCTGCGACATTGCCTATGAATATACCGACGGCAAGGTCGTGTACGACGACATTGAGGATCCGCTGCCGTTTGACGTTGACGCGCCGGTCATCGAGATCGAGGACCGCGACTTCGCCCTCTGGTACCGCGACATGTCAGAGGAACCGAAGAAATACGACGGCAAGACCGTCGAGGTCAAGTGCCGCTGCCTCGTGCGCAAGAACGTGCCGAAGGGCTGCTTCATCGCCGGCCGGCACATCATGACCTGCTGCGTGCAGGACATTCAGTTCGCGGGCGTCGTGTGCGTGTGGGAACACGCCGATGAGATCCGCAACGACGAGTGGGCGATCATCACGGCCCGGCTGGACTACAAGTTCCACCGCGCCTACGGCCGAAAAGGCCCGGTGCTCACGGTGCTGTCCGTGCAGGAGGTCGAAAAGCCGGAGGAACCGGTGGCCACGTTCTATTAAGTGCATAAACACAAAAAATCAGCCGCCCGCAGGGCGGCTGATTTTTCTTTTCCGGAATTCAGTTTTCCGTGCCCTCTGCCGTGGACAGCAGGACGCGGTCGTTGTCAAACGCCGTGCCCGCCTGAGCGGCAAAGGCATCGATGAGTCCCTGCACGGTCATGTCCGCGCGCTGCGCACCGGAGACGTCGAGCACGATGCGCCCGGCGTCCATCATGAGCGTGCGCGAGCCGAGCTCGAGCGCCTGGTGCATATTGTGCGTGATCATGAGGCAAGAGATGCTGCGCTCGGAGACGATGCTGCGCGTGAGCGCGAGCACCTTGTCGGCCGTCACGGGGTCGAGCGCTGCCGTGTGCTCATCGAGCAGCAGCAGCTCGGGCGTGACCATGGTGGCCATGAGCAGCGTCAGCGCCTGCCGCTGGCCGCCGGAGAGGGTGCCTACCTTGGCCGAAA
>ERZ773107.2226-NODE-2226-length-15082-cov-6.969854_pt1 | contig 15082 bp, 9 predicted proteins | sample MGYA00580571_ERZ773107 | MGnify/ENA primary metagenome ERZ773107 (study PRJEB29015, sample SAMEA2737843) | human gut metagenome | biome: human gut; feature: human-associated habitat; material: faeces | place: China | collected 2012 ... | reverse complement strand
CCGTGATTTCGGCACCGCCGCGCCGGACGGTCACGGTCACGGTATCCCCCGCTGCGTCGAGCGCCGCCAGAAAGTCTGCCGACGACACGATCTCCTGCCCGTCCATGCGGCAGATCACATCGCCGGGGCGCAGTCCCGCGTCCTTTGCGGGCGTACACGTACCGTCGGGCGTGTCCACCTCGGCCAGATCCGTCACGAGCACGCCTGCCGTGGTCATCTGGATGCCGACCGCCTGACCGAGCGGCACAAGTGACGCCGCCTGCGCAGCCATGCCCATACAAAGCGCAAACGCGAGCGCAAGCAGGGCCGTGCGGCACAGTCTCCTTGGTTTTGTCTGCAAAAAATCCCCCCTTTTTTGCGTGCAGTATCAGTATGCCGGCTTTCGGACAAAATAGCGGCGGAACATTCTTGCTCGTTTGCCTGTGCGGGCGCAAATGCCTGCGGCGGCGCGCATACGATGTACGGAACCAGCTTTGGTAATTCGATGCATCGGAGGAATTTTCATGACACAGACCCTGAAAGCAGGCGACCGCGGCGCACTCGTGGCACTGCTGCAGCTCGCGCTTGAACGCGCGGGACAGATGCCGGGCGCGCTCGACGGCATCTTCGGCGCGCAGACCGCAGCGGCCGTGCGCGCGTTTCAGGCGGCAAACGCCCTCACGCCGGACGGCATCGCGGGCGCACAGACGCACCGCGCGCTGCTGCCGTATTACACGGGCTTCGTTTTGCGCACCGTGCGCGTGGGCGACACATTCTCCGCCCTCGCGCAGCAGTACGGCACGAGCGTGGAGGCCATTCGGCTGGCCAACCCCTACCTTGACCCGGAGCGTCTGCCGATCGGCCGGGCAGTGACCGTGCCGCTGCCGTTTCCGGTCACGCCGGTGCGCATCCCGTACTCCTCGGCGCTCATCGACTATGTGGTGCGCGGGCTGGCCGCGCGCTATCCAACGCTTGCGATCGGGGAATTCGGGCGCAGCGTGCTCGGAAAGCCGCTGTGGTATCTGACGCTCGGCAGCGGCGAAAAATGCGTGTTCTATAACGCCGCACACCACGCCAACGAGTGGATTACGACGCCGCTGCTGCTCACGTTCTGCGAGCAGCTCTGCGCCCGGCTTGGCGACGGCGGTGAGCTTGGCGGACAGGACATCCGCGCGCTGCTGCGGCAGGTCACGCTCGTGCTCGCTCCGGCGGTCGACCCGGACGGCATCGACCTTGTGACCGGCGCACTCAGCCGTGAGCGCACCGATGCCGCGCACACGCTCGCGCAGAATTACCCCGCCATCCCCTTCCCGTCCGGCTGGAAGGCGAACATCCGCGGCGTCGACCTCAACCTGCAGTACCCCGCCGGATGGAGCACCGCGCGCGAGATCAAATTCGCCGCGGGCTACACGCGCCCCGGACCGCGCGACTATGTCGGTCCGGCGCCGCTGACAGCACCGGAGAGTCTCGCCATGTACGGCTTCACGCGCGCGCTCGACCCGCAGCTCACCCTGTCGTACCACACGCAGGGGCGCGTGATCTACTGGCAGTACGACGGCTATGACGTGCCCGGCAGCAAGGCCATCGCCGAGCGCTTTGCCGCCGCGAGCGGCTACGACGTGGCCGAGACGCCCTACGCCTCCGGCCACGCGGGCTACAAGGACTGGTTCATTCAGGACTTCCACCGCCCCGGCTTCACGATCGAGGCGGGCAGCGGCGAAAATCCCCTGCCGCTCAGTCAGTTTCCGGACATCTGGTCGGATAATCTCGGCATCCTCCTCGGCGGAATGGCCGCTGTTTTGTGACACATGTGAGACCTTGCATCAGAACCTCACACATGACACAGTTTGCCCGTTTTTCGGCAAAATATGTGTGCCGGACGGCAAAAGCACACCAGAGCGCAAAAAACGCCGTCTCCCGGCCGGGAGACGGCGTTTTCATCATTTGCTCACGTGTCGCTCTCAGACTGCGGCACCGGCGCGGTGACCTCCGTGCGCGTGACACCCTTGGAGAACGTCAGGCTCTTGAGGATGGTCGAAAAATCGTTGGACATGCTGCGGTAAAGATCCGCATTTTCGTTGGCGAACTGCACATCCGTCGGCAGCTCGGCAATGAGGTTGTAGTTCGCCCCGTCGACCGTCAGGCCGCAGATGGCCTGATACTCCGGCAGTTCGGTATAGTCATAATCGGTGGGAAAGACCTCGAGCATAAACAAAAAGCCGCCGAGCCCGTTGTCATGATCGGTCTTTTCATAAAAGCCGACGTAATAGCCGCCGTCGTTCGCGCCGCACTCGGTCACGTAATGATCGCCCCAGCTGGCAGGCAGCGTGATGGAAAAATACCCGCCCTTACCGTTGTCATACGTCGGGCAGAGCGTGATGTCCTTCGCCTCGGCCTGTGCATCTGCCGCCTTCTGGCCGCCGCAGGCAGTCAGCGCCAGCGCCAGTGCCAATATGAGCACCGCAATGCTTCGTTTCATGCAGATTGCTCCTTTCCGTGTCTTGTATAGAGAATAGTATACGCCATCGGCCGGCACGTGTAAAGCCCCGCGCGGCGCGGCGCACGACGTGCAAAAGGAAGCACGCCAGAAATATCTGACGTGCTCCTGCGAAAAAGGTTCCGGATTTTTTATGCGGCGGCGGGCTTGCCGTGCTTGCGCATGACGATCTGCAGCACAACGACGATCACGATCGCCGCGATACCGACAAGGTCGGTCATAAGCCTGGGGTCGATCAGGCACAGGCCGCCTGCGGCAAGCAGGATGCGCTGCCACCAAGGTGCGCGTGTGACGACATAGCCCTCGAGCGCGGCGGCGATTCCGAAGATGCCGAGGCAGGACGTGATGATGACCTGAACTGCGGCGAGCACGCCCTGATCCATGAGCAGCATGGACGGGTTCATCGCAAACATGTACGGCACGATGAACGCCGCGATGGCAAGCTTCGTCGCATTGATGCCTGTCTTCATGGGGTCGGACTTGGCGATGGCAGAGCCAGCATAGGCAGCCAGCGCGACCGGCGGCGTGATGTCGGCGACGATGCCGAAGTAGAACACGAAGAAGTGCGCCGCGATCTTCGGAATGCCGAGCGTGATGAGGATCGGCGCGCAGGTCGAGGCCATGATGCAGTAGTTTGCAGTCGTGGGCACACCCATGCCGAGCACGATGCAGCAGAGCATGGTCAAAAACAGCGCCAGCAGCAGCGAGAGCGTCGGGTTCGGGATCTTGCTGCTCAGGGCGACGACGCCGCTGATGAGCTTGGACGCCAGACCCGTGACGGTGATGCAGCCCGCGATCATGCCGGCCATGGAGCAGGCCACGGCGACCGTGATGCTGCCCTTGCCGCCGGCCTCAAGCGCCTCGAGGATCATCAGGCCGGTCTTTTTGACGGCGATGCCGGCGGCGCTGCCGGTCTTGGTCTCCTTTGCCTCGGCCGCAGCGTCGCGGATCGTACCGACAAGGCTCACGGCGATGGAGATGAGGATGGCGATGGAGGCCGCATACTGCAGCGAGCGGATGTTTGCCGTGACCACCCAGATCAGGAACACGAGCGGCAGCAGCAGATAGACATTACGCATGAGGTACTTGAAGCGGGGCAGCTCCGAGCGCGGGATGCCGCGCAGGCCGAGCTTCTTGGCCTCCAGATGCACGGAGATGAAGATGCCGCCGAAGTACAGCACGGCGGGCAGGATCGCCCAGAGGGTGACCTGACCGTAGGTGACATTCATGTATTCTGCCATCAGGAACGCGGCCGCGCCCATGATGGGCGGCATGATCTGGCCGCCGGTGGAGGCCGCCGCCTCGACCGCGCCGGCGAATTCGGGCTTGTAGCCGGTGCGCTTCATCATCGGGATCGTGACCGAACCCGTAGTGACGGTGTTGCCGACGGAAGATCCGGACACCATGCCGCACAGTGCAGACGAGATGACCGCGACCTTGGCCGGGCCGCCGGAGGTCCAGCCGGCAATGGCATTGGCGAGATCAATGAAGAAGCTGGAGATGCCGGTGCGCTCCAGAAATGCGCCGAAGATGATGAACACCGCGATAAACTTCGCACACACCTGCACGGGCGTGCTCAGCACGCCGGACGTGCCGAAAAAGAGCGTGTAGATCACGCGGCCGAGCACCTGATCAAACGTCTGGCCGCCCTTGAGCATGCTCACGAACGTGTATACAAGCAGCGCGCCGACGACCACAAGGATCGGTACGCCGACACAGCGGCGGCAGAGCTCGGCAAGCGTCAGAATGCCGGCCACGCCGACGGCGATGAGAAACGGCGTCATCTTGGCGGCGCTGGTGAGCGTCTTGATGAGCGTGCCGTAGTTAAAGCAGTAGTAGAAAAATGCAGCCGCGCCGATGACCATGATGACGATGTCATACCACGGCAGGCGGTTGACGTGCACGTGCTTCTTGCTGACGGGGTAGGTCAGATAGCCCATGATGATGATCAGGCCGAGGAATGCCGTCAGGCGCACCTCGAGCGCGGCGGTGCTGAACAGGGTCGACCAGATGCAGTAGACCGAGAACAGCGCCATGACGACGGAAATGACGATCTTGGGCTTGCCCGCCCAGATGCGGGTGGCAGACTCGCGGTCATACTTGCGCATGACGGCGTCCATATCCTCCTGCAGAGAAGCGGCTTCCGCAGCGGCTGCGGTCTTTTTGGTGTCAGACATATAGGGGGAAACCTCCGTTCCGGGTAGAATGGAAAAACTACGGCGTCAGGGGTACTGACGCCGTAGCGAACATTTACGGGATGCGGCGCATCACCGGGTCAGGCATCAATAGGTGCCGGCCTTGATGGTGGCGGCGGTGTAGTACGGGGACGCGGACAGCAGGGACTGCACGTGGCTGTCGTCGAGGCTGACAAGGTAGACATTACCGGCGGTGGCGAGGTCGGTGATGGCCGTGGTGGGCGCACCGGCGACGATGAACGCGGCATCGATCTTGCCGTCCTTCAAGCTCTCGGCGCTGTCGCCGAAGCTCTGGTACACAGCGGAGATATCGCTCTCCTTGAGGTCATAGGCGTTGAGCACGTCAATGGCGTTGAAGTACACGCCGGAGCCGGCTGCGCCGATGGAGACCTTCTTGCCGGCGAGGTCGGCAACGGTCTTGATGTCAGGGTTGGTGGTGACGATCTGCACCTGCTCCTGATAGAGCTGGGCAACGACGGAGAAGCCGGTGACCGGGCTCTCGAACAGGCGCTGGCCGTTGTAGGCGTAGTTCATAACGTCGCTCTGCACGAAGGCGATCTGGACGTTGCCGTTGGTGAGGTCCTCAACGTTGGCCTGAGAGCCGCCGGAGGTGAGCGCCGTGACCTTGCAGTCGGAGTTGGTGGAGACGTAGTTGGCCAGCACGCTGCCGAAGCCGTAGTACGTGCCGGTGTCGCCGCCGGTGCCGAAGCTGAGCGCAGCGGCGGTGCCGGTGCCGGCGCCGTCCTTGACCGCGTCAACCTTGAGGCCCTTCTCCTCGAAATACTTGGCAGCGCCGGGGTGATACGGCACGCCCTTGACCGAGGCGGCAGCCTCGAGGTTCAGCTCTGCGCCCTTGCCGTGCTGAGCGGCGATGGCGTCAAGGTTATTGAAGATGGTGGACACGAACGCATAGATCTGGTCGGTCGGAACATCGTCACGCGCGATGACGACTGCGCCGACGGAGACGGTGCTGGTGTCGACCTTGGCCGTGGAACCGGAATCGTCTTTTTTGTTGGTGTTGCCGCCGCCGCAGGCGCACAGCGCAAACACCATGACGAGGGCCAGAGCCAGCGCCACGATTTTGTTGAACTTCATAATAGTTTCTCTCCTTTTTGAAATTTTCCTCTTCAGAAGATTCAATATGCGTTCATTATACCTGCGCGGAGCGTAAATTTCAAGCAAAAAATGAAACTTTGGCACGCTCGATGTGCAAAATCTTTCACGCATTAGTGAAATTATGATACAAATCGCCACATCTTGCGCCTTTTGGGCAGATTTTCCCTCATCGGGTACAAGATACCTTTTCCATACAGAAAAAGGTCCGGTCTGTGCAGTTTTTGCACAGACCGGACTCGGGGTTGTATGCACTTATTCGTCCTTGTCGGAAGCCGGATCGGGCTGCACGAGCACACGCTCGACGCGGCGGCCGTCCATGGCCAGGACTGTGACGGTGAGATTTTCGTACCGGAAGCTGTCGCCCGGCTTCGGGAACGTGCCGAAGCGCTCGAGCGTCCAGCCGCCGACGGTGGCGCTGTCGGCATCGTCCAGGGCGTCCTCATTCCAGCCGAGCAGCTCAAGAAAGTCCGAGATCGTCATGTCGCCGTCGAGCTCATATCCTCCGTCGGAGCGTGCAACGACCTCGCGCTCGACCTCGTCGGTCTCATCCCAGATGTCGCCGACGAGCTCCTCGAGCACGTCCTCCATCGTGATGACGCCGAGCGTGCCGCCGTATTCGTCCGTGACGACGGCGAGGTGCTTCTGCTCGCGGCGGAGCTTTGCCAGCACGTCGGGCAGGCGCGTGGTCTTGTAGACAAAGCACGGCGGGATGAGCTGCGCGCGCAGATCCTCCGGCCGGCCGTCCATCATGGCCTTGAAAAAGCGGTTGAGGTACAAAAATCCGATGATATTGTCCACACTGTCGGAGTAGACCGGCAGGCGGGAATACGTCGATTCGTCGATGACGCGCAGGATCTCGTCCCAGTCGTCGTCGATGTCGATGGCGACCATGTCGACGCGGGCGGTCATGGCCTCGCTCGCGCTGATGTCGGAAAAGTCGAGCGCGGAGCGCAGCAGCTCGCTGCGATCCTCGTCGAGCACGTCCTCGTCCTCGGCAGTCTCGATGATCGACTGCAGCTCCTGCGAGGCAGCCTCCTCCGGGTCGCCGTCACCGGTGTCGCCGCGCAGCGGGCGCGTGATCAGGTGCACGAGACCGACCACGAGCCAGATCACGGGATAGAGCACGATCGACAGCGCGCGGATGACATAGGCATTGCGCAGGGCGATGCCGTTGGCGTTTTGCTTGGCGACGATCTTCGGCATCGTCTCGCCGAAGATGATGACCAGCAGCGTCAGCACGACCGTGGACACCCACGTCCACTGTTCGCCCGCGAGCAGGATCACGATCACGGAACCGAGCGACGACGAGGCGATGTTGACCAGATTGTTGCCGATGAGAATGGCACTCAGGGCACGGTCATAGTGGTCGAGGATGCCGACGGCTGCCCTGGCACGGCGGCTGCCGTCCTCAGCGGCGTTTTCCAGCCGCAGACGGTTGGCCGACGAATAGGACATCTCCGACGCGGAGAAGAACGCGGACAGCGCGATCAGCACGACGAGCGCAACAAAATACCACACGATGCTCATGCCGGCTCGCCCCCTTTCTCCGGGGCGGCCTCAGCGGCCGCAGCCTCGTCCGGCTCCTCCGGCAGCAGGCGCACGATGAGCTTGACGATGCGCTTTTGGCGCATATCGGAGATGCGCACGTCGAGCCGGTGATAGCGGAAGCCCTCCCGCTCGCGCGGGATGTAGGAAAACTGCTCGTATGTCCACTCGCCGAGCAGCTTGTAGCGCAGCTCCTCGTCGTCCTCGGGATCGGTGTAGTCGAGGCGGTCGAACACCTCGCCGACGGTCATCTCGGCATCGACCTCATAGCGGCCGCCGCCGAGCGGCACGAACGACTCCTCAACAACGTCGTCCTCGTCCCAGATCTCGCCGACGAGCTCCTCAACGATGTCCTCCACGGTGACAATGCCGAGCGTGCCGCCGTAGTTATCGGTGACGATGGCGAGGTTTGCCTTGCGGCGGCTGAGCTCGGGCAGCACCTCGGCGATGAGCGTGCTCTGGTGCACGAACACCGGCTCGTCGAGCAGCGGACGGATGTCCACGGCCTTGCCGCCGGCTTTGATGCAGGCCTTGATGTATTTGCGGATCTGCAGGATGCCGATGACATTGTCCACGCTGTCGGCGTACACGGGCAGGCGGCTGTGGCGCTGCTCGCGCACGTAGGCAAGGATCTCCTCTGGCGGGTCGTCCACATCCACGGCGGCGACATCGACACGCGCCGTGATGACGCTCTCGACCGGCACCTCGGCAAACGAGAGTGCCGAGCTCATGAGCTCGCCGCGCTCGGCGGTCAGCTCTCCGTCGTCGGTCATGTTCTCGATAATATCGGCCAGCTCATCCTCCGTCACGGTCACGGCGGGCTCGCCGCGGATACAGCGGGCGGCGGCGTTGCCGATGGCGGTGAGCAGCACGGACAGGGGATGAAAGAGCACCATGAAAAACCGCAGCGAACGTGCCGTGGCCATGGCCAGACGCTCTGCGTATTTCTTGGCGATGCTTTTCGGCAGCATCTCCCCGGCGAAGAACACGACCACGGTCGTGACCAGCGTCGCGGCGGTGACCGCCCACATGCCCCACACCCGCTGCACGGCCACGGTCACGATCGTCGCGATCGTCAGGTGCAGGATGTTCGTGCCGATCAGCAGCGTCGTGATCGCCTGATCGAAGTGATCGAGCACATACAGCGCCTGACCGGCGCGGCGGTTGCCGTGGTCAGCGGCGGCTTTGAGCCGGATGCGGCTCGCGGATGAAAAGGCTGTCTCCATGATGGCGAAATAGGCCGCACCAAGGAGCAGCACGATGATAACAGGCAAAAGATTCCATAAATCCTGCTTAGGGCCAGCGTCCATTGCGGATCATCACACTCCTGAGTTGTCTCCCCGCCCGGTGCCTATCCGGGCGGGAGATAAATTAACGTTCATGATACCATAAAATGCCCGGCGCGTCAACGGGTTTTCTCCTCCGTGACGGCGACGTTTCCCTGCCCCGCGAGGGATCGCAGCTCCTCGACGAGCGCAGGATGCACGCAGCAGCGCGCAGCGGCGCGACGGCCTGTGTCCTCAAAGACGAGCACGAGCTGCTCGTCGCCGGGGAACATTTGCAGGATCAGCTCGATGCGCCTGACGGCCGGGTGCTCCTTATCCGGCAGCCGCACCCAGAGCCGGTGCCGCGGCGGTGCCTCGGGCCGGGGCGGCGGGTCGCGGCGCGGCGGCGTGCGCAGTGTCTCAAGTCCCTGCTCGCTGAGCGGCAGGACCTGATCCGCCACGAGCTGAGGGTCGGATTCGTCGCGCGTCGAGATGCGCCCCGAAACGAACAGCGCGGGCGTCTCCTGCGCGAGCAGGTCGCGGCAGGCATCGAGCGCAGGCGAAAAGACGATGACCTCCATGCTGCCGCTGTCGTCCTCGAGCTGGAGGTAGGCCATGCGCGTGTTTTTGCGCGTGGCACGCTCGCGGCTGGCGGTGCAGATGCCGGCAATGACCACGTGCTGCCCGTCGCGGTAGCGGTGCGGGGCGGCATCCGGCGCGTGAAAACTCGCCAGAATGTCGCCCATGGGCGCGGCCTTCGCCTGCTGCGCAAGGGCGCGGTACGCATCCATCGGGTGACCGGTGAGATAGAGCCCGGTGGTCTCGCGCTCCATGGCCATGAGCTCGGCGCGGGTGAACTCCTCCACGTCCGGCAGCACGAGCTGCGTCGTGTCGGCGGGCTCTCCCCCGTCATCCGGTGTGCTGAAGAGGTTCATCTGGCCGGTGAGGTTCATGCGGCTCTCGCTCGCGGCACCGCCCAGCACGCGGTCGACCGACTGCATGAGCGCCTTGCGCTTATAGCCCATGCGGTCAAAGCAGCCGGCGCGGATGAGACTCTCGGCGGCGCGGCGGTTGAGATCGTGCCCGTTCATGCGGCGGCAGAATTCGTCAAACGCCGTGAACGGTCCGCCGATCTCCCGCTCGCGCATGAGCGCCTGAATGAGTCCGCGCCCCACGCCCTTGATGGCCACGAGACCAAAGCGCAGGTCGCCGTTTTCCACGGTGAAGTCGGCGTCGGACGCGTTGATGTCCGGCGGCAGCAGGCGGATGCCCAGCTCGCGGCACTCGGCGATGTACTCCGTGACCTTCGGCGTGTTGTCGAGCACGGAGGTCAGCAGCGCCGCCATGTATTCATGCGGGTAGTTGCGCTTCATGTACGCCGTGCGGTAGGACACGATGGCATAGGACACCGCGTGCGCCTTGTTGAAGGCATAGCTTGCAAAGGCGAGGATCTCGTCATAGATCGCGTTGGCGGTCTGCTCGGGCACGCCCCTAGCCACCGCGCCAGGAATGCTCCGCGCCGGGTCGCCGTGCACGAAGGCGGCGCGCTCGGCCGTGATGACGGCCTCTTTTTTCTTCGACATGGCGCGGCGGATCATGTCCGCCTGACCGAGCGAGAACCCGGCCAGCTGCCGGAAGATCTCGATGACCTGCTCCTGATAGACGATGCAGCCGTAGGTCACGGCGAGGATCGGTTCGAGCAGCGGGTGCTGATAGGTGATGCGCTCCGGATGCGCCGAGCAGGCGAGAAAGCGCGGGATGCTCTCCATCGGGCCCGGGCGGTAGAGCGCGATGACGGCGGTGATGTCCTCGATGCTGCGCGGGCGCAGACCCATGCACACGGAGGTGATGCCCGCGCTCTCGAGCTGGAACACGCCGACGGTGCGCCCGGCGGCGAGCATATCAAATGTCTTCTTGTCGTCGAGCGGGATGCGCTCGACCTGAAAATCCGGCACACGGCGGCGCACGCGGCGCGCCGCGTCCTCGAGCACGGTGAGGTTGCGCAGACCGAGAAAGTCCATCTTCAGCAGCCCGAGCTCCTCGAGCGTCGTCATCTGATACTGGCACACGAGCGCGCCGTCATTGCTCGCCAGCGGCACATAGGCGTACACCGGCTGCTCGGTGATGACCACGCCCGCCGCGTGCGTTGACGCGTGGCGCGGCATGCCCTCAATGGCGCGGGCGGTGTCGATGAGCCGGTGCAGCCGCTCGTCGCCGTCATACATCGCGCGCAGAGGCTTCGACTGCTGCAGCGCCTCGTCGAGCGTGGTGTTGATGCCGCCGGGGATGGCCTTGGCCACGGCGTCGGTCTCGGCGTAGGTCAGGTTCATGACCCTGCCGACATCGCGCACGGCGGCGCGCGCCGCCATCGTGCCGAAGGTGACGATCTGCGCCACGTGGTCGGCGCCGTATTTGCGGATGACGTAGTCGATCACTTCCCCGCGCCGCTGCACGCAGAAGTCCACGTCGATATCCGGCATGCTCACACGCTCGGGGTTGAGAAAGCGCTCGAAGTAGAGGTTATACTGCACGGGGTCGACGTCCGTGATGCCGAGGCAGTAGGACACGACGCTCCCGGCCGCGCTGCCGCGCCCGGGTCCGACGGGGATGCGCTGGCGCTTGGCGTAGCCGATGAAATCGCTGACGATGAGAAAATAGTCCACAAAGCCCATGCGCCGGATCATATCGAGCTCGTACTCCATGCGCCTGTGCACCTCCGGCCGGTCGCCGTAGCGGCGGGTAAAGCCGCGCTCGCACAGCTTCGTGAGATAGGCGTCGGAGTCCGTCTCCCCCTCCGGGAGCAGGAAACGCGGCAGGTGATAGTGCCCGAAGGTGAAATCGAACCGACAGCGGTCCGCGATGCGCTGCGTGTTTTCCACGGCGTCCGGATATTCGTCAAAGAGCGCGCGCATCTCCGCCTCGCTCTTGAGGTAGAACTCGTCATTCGGGAAGCGCAGCCGCTCGGGGCTGTCGAGCGTCTGCCCGGTCTGGATGCACAGCAGCACGTCCTGATCGTAGGCATCCTGCTTTCTGATATAGTGCACGTCGTTCGTCGCCGCGAGCGGGATGCCCGTCTCCCGGTGGATGCGCAGCAGCGCCGCGCGCACGCGCGCCTCGTCGGTCATGCGGTGGTTTTGCAGCTCAAGGTAGAAGTTCCCCTCGCCGAACAGCGCCTGCAGCTCCACGGCGCGCGCCTTGGCAGCCTCATAATCGCCGCGCAGGATCGCGCGCGGAATGTCACCCGCGACGCAGCCGCTCAGACAGATGAGTCCCTCGGCGTGTTCACGCAGCAGCGGCCAGTCGATGCGCGGCTTGCCGTAAAACCCGCGCTCGAACGCCGCCGACACGAGATAGCAGAGGTTGTGGTAGCCCGTCTCGTCGCGGCAGAGCAGCACGAGGTGCGTATACGCATCGTCCACACCGTGGACGCGGTCGGTCATGCCGCGCGGGGCGACATAGACCTCGCACCCGATGATCGGCCGGATGCCGGCGGCCACGGCCGCCTTGTAAAAAGCGACCGCGCCGTACATGACACCGTGGTCGGTGATCGCCAGCGCGGTCTGACCCAGCTCTTTGGCGCGCTCGACGAGCGGCCCGATGCGGCAGGCGCCGTCGAGCAGGCTGTATTCACTATGTACGTGCAGATGTGCAAACCCCATCGTGCGTTCCTTTCAGTCGTCCATGTGAAATTCCATGAGTTTTTTCAGCCGGTAGTTCAGGCAGCTCTTCGTCACCGGCGGATACGAGAGCATGGCGAGGTCGGCAAGGCTGGCCTCGGGATTGGCAATGCGCAGCAGCGCCGCGCTCTGCAGCTTTTCCGGCAGCACGTCGAGCCCGTAATCGCGCTCGATGCGGCGGATGGCATCGATCTGCTCCTGCGCCGCGGCGACGACCTTGTCGGCGTTGGCGGTGTCGCAGTTGACCTTGCGGTTGATGGAGTTGTTCATGGACTTCTCCACCTTGGCGGACATGATGTCCATGGCGGCGCAGGGCGCACCGATCTTGGTCAGAAAGTCCTCGATGGCCTCGGACTTTTTAAAATAGAGCACGGTGTTGGCGCCGCGGTCGATGCTGCGCGCGGCAAAGCCCAGCTCCGTGAGCAGGGCGGCCGCCTCGCGGCTGACGCTCGCGTGCGCCGTGATGAGCTCAAGGTGGTAGTTCTTGCTCGGGTCTGTGACGCTGCCGCCGGCGAGAAACGCCCCGCGCAGGAACGACGCCTTGCAGCAGTCGCTCTCCAGCACGCCGAGGTTGATGTGGTGCGCGACCGTGCGCGACAGATCCGCGCCGAAGGCGGCGAACACCGTCTCGATGGCGGCGCGGTCGGTGATGGTCAGCACATGGCGGCCGCCGGCCTTTTCCGTGACCGGGAGCACAAAGTGCGCGCCGAATGCGCGCCGGAACAGCTTCGGCAGCCGCTCGGCAAAGGCGTCGCACGCCGTCACGATGCGGATCTCCCGCGTCGTGAACGTGTGGCAGTACAGCAGCACACCGTAGGCCTCGGCCACGGCGCAGCAATGGTGGCTGAGCGGCACGCGGCACAGCTCGTTTTTCACTTCATTTGCAAAGGACATGGTGCGCCTCCGCTCAGGTTCTCGGGAAGTCCCGGTTGCGCAGACGGACGTTCGCGTCGCGCGCGGCGAGATAATCCGTCAGCGCCTTGGCCACGGCCACGCTGCGGTGCTGGCCGCCGGTGCAGCCGATGCCGATCGTGAGCGCATAGCGCCCCTCGGCAGCGTACTGCGGCAGGAGAAAATCGATCATGCCGGTGAGCTTTTCGAGAAAACGCTGCGCCACGTCGCTGCGCAGGACATATTCCCGCACCTCGTCGTCCATGCCGCTGAGCGGCCGGAGCTTTTCCACATAATACGGGTTCGGCAGAAAGCGCACGTCAAACACCAGATCGGCATCGATCGGGATGCCGTACTTGAAGCCGAAGGCCACGACGTTGATGAGGATATCGCGCCGCGTGCCGCCGTCGACAAAGATCTCGCAGATGCGCTTTTGCAGCATCGAGAGCGTGAGGCCCGTGGTGTTGATGACGAAGTCTGCGCGCTCGCGCACGGGGGCGAGCAGCTCGCTCTCGCGGCGCACGGCCTCCGGCAGGGAGCAGCGGCTCTCCGCCTGCAGCGGATGCGGGCGGCGCGACTCCTTATAGCGGCGCACGATGGCGCTCTCCGACGCCTCAACGAACAGAATGCGGTAATCCACACCCATGTTTGCCAGCTCGTCGAGCGCGTCAAAGAGCTCGGTGAAGCTCTCCTGACTGCGGATATCCGTCACGAGCGCGACCTTTTCATACCGGCCGCGCGTGGCGAGGCAGAGCTCGGCAAACTTCGTCAGCAGCGCCGTGGGCATATTGTCCACGCAGTAAAAATCCAGATCCTCCAGCACGTCGGCCGCGCGGCTCTTGCCGCCGCCGGACAGCCCCGATACGATCAGAAATTGCATCCTCGTCACCCCCGGATGATCTTCACTTCCGGCTCAAGCTCCACGCCGGACGTGCGCAGCACCGCGCTGCGGACATCGTCCATAAGCCGCAGCACATCGTCAAACGTGGCGCCGCCGCGGTTGACGACAAAGCCCGCGTGCTTTTCGCTCACCTGTGCGCCGCCGACCGTGTAGCCCTTGAGCCCGGCCTGATCGATGAGTGCGGCGGCATAGCCCCCCACCGGTCGCTTGAACGTGCTGCCGGCGCTCGGCAGGTCGAGCGGCTGTCTGCTGCGGCGGCGCTCGCTCAGGTCGCGCATACGCGCCTGAATGTCCGCCGGGTTGCCCGGCGTGAGCGCGAGCGTGCTGCCGAGCAGGACGCAGTCCGTGTCGGAAAATGCGCTGTGGCGGTAGCCGAAGTCATGCGCGCTGCCGTGCGCTTCACACAGGCGCAGCTCCCCGTCGAGGTAGCGCGTCGAGACGACGACATCCTTCATCTCGCCGCCGTAGGCGCCGGCGTTCATCACCGCACCGCCACCGACGGTTCCGGGAATTCCCGCTGCGAACTCCAATCCGGTGAGACCATGCTCCTTTGCAGTTTTGGCCACCTGGCTCATCAGCGCTCCTGCCTCTGCCTCCAGATAACAATCCTTCACCGTGATCTCACTCATATATTTTCCGATTACCAGTACAATTCCGCGATATCCGTCATCGCTGACCAGCAGATTACTTCCGTTACCGATGACCGTGTATGGCACATCCACCAGGCGCAGATACTTCTGCATCCTGCAGAGCTGATCTTCATTTTCCAGATAGATCAGGCAATCCGCCGGTCCGCCGATGCGGAAGGTAGTATGCAATTTCATGGGTTCCTGAAACAGAATCCTCTCTGACGGTACGATTTCCTTTAATGCTTCTATCACTGCTGCACTTATCATGTATATCAGGCCGCTCTTTCTTATTCTTTATCCGCTGTGGCACATAATGCTACTGCTTCACGGACACTAATTCTGTAACTTTCTAAACTCTTGATAATATCCAGTCACGTGAGAAGCATT
>ERZ773107.2220-NODE-2220-length-15129-cov-9.648070_pt1 | contig 15129 bp, 11 predicted proteins | sample MGYA00580571_ERZ773107 | MGnify/ENA primary metagenome ERZ773107 (study PRJEB29015, sample SAMEA2737843) | human gut metagenome | biome: human gut; feature: human-associated habitat; material: faeces | place: China | collected 2012 ... | reverse complement strand
CAACGGCATGATCCCCTGCCAGCTGTATATGTACTACAACGCCCCCAAGTTCGAGCACACCGCAAAGCCGATGCCCAAGTCCGGATTTGACGGCAAGCGCCGTTTTGACAAGAAGGACTGAGCCTGAAAAAATGTGCCCGGCCTGAAAAATAAGCCCTGCAAGCCGCACCGGAACTGCCCGGTGCGGCTTTTTGCATGGTTGCCGGAAAAATCCGGGAAATTCCGGAACGAATGACCCCACGACCCCTGCCGGAGAAAAGGACGAATGCAAACAAAGTTTTATGAAATGTTATGAACAAGATGAGACAAATTCATGGAGAATTTACACTCCTACCGTTGCACAGCGGAACAAAATAGATTATACTTACCTTATTACCATGACCTGTGCAGCCTGTGGCGGAAAGGAACGGTGCCCCCTATGAAGGGTCGAATGAAACCCTATCTTCCGGAGTTGACCATCCGTGATTATAATATCTACCTCCAGTATCTCCGAGGCGTGCGGCGGCAGCTGTACACCGAGTTTGGCTGGTATTCCTGCCATCTGCTGCGGCACAATGGCGTGGTGTTTGCCATTTTGTCCGACAGCCTTGCCGGGCGTGCGGCCACCTGCCAGCGTCAGCGGGTGCCGGGCACCCTGTGCTGGCGCAGGATGATGTGCCAGACGCAGGGCATCCGGCAGGCGGCACAGGTGGAAGTGCTGCTGGGCTGGCACAACCTGCAGGACCGGCGGCCGGATGAATTGCGGCCTGCCAAGCGGCTGCGCCGCGCGCTGGACCGGGTTCTGCTGCGCCGTGCCTACGAGCGGGTCGTGCAGCAGAACCCGGCCCTGGAACGCCTGTTCGGGCAGGAGCGGGACCAGGCCGTGGTGCAGATGAACCTGAATGCCAAGAACTACAACCTGGCTGCAGAGCCCATGAGCAACGTTTATGGCGCGCTGTATTCCACCCTCGCCACCGATGACCCCAACCAGCGCAAGAGCATGCGCTACATCGGCAGCAGCATTGGGCGCATCTTTTACCTGATGGACAAGGCCGAGCGCTTTGAAGCTGACAAGTGCAGCGGCCGGTACAACGTATTTGTGGTCAATGACCTGATGGGGCAGGCCTCGGCCGTGGAAAATGCCCGTCGGCAGGCGCTGGCCGCCGCCAACGACCTGATGCGGGTGTACAGCATGCTGGATGTCAAACTCAACCGCAGCCTGCTGGATAATATCATGCTGCTGGGCCTGCACCACGCGGTGGAACCGCTGGAAGTGGGCGCAGAGCAGGAAAACTGGGAGATCCCATGAAAAAACAAAACCGAAAAAGCTGGACGATGGCCTATTGCGGCATGGCGGCGGCGCTGTGCGTCGCGCTGATGCTGCTGGGGGCCGTGATCCCCATTGCCATGTTCATTGCGCCTGCGCTGGCAGGGTTTCTGATCGCGACAGTGTGTGTGGAGTGCGGGCGCACCATGGCGCTCACAGCCTACGCGGCGGTCAGCCTGCTGGCGCTTTTGTTTGTGCCGGACAAGGAAGTGGCCCTGATCTTCGTGTTCCTGCTGGGGTATTACCCGCTGGCAAAACCCCGGTTCGACCGCATCCGCCCGGCCGTGCTGCGGTGCGTGTGCAAGCTGCTGCTGTGCAACGCCGCCGTGCTGGCGATGTACGGCCTGCTGCTGGTGCTCATCCCGGCGGGCAGCATCTCACAGGAGCTGCGCACCACGGCGTGGATGGTTACCCTGTCCACGCTGGCCATGGGCAACGTGGCCTTTTTGCTGTACGACCGGGCCCTGCACAACCTGCTCATGCTGTACCGGTTGGTGTGGCAGCCCAAGCTGCACCGGATGCTGGGCATGCACTGAGAACGGTTGTTGCACAGCAGTTGCACAAAATGGGAAAGTGTGGTATACTGAGCCACCAGCAGCCCACAGGGGCCGCAGAAAGAGGGAATGCAAAACCACCAGTTGACGCAAAGCGCCGGGCCACGCGGGTGACAGCCGCGAGGGTGACGAGGAGAGGAATCATCGAAAATTTCGGCGGATGTTTCTCCGGTTGAAGGCTAGACCAGCCGCAGAGAAGGGCAAAAAACGGCAGTGATACCGCAACAGATCCCTTCAAAGAAAGCCATACAAGAACATAAACTGATAGGGAAGCTGACGGCCCCGGCTGTGCGTTTTTTCTGCGCGGGGGACGCCGGCATGGAGGTGTTTTGTATGTGTGGCATTGTTGGTTATGTCGGCAAGCGCAGCGCACAGGATGTGCTGCTGGACGGTCTGGAAAAACTGGAGTACCGCGGGTACGATTCGGCGGGGGTTGCGCTGGCTCTGGACGGCGGCATCCGCGTGGTAAAGAGCAAGGGGCGGCTGACACAGCTGCGCCAGAAACTGGCCGCACAGGCTCTGGCACAGAGCTTCTGCGGCATCGGGCACACCCGGTGGGCTACCCACGGTGAGCCCAGCGACGTGAACAGCCACCCGCATTCCACTCCGCGGGTAAGCATCGTGCACAACGGCATCATTGAAAATTACGGCATCCTCAAGGAGCGTCTGATTGCCAAAGGCTATACCTTTGAGAGCGAAACGGACACCGAGGTGCTGGTCAAGCTCATCGACAGCTGCTACACCGGCGACCCGCTGCGGGCGCTGCAGGAAGCACTGGCCAAGGTGCGGGGCAGCTATGCGCTGGCTGTGCTGTTCCGGGACCGCCCGGACACCATCTTTGCAGTCAAACGCGAAAGCCCGCTCATCGTGGGCTGGGGCGAGGGCGAAAACTTCGTAGCGTCGGATATCCCGGCCCTGCTCAAGTATACCCGTCGCTACAGCGTGCTGGAAGAGGGCGACATGGCCGTGTGCACGGCCGAGGGCATCCGCTTCTACAATGAATTTGCCGAGCCGGTGCAGCGCCCGGTGCTGACGGCGGACTGGGATATGGAGGCAGCCGAAAAGGGCGGCTACCCGCACTTCATGCTCAAGGAGATCAACGAGCAGCCGACGGCCATCACGGCTACGGTCAGTCCCCGCGTGGAGGACGGCATGCCGGACCTGCACATCCCGCAGCTCACCGATGAGGTGCTGCGCAGCATCGGTACGGTGCATCTGGTGGGCTGCGGTACGGCCATGCATGCCGGTATGGTGGGCAAGGCAGCCATTGAGACACTGGCCCGGGTGCCCGCCGAGGTGGACATCGCCAGCGAGTTCCGCTACCGGGACCCCATCCTGAACCCCAACGATCTGGTGATCATCATCAGCCAGTCCGGCGAGACCAGTGATACGCTGGCCGCCCTCAAGCTGGCAAAGAGCCGGGGCGTGCCGGTGCTGGCCATCGTGAACGTGGTGGGCAGCTCCATCGCCCGCGCGGCAGACTATGTGCTGTACACCTACGCCGGGCCGGAGATCGCTGTGGCCTCCACCAAGGCCTATATGGTGCAGCTGTGCGTGCTGTATCTGTTCGCGCTGCGTCTGGCCTACGCCCGGGGCCGCCTGAGCGAGGCAGAGACCCGCCGCTATACGGCCCAGCTGCTGCGGGCACCGGAGATCATCAAGGCCCGTCTGGCGGACTGCGAGCAGATCAAATACCTTGCCAGCCGCTATATGAACACCCAGAGCTGCTTCTTCATCGGACGCGGGTTCGACTACTCCCTCTCACTGGAGGGCAGCCTGAAGCTGAAGGAGATCAGCTATGTGCACTCGGATGCCTATGCCGCCGGTGAGCTGAAGCATGGAACCATCAGCCTGATCACCGACGGTGTGCCGGTGATCGCGCTGGCCACCCAGAAACAGGTGTACGAAAAGACCATCTCCAACGCCAAGGAGACCCGTAGCCGCGGTGCACGGGTGCTGCTGTTCACCACAAAGGATGCCGTGGTGCCGGAGGGCGTGGCCGATGCCGTGATCCGGTTGGATGAATATGAGGACCTGCTGATGCCCCTGCAGCTGATCGTGCCGCTGCAGCTGTTCGCCTACTACATGGCGGTGCTGCGCGGCTGCGACGTGGATAAACCCCGCAACCTCGCCAAGAGCGTGACCGTGGAATAAACTGCTGCTTACGGGAATTACGGGAACTCCCTCAGGGATGGAGCCTTTTGACAGTACGGCAGCCAGAATATAATTACAACAAAAGCGAGGCCCCTCTGAGCGTTTCAGAGGGGCCTCGCTGTATCTTTGTTTCAGATGAGGAAGAGCGGCTTACCAGAACCAGTAACGCTTCTTGAACGCGATGTAGGCCACCGCAATGACCACCAGCACCGCGCCGCCGGCGATGAAGAAGGTCCAGTTGATGTTGGCGAAGCGGAGATTTTCGTTGGTCAGCAGATAACGACCGGCGGTGTCCAGCGTGATCACGCCGTCTTTGTAGCTGTTCAGGTACTGCCACTTTCCGGTGGTCTCGTTGTAGAGGTACAGACGGGAGTAATCACTCTTGTCCAGATCAATGCGGGCCGAGCAGGGGACCGTTTTGCCGTCGTTCACCACGAACTCCAGGCCCTGCTCCACCTGCTGCAGTTCCAGCGAGGTGTTCAGCTCGCCGGTGGTGTTGCGCACGTCCTTGCCGGACACCTGCAGGGTGTAGCCGTCGCCCACCACGCACAGGGTCTTGCCGGTGGTGCGCAGAGAGTTGAGGATGTCGCCGGTGATCACCGGGACTTCCGACTGAGCAAAAACGACCTCATGGTCGGTGCTGTCCTGAATGGTCTGCACGGTGGGGTCCAGCGTGATCTTGTCATCGTCGCCGTTGGAAGCGTCATCGCCGTTGCTGCTGTCGCTGCCCGAGGAAGCGGAAGCAGAGCGGTTCACGATGACGGTGACCAGCGCCGTGGCTTTGCCGTTGGAAACCGTAATGGAGGTGGAGCCGGTGCCCACGGCGGTGATCACGCCGCTGGGGCTCACGGTGGCCACACTGCTGTTGCCGGACTTGTAGGTGAAGCTCTGGGAGGCCGAAGCCGGGGTGGCCTTGGCCGACAGGGTGCGGGTGGCACCCGGCTTGAGCACCACATAGGAGGGGGTTACCGTAATGACCTGACCGCTGTTGGCGGAGGCGGTGCCGGAACTGACGGTGCCGGTGGTGTCGGTGGGGATGGCCAGCACGGTAACGGTGGTGCTGGCGGTGACCGAGCCGCAGGCGGCGGTGATGGTGGCGGTGCCGGGGCTCACGCCGGTCACGCGGCCGAAGCTGTTGACGGTGGCCACCTTCTCATTGGAAGAGGTCAGGGAGATGGTGGCGTACTGCGAGGCGGACGAGGGCCGCACCTGCAGCGATGCCGACACCGAGTTGCCCACATAGATGGTGTTGGAGGACAGCGCCAGATCCATCTCGGTGACGATCATGGTGGAGTCCATGGAAACCGAGATGGTGTAAGCACAGATCTGGTTGCCTGCGGCGGCCGTCACGGTGGCGGTGCCCACGCCCACAGCCTGCACCACGCCGCTGTTGCTCACGGTAAGCACGCTGCTGTCATCGGTGAGGTAGATGACGGAGTCGGTGCTGTTGCGGGGGCGCACCGTGGGCGACAGCTGCTGGGTCTCGCCCAACAGCATATTGGAAGAATAGGTGCCGGCCTCAATGCTCTCGGCAGGCACGCTACTGTCGCTGTTCCAGGGCAGCGACACGGCGGCGCCGGTCAGGGGCACGGCAGCCGATGCCGGCAGGGCCATGCCGCCGGCCAGCAGGCAGAGCAGTGCCGCGCCAAGGGCCAGGGTCTTTGCGGTTGATTTCATGGTTCGTGTACCTCTCTGGGTGTTAAAAATGGAGCGAAGGATTCAGCGCCGGAAACGGTGCCCGCATCAGCGGAACAGCACACCCAGAGCCTCCATTGCATATTCAAAGTAGGTGACCTGATCGTATTCCACGCGGGCGGTCACGCTCATGCCGTTGGAAAGATCGACCTTGTCGCCGCTGCGGCTCACCACATAGGTGCTGTCCGGCTTGATGGTCATCTTGTAGTACGAAGCGCTGGTGCTGGTGGTCACGTCGCTGTCGATGGCGGTTACGGTACCGGTCAGGGTGCCGTAGGAATACTCCGACAAGCCGGTGATGGCGATCTTGCACGGGTCGCCCACATGCAGCAGCGGGCGGTCGTTCACGGTGACCATGGCCACGATCTCCAGGTCATCGTTCTCGCTGGCAACGGTGGCCAGCGGGGAGCCTGCGCTCAGCACCATGCCCTCCTTGTAGGGGCTGTCCATGTGGATCACGCCGGAGGTGGGGGCATACAGATAGTAATCGTTGGCACCGGTGTTCAGGGCGTCGATCTGCGCCTGCACGTTGTCCACGTTGCTCTGGGCGCTGGTGATGCTCTGGGAGATGGACTGCATGGTGGAGTAATACAGGGCCTGGATCTCGCTCTGGTTCTGCTCCATCAGGGTCTTGATCTGGGCGTCGGTGTAACCGGCCGCCTGATAAGCAGAAGCGTCAAAGGTCTTTTGCTCTACCTGGCTCTTGTAGGTCTCGTACTGGTAGTAGTAGGGCTGATCCTCGACACTGGTCTCACTGAAGTAGTTCGTGTCGTCCTGGATGCACTGCAGCAGCTTATTGTACTGGTCCACCTGGGTCTGGTAGATCTTGAGCTGGCTTTCTAGGTTGTCCTGCTGCATGTCCAGGTCGGTGCTCTTGATGTGGGCCACGAGGTCGCCCTCGTTCACATAGCTGCCCTCGGAGATGTACAGCTCGGTGAGGGTGCCGGAATAGCTGGACATGATGTAGGTCTTGTTGCTGGCCTGCACCGTGCCGGAGTTCTGGCTGACGTAGATGCGGTTGGTGCGGGTGCTCCACACCAGCAGAAAGATCATGAAGATGCCCACCAGAATGACAAAGGCGTATCCGTAGGGAGGTACGTCCCGGTCCATCATAATGCGGCGGTCCTGCAGATCATCGAGGTTCTGGATGGTCGTTGTCATAGTTACTTGGTCTCCATAAACACGTCGATCACGGCGTCATCGTCGTCCTGATTGACAAAAATGGTATAGGTATCGCCGCTGAGCTTGAGGTCCTTTTCAAAGGCGAGGATCTGCAGCTTGGAGCTTGCCAGCTGGCTGTAGGCCATGGGGCCGGTATAATGAGCGTACAGGCAGTTCTTCACCCGCAGCACGGCGTCCACTTCGTAGCCGGGCTCGGTCTGGGTGATCAGCTGGGTGGCCTGCTGCATCAGGTACAGCTCCGGGGCATGCTCCGGAGCCGGGCCGATCTTGATGGCCTGCACCAGCGGGCCGATGGGCTGTGCGTTGTGGCTCTTGATAAAGTTCTGCAGCTGGGTCAGCGCCACCATCATGTTGCCCAGTTCTTCGGGGGCGATGCGGCGTGCCACGACATTGGTCAGTTTGAGGGTCTTGTTTTCAGCAACTTTGATCTCGTTCATGTTGAAATACCTCTTTGTCCTATCGTTGAATTTCCTCCGCAAAGGGGAGGCCGTAATAGGCAATCACAGGCAGAGAAAGGGCAGAGCACACCTTCTCTGCTTCTGATCACCTATTACTGTAGCAGTAATGGGTGATGCGAAAAATAGAATGTGCCCGGAGGCAGGACGCCTCCGGGCACACCATAACGAGGCATTGTCACCGGTCCGGCGCTTTGCAGCGGGGCCGGAAAACACACTGCATATCGTTTTTTGTCGGGGCTGAGATACCACAGGGCACTCTGCCGTCTGCCATACTTGTCAGGCACCTTGCGGCTGCGCAACCGCAAAGCACTTTTTCAGCAGACAGGTGCGCACCTGTCTGCATCAGGAGCATGTGCGGCGGGGAAACCGGTGCAGTTGCTCAGGCCCCCGGAAAGCCAGGATCAGACAGTCTTATTTAGGGAAGACGGTCTCCTTCTGCTCGAAGTCAAAGAGGCTGGGCAGACCGTTCTTGACGTTGGCGGTTGCCAGGTTGTAGATGGCAGCAGCAGAACCAGCCAGACGCAGGCCAGCGTTCAGGACGCCGTTAGCACCAGCCAGGAAGTTGCCGCCCATCGCAGCGTCGATGCCGCTCTTGGCAACAGCATCGTAGCCGCTATTGTAGTACTTGCTGACAGAGCTGAACCAGGCCTTGCCCAGGTTGCCGGGCTTGTAAGCGCCACCAAACAGAGTGCCAACGGTGTTGCTGACATAGTCGCCCAGGAAAGAGTTGCCGATAATGGTGACCATGTTGGTGTTGAACTTCTTCCAGTTCTCAAGGGTCAGGCTAGGAGCCAGGATGTCGGACAGGCTTGCGCCGCCGTTGACGTAGGTCATCTCGTTCTCAGAGATTGCGGAAAAATTTGCAGGCATCATCATGATGAATTACTCCCTTCAAATAATGAACTTTTGTCGGTTCCTCCCCGGCTGCGCTGCCGGGAGGGAACCGGTTTTATGTAATCGGGTGCGCACCCGACTGCAACGAATCAGTAGGTAAAGGCTTCGCCGTCATCGTCATCCTCTACCACGGCGGCAGCCACAGGCTGCTTGGCCACCGGCTCACGGCGGCGGTAGATGCCCTGCTGCATATTCCACAGCTCAGCATACTTGCCGTCCTTGGCCATCAGCTCGTCGTGCGTGCCGCGCTCCACGATCTTGCCGTGATCCATCACAAGGATCATGTCGCAGTCGCGGACGGTGGACAGACGGTGAGCAACGATCAGCATGGACCGGTCGGCCAGCTGCTCGTAGATCATGTTGAAGATCAGATTCTCGGTGGCAAAGTCCAGATTGCTCGTGGACTCGTCCAGGATGTACAGGCCGGAATCCTTCAGGAAGGCACGCGCCAATGCAATGCGCTGCTTCTCACCGCCGGACAGGCCGTTGCCGGCTTCCTCCAGGTAGGTGTTGTACTGCAGCGGCAGATGGCGGATGAACTCGTGGGCATCGGCCTTCTTGGCGGCTTCCTTCACCTCTTCCATGGTAGCGTCCATGCGGGAGATGCGGATGTTGTCGTAGATCGTCTTGCTGAACAGCTCGATGTTCTGCGGCACATAGGCAATGGCACGGCGCACGGAATCGTGGGTATACTCGGCCAGGTTCACGCCGTTGAAGTCGATCTCGCCCTCTTCGGGGTCGTAGTACTTCAGCAGCAGTTTGGTGATGGTGGATTTGCCGCTGCCGCTGCTGCCCACCAGGGCAACTTTCTTACCGGCAGGGATGGTAAAGCTGATGTGATCCAGGGCCGGGGCACGGTTGCCGTAGCGGAAGGTGACGTCCTTGAACTCGATGTCGCCCTCCACCTTTTCCAGCGGGATCAGCTCGCAGCCTTCGTTGGCCTCGTCCTCGGCGGGGTAGTCCATGATCTCGGTCAGACGCTTCATGGAGATACCGGCTTCCTGGATGCTCATCTGCAGGCTGATCAGGTTGCTCAGCGGGGAGGTAAAGTAGCTGGACAGGGTGCTGAACGCCATGAAGCCGCCCAGTGTCATCTCACCGTGCAGCACCTGGCTGATGCCCACATAGGTGGTCAGCATGCTGAAACCGGTGGAGATGAAGGTGGAGATCAGGCCCTGGCCCGTGCTGATGCGGCTGGACCGCAGGCTGATCTTCAGGCTCTTGATGTACTCTTTTTCCAGATTTTCCAGCTGGGTGTCCTCGTTGGCATTGCACTTGATGGTCTCGATGCCGCGCAGGCTCTCGATCATCTGGCTGTTCAGGGCAGCCGACTGGATCATGGTCTCTTCGTTGATGCGCTTGTAGGGCTGCTTGAACACCAGCACCAGCAGGATGCTGACCAGTGCCATGAACAGCGAGATGGAGAACAGCATGGCGTTCATCCGGAACAGGATGATGCCGGTGATGATGGCCATGGAGATGTCCATCACAAGGCTCAGCGCAATGCTGGTGAAGATGGACTTGATGGTGTTTGCGTCCGAGTAACGGGTGGTGATATCGCCCGTTTTGCGGGTGGCAAAGAACTTCATGGGCAGATGGAAGATGTGCCCGAAGTAGCCCAGCATCAGCGGGATGTCGATCTTGATGGACAGATAGATCAGCACCCACTGCCGGACGAAGCCCACCAGTGTGTTCGTGATGCTCACCAGACTGAACACGACGATCAATGTCACCAACAGGTTGCTTAGTCCGTATGGCAGCACTTCATCCATCAGGATCTTATTGAACATGGACGACGCGATGCCCAGGATCGTGACGATCAGCGAACCCAGGATGGCATACACAAAGAGCTTTTTCTGCGGCAGAAGCAGGTCGATGTACCGCTTCATCATGCCGCCCTTTTCGATCTTGCCGCCCTTGAACTCCGAGGTGGGGTTCAGCAGCAGCAGCACGCCGGTGAAGTTCTTGTAGAACTCGTCCAAGCTGATCTTTTTCAGCTCCGAGGCGGGGTCGCCGATGACGACGTAATCCTTGCACTTGTGCTTTTTGCCGTTCTTTTCGTCTTCCTTGACGGACTCGGCTTCTTTCAGCATGTGCTTGCGGCGCTCGGCGTCATCTTTGATCGTGGTCTTTTTGAAGACGACGACAAAGTGTGCCAGGCCCTGGTCGGTGATGACCTGGGCGATGCAGGGCAGGGAGAAGTCGCTCAGAAAATTCTCGCGGTCCACGCGGACGGCTGCTGTGGTGAAGCCCAGCTCATTCGCGGCCTTCTGCAAACCGACAAGGTTCGTGCCTTTCAGGTCAGTACCCATCATGTCGCGCAGGCGGGTGATGGTAACTTCCTTTTTGTAATGGAGGCACACCATTGCGAGGCAGGCCGCCGCACAGTCGGTGGCGTCGTGCTGCCGGACGTAGGTATAACGCATAGATGCTTCCTTTGACTATATACAAATTTATTCAAACACAGCAGCTCCGCCGCCCGGGACCGGACAGCGAAAACTGCGGATCTGACCAAGAGAAAATGAGCCGCGCCGTTTTGACAGCAAGAGACCGGCGCCTGTGCTCCGGCCTGCAAAGAACCAGAGCATAGCACCGGTCTGCTGTGATCAAAAGAAGGGAGCGCCTGCCCTTTGATTCCTGTGCAGACTTTTGGAAAAGTGTACACAAATCCCAAAAGCTCATAGGCAGTATACCACAATATGACAGTATCTTCAAGTGGTCAAATTTTAAGAAATCATAAAAGAAAGCTGCTTTTGGCACGGCGGCAGCTTTCTTTCACAGGCGGGGGCTGCTGTGCGGGGCAACGGAAATGTGCCGCCGAAAAATGGACACAAAAAAGGAGCAATGTTCCACTGAAACATTGCTCCGATGGCGCCTCTTGCCTGACTCGAACAGGCGACACCCTGATTAACAGTCAGGTGCTCTAACCGACTGAGCTAAAGAGGCAGATATTCAATTTCCAGCGGTCCTGCCGCGAGATGTATTATACCGCATCTCGGGGAAGTTTGCAAGGGGTTTTTGCAAAAAAGAGGAATAACCTCTCCGTCATTGCTTCGCAATGCCACTGCCCGGGTTGCGGCTCCCAGCGTCTGCTTCGCTGCCGCTCGCATCCTTGCTGGCTGCGGCCCCAACAGCTCCTCCCTGTTTCGGCCGCTGGCGGCGGTCGTCGCCGTTGCTCCCGAAGGGAGAGGCACTGGCGTGTCGGTCAAGCCCATGCTGGACGAGTAAAGCTTAATTTGTATCGCAAACAGCAGTACCCTGCTACCAGGGTTAGCAGCAGCTTGACAAGGAACATGGTTCCGCAGCTGCTGCCCTCTGTAGCAGGGCACTATTTTTTTGCGTTATATCAGGCTTCCGGCGGCCAGCTCAGAGTTGACCGGCCTGCCAAAGGCTCTCCCTCTGGGAGAGCTGGCGCGGAGCGCCTGAGAGGGCAAGGACGCTGCCAAACAGCTCTTGCACTGCGATCGTATCGCTCTGACAAAGAGCCTGCTTACCGCTGTGCAGCAGCTTTAAGGTTCTCGTTCATCTTATGCCGTACCACCAGCAGGCAGGCCAGATGCACCAGTGCGGTGAGTATCCAGCTGACGGGGTAGCTGAGGTAAAGCATCGTGGTGGTGTGGAACAGCCGGAAGATGGTGGCGATCCAGACGAGGCGCAGCAGGCAGCTGCCCACGAGGCTGACCACCATCGGCAGGACGGAGTAGCCCCGGCCACGCAGACAGCTGGCCAGAACATCCATGCAGCCGCAGAGCAGATAGGTGGTGCAGATGATGTGCATACGGGCCAGACCGGCAGTCACCACGACCTCATCGGAGGAGTAGAAGTGGAGCAGCTGTTCGCCCAGCAGGGAAGCACCGCCGCCCAGCACGAGGCCGGTGACGGCGGCGCAGAGCAGGCAGTTGCGCATGACGCGGTCCAGGTTGTCGTACCGGCGGGCGCCCATGTTCTGGCTCGTGAAGGTGACAGCAGCCTGGGCGAAAGCGTTCATGGCGGTATAGACGAAGCCCTCGAGGTTGGAAGCGGCAGAGTTGCCGGCCACGACGATGGAGCCGAAGGAGTTGACCGCCGACTGGATGACGACATTGGAGAGGCTGAACACGGTGCTCTGCAGACCGGCAGGCAGGCCGATGCGCAAGATCTGGCCCAGAGCCCCCGCATGGAAGCCCAGATGGCCGAGGTCGAGGTGGAGAGGACCTTTCTCCTTCACGAGCAGGGCCGTGACCATGCAGGCGGAGACGGTCTGGCTGATGATGGTGGCCAGAGCGACGCCCGCCACGCTCATGGAGAAGAGGATGACGAACACGAGGTTCAGCACCACATTGATGAGGCCCGCCACGGCCAGACAGAACAGAGGCCGCCTAGTGTCGCCCACGGCGCGCAGGAGGGCCGAGCTGAAGTTGTACAGCATGGTCATGGGCATACCGATGAAGTATATCTTGAGGTAGAGGGTGGACAGGCCGATGACGTCCTCCGGGCAGCTCATCAGCTCCAGTAGGACGCGGGCGGCAAAAAAGCCCACCACGGCCAGCAAGAAGCCGCTGACAAGGCCCAGCGTCACGGAGGTCTGGACGGTGTTGTGGACGCCCTCATCATCCTTCGCGCCGAAGCAGCGGGCCGCAACGACGTTCGCGCCCAGCGACAGGCCCACGAACAGGTTGACCAGCAGGTTGATGAGCGCACCGTTGGAGCCGACAGCGGCCAGCGCCGTGCTGCCCGCAAAGCGTCCCACGACGACGACATCGGCTGCGTTGAACAGCAGCTGCAGGATGCTGGATGCAGCCAGCGGCAGGGAAAACAGGATGATCTTTTGCAGCATGGGGCCGCTGGTCAAATCGCCTGTCCGGGTATTCTGTGCCATGAAAATGCTCTGCCTCCTCAAATATCAGATGGTACTCATGAAAAAACGCGCCGCTCAACAGCGAGCGACGCAGATAGTATTATAATACGATTTCAGGTAAAATACAAGTAAAATCAAAGCTTTTCTGTACAAAAATGCACCCCCGCACACAGGGTGCAGGGGTGCGGAGGTATGTTTGCGAAACAGAACGCTTACTTCTGGGGCTTCATGTAGATGTGGTGAGGCAGACCGGCGATGTAGAGCGGGGTCAGCTCAGCCTGGATGAGGGGCCGTGCGTAAGCAAGGAAATCTTCAGTCATCTGGGTGTGATTCTCGTTCATCCAGCTCAGCGGCACCTTCTTCTCGAGATTTGCGACCTCGCTGATGGGGTGCAGCTCAGTGGTACACTGATAGGGGCTGTTGGAGATGCGCTTCAGGGCCACCATCTGGCCGGTGACGCCCTCAAACGCAGCCTTGGCAGCAGCACCGCCGACCTGATAGGCCTCGGTGATGTCGGTGCGGCTGGTCAGGTGGCCGGCGCAGCGCTGCAGGGTGGAAAGCTCGATGCTGCGGGTCTTGGTGTCCAGATTCCGGGCCACGACGTTTGCCAGATAGCGGGCGGTGCCGGTCAGGGCCTTGTGGCCGAAGGCATCGACTGCATGCACATCGTCGGCCAGCTCGCAGACATAGCGGCCATCCTCCAGCTTGACGCCTTCGGAGACGGCGATGACGATGCTGGGCTTCTTCTCCTGCATGGTACGGACCTTTTCCACGAAGTGGTCCACATGGAAGGGCACTTCGGGCAGGCAGATCATGTCCACGCCCTCGCAGTCATCGCTCTTGGCCAGAGCAGCGGCGGCGGTCAGCCAGCCGGCGTTGCGGCCCATGATCTCGACAACGGTGACGTACTTGGTACCGTAGACAGTGGCGTCGCGGATGATCTCCTTCATCACGACGCCGATGTACTTGGCAGCGGAGCCGTAGCCGGGGGTATGGTCGGTGACCATCAGGTCGTTGTCGATGGTCTTGGGTACACCCATGAAGCGGATGCTGCTCTGCACACGGTTGCCATAGTCGGCCAGCTTGCCGATGGTGTCCATGGAGTCGTTGCCGCCAATGTAGAAGAAGTAGCCGATGTCCAGCTTCTCCAGAATGGCGAACAGCTTCTTGTAGACCGCCTCGTCGTCGTGCCAGTCGGGCAGCTTGTAACGGCAGCTGCCCAGGAAGCTGGACGGCGTGCGCTTGAGCAGCTCGATGTCGAGGTCGTCGGTCAGGTACTGAGACAGGTCTACAACGTTTTCCTCCAGCAGACCGGCGACACCGTTGCACATGCCGTAAACGACCTGTGCGCCGCGGTTCTTGCAGCTCTCAAAAACACCTGCCAGACTTGCATTGATGACAGAGGTGGGGCCGCCAGACTGGCCAACGATTGCATTTTTACCCATGATGATTTCTCCTTTTCTTCTGTTTCGGCTTTATATTATCGTGCAGGAGCACGAAAACAGACTGCGGGAAAGAGGATGCGCGGGGAAAAAACTTACAGGCGGATGTGGCGCGGGGTGCCGTTGACGTAAACAGGCGTCACCTCGTCCAGGATCAGCGGGCGGGCATATTCCTCAAATGCCGCCGTGACCTGCATCCCGTCCGGGGTGATCCAATCCAGCGGGACCTTCTTCTCAAGGTTCGCCACCTTCTGGACATCCACGGCCTCGGTGATGCACTGATAGGGGTAGTTGGAAATGCGTTTGAGCGAGATCATCTTGCCGGTCTCGCCCGCGAAAGCAGCCGCAGCGGCCGCACCGCCCACGGCGTAGGCCTCGTTCACATCGGTGCGGCTGGCCAGATGGCTGGCGCAGCGCTGCAGAGTCGAGAACTCGATGGCGCGGCTCTTGCAGTTCAGCCGGTCGTGGATGAGGTCGGACAGATAGCGGCTGGTGCCGCTGAGGATGGCTTTGTGGCCGAAGGCGTCCAGCTGGCCTGCCGTGGACACGAGGTCGCACAGATAGGTGCCGTCGGCGGTCTTGACGCCCTCGCTGGCCGCGATGATGA
>ERZ773107.2217-NODE-2217-length-15138-cov-4.371743_pt1 | contig 15138 bp, 15 predicted proteins | sample MGYA00580571_ERZ773107 | MGnify/ENA primary metagenome ERZ773107 (study PRJEB29015, sample SAMEA2737843) | human gut metagenome | biome: human gut; feature: human-associated habitat; material: faeces | place: China | collected 2012 ... | reverse complement strand
GTACGGACACCCTTCCCACCGACGAATGTCGGTCGGGGTATTAGGCTCATACCTTAACAAAATATTATAAGTAGTTATATATAAATAATATAAGTGGCATAATTCTTTTTTTAAGTAACATAAAAGCAACAAAATATTAGTTGCTCATAATTTCCGAAATAGTATCCTTTTATAAAATCTAGAGGCAATGTCATGATGTATCGATTAAAATTATTACTTTTGCCAAATAATGTCAAGACAATTAAAGTAAATATATGTTTTCAGAGCGAATAAAAGAATTACGCATTCAGAATCAAATGCCGCAACGGCAATTAGCTGCGGCATTGGATATAGATACTGCAACATATTGCAAAATAGAAAAAGGTGAAAGAAAAGCTAAGAAAGAACAAGTGTCAATACTATCAAAACTTTTCAAAGTAAATACTGAACAACTACTTATCTTATGGTTGGCCGATCAAGTTTCGGCAGTTGTATCAACAGAAGAGAAAATAGCATCAGAAGCATTGTTATTAGTAATCAGAACTTTGAAAAGTGATATGTAAATATGGATAAAATTAAAAATATAAACAAGGATTTAGCTTCAGAAATTTTATCTGAAGCTAAATCTTTCTATGGACTTAAAACTTATATCAGTTTGTTTAGTAGCGCTGGAGTTGGTTGTTATGGTTTTAAGGAAGAGAATTTCTACTGTATTGCAACAGTAGAATTATTAGAACGACGACTAAGAATTCAATCCTATAATCATAAATGTGTTTATGATAGCGGTTATATTTGTGGAGATATGACTTCACAGGAAACTAAGGATAAAGTTTTTAGTGAGCTTAAATTTTGGGAAAAAGGATATAATATCACAGACCTTGATGTCTTGATTGCAACTCCTCCATGTCAAGGTATGTCTGTTGCCAATCATAAAAAGAAAGATGAATTGAAGAGAAACTCGCTAGTGGTGGAATCTATTAAAATGACACAACAGATAAGACCTAAGTTTTTCATTTTTGAGAACGTCCGTGCTTTTTTAACATCAATTTGTACTGATGTTGATGGTATTGATAAACCTATTAAGGAGGCAATAGATAAAAATCTTTCTGGCAGCTATAATATTTTATATCAGGTCATAAATTTCAAAGACTATGGTAATCCATCAAGTAGAACTAGAACTCTTGTAATAGGAGTTAGAAAGGACTTGAAAGATATCACACCATTTGATATTTTCCCAGATAGACAACCCGAACGGACTTTGAAACAAATTATAGGACATTTACCATCATTAACAAAAATGGGAGAAATATGTCCTGATGATATATATCATAATTTCAGGCAGTATTCTCCGCATATGGAGGCATGGATAGCAGATATAAAAGAGGGACAGTCAGCATTTGACAATACTGATATTACAAAGATTCCACATACTATTAAAAATGGAGTTATTGTATATAATGCTCAGAAAAATGGAGACAAGTATACTAGACAATGTTGGAATAAGGTAGCACCATGCATCCATACACGTAATGATATACTAGCAAGTCAAAATACAGTTCATCCAACGGATAATAGAGTCTTTAGTATAAGAGAAATTATGCTTATGATGTCTGTTCCATCTTCATTTGTTTGGTCTAATATTCCTTTTAATGAATTGAACGCTTTGCCAGATAAGCAAAAACGTGATTTCTTGAAAAAAGAGGAAATGAATATACGGCAAAATTTAGGAGAGGCTGTACCAACTATTATTTTTCAACAAATAGCAAAAAAAATCCGCAAGGTTTTAACTAAGACTGTATTATCAGAACAGGATATCAAAATGCTGATAGGAAAAAAAGAGCTATCAAAGCCTTCTAAGCTATTAGAGTATATTAAGACATCTAAGCACCATAGTTTTGTAGAATTATCAAAAATAGCAGAGTTAGCAAACGCTCAAAGGGAAGATAATGCCGCCTATTATACTAGGCAGGATATTTGTTTTTCTATTGTTAAGAATTTACCTGATGCAAAAGGATATACCGAATTGAATATTTTGGAGCCATCTATTGGTGTAGGAAATTTTTTACCTACACTTATCCAAAAATATTCCAGTATTCCAGTCGTTAATATAGATGTCGTTGATATTGACAGTGTAAGTATTATGATATTAAGAGAATTAGTCAATAAAATAGTAGTGCCGTCAAATGTACATATAAACTATATTAATGCTGATTTTCTCTCATATAAGTTCGATAAAAAATATGATATTATAGTCGGAAATCCGCCCTACAAAAAGTTAACAAAAGAGAAAGATTTGTTGACCAAATATAAGGCAGACGTATATAACAAAGAAACGAATAATATTTTTTCTTTTTTTATAGAAAAAGCATTGAAAATTGGTAAAATAGTTTCTTTAATTGTTCCTAAAAGCTTGATTAATGCTCCAGAATTTAATTTGACTCGTGCGATAATGAAAAATAAAAGAATATCTCATATTATTGATTTTGGGGAAAAAGGTTTTAAGGGAGTAAAAATAGAAACAATCAGTTTTATACTTGATACTACCAAAAAAGGCAAAAACACTATTGTGGAGTCTTACATAACTAATGAGATATACGAACATAAGCAATCATATTTGATGGACGATATGTTTCCATACTGGATAATATATAGAAATCAAGATTTTGATAATGTTGCTAATAAAATGGATTTTAATGTGTTCAAGGCTTATAGGGATAGGGTTATTACCAAATCAAGAACTAAAAGTATAGGTAAAATTCGCGTCTTAAAGTCTCGAAATATTGGCAATAATGAAATAATTAATATACCAGAATATGACAGCTATATCGATGATATAGAAGGATTGGATGTTGCTAAATTTCTCGACAAAAGCAATTGTGTGTTGTTACCTAACTTGACATACAATCCAAGGGCTTGTTTCTTGCCTAAAGGTTGTATTGCAGATGGTTCCGTTGCTATACTTACTCTTGTAAATAACAACGATTCTATAACAAAAGAAGATCTTGATTTCTATTCAACAGAAAGTTTTACAAGGTTTTATGCTATAGCACGTAATTTAGGAACTCGCTCACTTAACATTGATAATAATTCGGTTTTCTTTTTTGGCAAACTAAAATCTCAACAATTATGAGAGAAGTAATAAATAAATATCTTAGTAAGTTTGATTTAGATGTCCGGAAATCTCATGATGCGAGATATGTAGATCAAAAGTGTACCCCTGATATTGTATGTTTTATGGCAGACTGTGTTATGAATATGGTAGCCACTAAACCTATTTTTGTAATTAATGATATTTGGGAAACACAATTTTTTATTCAAAATACTAGAGTCATTTTCAATAAACCATGGGCAAACGACAAAAAAGCATATAACGAATATAATAAGGTGCTTTCACAGCCATTGAAACTATTAGCATATGCCCATATTTTGGATGTAAAAACGATAAATGGCTCACTTACTTTTTCTGTTGCTAATGAAGAATTACTTGATTACATATCAAGGAAAGATCGTAATGCTTACAATTTTTTATATTGCTATTTTGTAAAAGTAATGTCCGATAGTGGCTTTATCAAATATTTTGAAGAATATGCAGAAGATAGTGCTTTCGATCATATTGCAGCAAGGGATGAAATTTATGAAAAGTATTATAGATTTATAAATGGTAATACGCCTTCCCATTCTCGTTTAGATATTAGAAGAATGTTTCATAAGGTATTCAATGTATATGCTGTAGAACACCATTTACATGGTAGTAATGGAAGAATTGTATATTACTCAGATTTAATGTATAACAAAAAGAATTGGCGAGATATGGATAAAGATAAAACAATGACTCGTCAAGAAGCAATGAGCAAAGAAAAACTGGAAAAAGAAGAAGCTATAAATTCTTACTATGTTCAGAAAGCTATTTCTCTCATAAAAAGAATTCATACAGAAAGTGAAGTAAAAGACTATTGGGGATATGGAGCAGCAACTCAAGTGCATCATATATTTCCAAAAGCTCAATTTCCACAAATTGCACATTATATTGAAAATCTTATATTATTAACAGCAACGCAGCATAATACCAAAGCTCACCCCAATAATAAAACGCAACAAGTTAATAAAGATTATCAATTAGTTTGTTTATTGGCCAAGGCTGACACTATAGAAAATTCTCTATTAGAATACGGGGATAAGTATTATAGAAAAGAATCGTTTGTATATGTGATTAATACTGGATTAACAGCTGATTTTAGTACAAACCTTACGTTCAAAGAAATAAAGAAAAAATTGGTACAAATTTATAACGCAGCATAAAAGTTATCATTATGGAATATTTAAGAGGTTCAGAGTGGCGTATTTGGGATTTGCATTTTCATACGCCATCTTCATATGATTATAAAGATAAAAGTGTAACTAATAAAGATCTAATTGATGGATTAGCTAAGAATAACGTTTCTGTTGTTGCTATTACAGATCATCATGTGATTGATATTGAAAGAATTGAGGAACTTAAAAATCTAGGAAAGGAAAAGGATATTACTATTCTACCAGGGATTGAATTCTGTTCTGAATTAGGTGGAAGTGAGGCCATACATTATATTGGAATTTTTCCTGAAAATGCAAACCTCAATACAATATGGACAAAAATTCAGGGACAATGTGGTATTACACCAGAAGAAGTTTTAGACAAAGGTGCAGAACTAATTTGCTGTCCTTTTGAAAAGACAAGCGCACTTATAATTGAATTAGGTGGTATTATTACAGTACATGCTGGAAAAAAATCTAATTCTATTGAAGGTATTAAAAATAATCTTTTAGTAAAGCAGGAACTCAAACAACAGCTGTTATCAACATACCATCCTTTATTAGAAATTGGGAAAATAGAGGATGAGTTAGATTACAAGAAGAAAGTTTTTCCTGAAATAAAATTCTCGTTACCTATTATTATGTGTTCCGATAATCATAATATTAGAGAATATTCTGTGAAATCGCCTATGTGGATTAAAGCTAATCCTACGTTTGAGGGGTTAAAACAAATTTTATTTGAGCCTGATAGTCGTGTTTGTATTAGCGAAGTTAAGCCAGAGCAAAAATCATCATACCAAATAATAGATCATGTAGAGCTAAATGAATCAGGTTTCTGGAAACAAAAATTATATCTTAATCAAAATCTTAATACAATAATCGGAGGAAGATCCACAGGAAAATCAACATTATTAGCTTCGATTGCACATAAATTTAGTATTACAAATTCTTCAGAGGATACTTTCATTAAAGATCATAAACAAAATATTCGTGTCATATGGTCTGATAATATTGAAGACTATGATCGTGATATTGAATTCTTTAGGCAGAGTCACATGTTCGACATTGCAAAAGACAAAGAAGAAACTAATAAATTATTAATGAACATCATACGTGATAGAAAAGAGTTCAATGATGCAATAAATACATATGAGAGTAGATGTAGTAATTTAACATCAGATATACAATTCAAAATTAATCGGTTATCAGAAGCTTTTTCCAAAGCAAAAGAGAAACATAAAGAGATTCGACAGTTAGGAGATGAAAAAGGTATTAGGGAAGAAATCAAAAAACTCGAATCTGAGAGAAAGAGTATATACGAAAGTATTAAGGATGAAAAAGCATTAATAGAAAATTTCACTAAATGTATGGAGCGTATTCAAGTTTTAGAAAACTCCAATCGCTCACTATACCAGGAAATTTCAAATATTAATTCATTGAAAGGTATGCAGCATGTGCATATCAATTTCAATAATTATGTAACCCAATTGTCTGAGAAATATAAAATTACTTTTCAAGAAAAGACTGAGGCTATTTTACAGCAAGCTAATAATGAAATTTCCAATATATTAGACTCTTTTATTAAAGAAAATGAGCAGGAACTTCTAAAACAAAAAGAAGAAATCACAGCAATTATCAAATCAGAAAATTATATAAAAGGAAAAGTTATTTGGGATAACAATAAAAGACTTAGCGACATAGATAAACGTCTAGCTGAAGAAAAGAAAAAGCTTGAAAAAATTCAAGCAAGTTTAATGGTATTCAGTTCATTAAAAAGTGACATTGACTCTTTAAGAGAATCAATAATTGATACTCATTCCTGTTATTTAACTGAATGTGAAAATCTATCTAAAACTTTACAATTAACTCATGATGGAATTGATATAAAAGCAGTTCCTTATTTTGAAGTAAATAAATTAAATAACACTTTAGAATCCTTGATTGATTTACGAAGTCAAGAAATGCGAAACTTATTGAGTGATTTTTCTATAAAATATAGCGAAAAAGAAAGTGTTAAGGATTTTATATTAAACTTCATAAAGAAAGTAAACAATGAAAAGGTAACAATTAAAGGCTATAATTCACCTACGGATTTATTACATAAAATATTAGCTAGCAATTGGTACCAACCTCAAATACAATTATTCTACGAAAACGATACTTTTGATGGAATGTCACAGGGGAAACAGGCTTTTGTTATCCTTAAGTTGCTTTTAGATTTCTCAAACAAACAGTGTCCTATACTTATTGATCAACCTGAAGATAGTTTGGACAACAGAGCTATTTATAATGAACTAGTGAAGTATATTAGATTAAAAAAGGTACAAAGGCAGATAATTTTAGTTACCCATAATCCAAATGTAGTTGTTGGAGCTGATTCCGAACTTGTAATCATTGCTAATCAGCAAGGGACTAAAACGCCCAATAAAGATGATATAAAATTTCAATATAAAGAAGGAAGTTTGGAAGATTCTTCCCCAGTAGATAACAATAAGGATTTACCTATTTTGGATAGGATGGGAATAAGAGAACATGTTTGTGAAATCCTAGAAGGAGGAGAAGAGGCCTTTGCTAATCGAGAGAAAAAATACGGATTTAGGCGATAATATTATCATAAATTGCAATCTTATTATAATTTTCTTCAATATATACCCATTTTACATTTTTTTGTAAAATGGGTATAACTTTACTCCTGAAAGTATATATAATTGCTCTTTATATTATGTTTTCTACACTCTTCACGAAGCAAAATATACTTCTGTTCAATATCATTCAACCTGTGATTCTCACGTAAAATAAAGAATGAGGTTACTATGCTGACTACCCATATAAAAATGGCTACAAGGATAAAGAATTGCTTGATATACCTGAATCCGACATATCTGTCAATCCAAGACCAAAGTCTCTTCATGGACCAAAGAATCCAGCCTTTAATGGTAGTAGGTTTTACCGGTGCTTTTGACATTTTATGCCGTTCTGCTACAACATCAAGGATACGGTTCATTCGTTCTATGTAAGGGATAATCTTAAGATATTGCTTGTTCGTGTCCGCTGTCAGTTCAACAGCGTTAAGGCTGTTCTTTTGTATATCCGTACATAGATTGGCAATCTTAACCAGTAATTCTTCTGTCTGGGCATCGGACTTTCCGGTTTTCACTTCCTCGTATGCTTTGCTCAATTTATCTAATATATCATAGAACAAATTTCTCAGTTGGATAAACTGTCTGTCTCCACTGCTATCCATATTATGGCCACCGGTTTTACTTACAGAGGCAATTTCACTCTTTATAGAAACAAGTCCGGCTTCTATCCGGTTAAGTTTGTCCGTATGTCTATCCAGTGTAGTCTGGATTTCATCAATGGAATCATATTCTTCATCCTTTAACGGTTTGTTCTTTGCCATTGTTACCTCCTTCTGCCTTTTCGTGGTACATATTTGTCTTTTTCTTCATCACGTTTGTTATCGTCGCTGCTTCCACCACCGCCACCTCCTGTTTCCGGTGCCTGATGTGGCTGAACTATCAGTTCAATGGCGGCTCCAACTATTCCAGATCCTATTGAACTGCCACTATCGGTTCCGCTTTCTACATTGCCAGCAGCCATAGTTCCCTGATTGGATTGTGCATTCTGAATATTCGGGCTGTATTCCGGAGTGTCCACCGGACAGGCTTCCGCATGAGCCATATCCTTTGAGATATTCATGTCAGATCCGGTAAAAACGGAGTCATGTTTTCTGATATCCGATATAGCGGTTTTTTCCTGCCCATAACTGCCGAACTTCCTTCTTAAATTTCCGAATGACAATTCCGGATCCACTTTCTTTCCGGCAAAAGAAAGATTTTCTGCTGTATATACGATACCACGTACATTCCCGTATTCATCCCTTACCATGGTTATATCGACACCTTCTGATTTCAGCCTTGAGATATATTCTTTCCATGAACCGGCTTTGTCAAGAACAGGGAAAGCTATGTCCATGATATGATATTTGACCTTATCCTTTCCGATGAGTCTGTCTCGGTTCACATCTTTTTTTCTCTTTGATGGAGCAGAAAGTCCGTATTTTGCCCGGATAGATTTGCAGACATTTACTGAACGTGCATAGTTGCTGTCGCATGTGATAGCCTTTCCTTCATTGTCTATACGACTGTAAGCGATGTGTACATGATCGTGTTCTTGATCGAGATGACGGTAGCCAAGATAGATAGTGGGCGGAAATTTCATACGCTGCATGTATTCCTTGCAGAGTTCCGTTATAAATTCGTCAGTCAGCCTTTCCCGGTCTTTGGGCGAGAAACTGATTACCAGATGTCCCATCTTATCCTTTATCTTGGAAGAACTGTTTGCCCATTGGAGATTGAAGGCAGCAACCACAGTCCGGTTTGATGTTGTACTGACTCCATTGGAAAAAATCACTTTGGCATTTTTCTCTTTCATGCTATTGAGGTAGTCAATCAGACCTCCGGCTGATTTCCCTTTCATTATTTTTGCATTCATCGTTATCTTAGTTCACTTAATTTATTCAAAACTTCATCTATCTTTTCTGACAATAGCCTGTCAGCTGCGGCCACATCCTCATAGCCTGCAATGTGCGCTTCGTGTGCCAGCTGGTTCAGGTTGTTTGCCATTCCTGCGAGCTTCCTGAAACAATCCATCATCTCCTGGGAGAGCGGTTCGTTTATCTTACCGTTTATTGCCAAATCATAGACTATGGAGGAAAGTGAAGCCTTCATCCTGCGGCTTCTTTTTTTTAGTTTTTTGAAGTTCAGTTCATCAAAACCGACCTTTATAAAATGGCACTTTTTCTCTGTCGAATCCTTTCGAGGGCGGCCTCCTTTTCTCCGTTCTGGATCCTTTCGGGGTGTGGGTACAAATTCTGTCATGTCCGTTTGTTTAAGGTCATCCAGGCGGAGCCTTCCGACATTCAGTCGGTGGTTTTTTGGCACAAAAAACCTATCTTGCTCCCACACCCCTTAAAAAAGTGTCCTACTTTCTGAACAGGATGTACAATGCTACGGAAGCCATTATAACAGGCTATTGTACAATATTCGTCGTGGATGACGGATTTATAAATGGAGTTTTATCTGTGCCAGTGTACCTGTGCTTCCTCATAATATGAGTGGTCTCTGGCTATTGATTCAAGGACTTTGTGCAGATAGTCCAGTTCGTGGTGTTCCAGGCATGGAATGGCTCCGATTTCTATATTGTATGATGCTATCCACCTGTATTCGCTCCACTTCTCATAGTCTTTTCCGGTACGGCTTACTATGGAATCAAAATAGGTATTTACCTGTTCTATCTGACGTTCCGACGGTACACCATCTATGCCTTTGGCATGTATAAAGGAAATCATGGAATCAACGGCATTTGCCAGTAAAGGATCAACTTCAGCGAGTACCTTTTTGAGTTCTTCCTGTTTCATGTCTTAACTTGTTTGGAGAATATGTCAGCTCCGGTATGAACCGTTGCCAAACCTGATGGGCACGACCATTTCAATAAGCCGGTCGGCGATACGTTCCTCATATTTTTCCTTAATCTGTGAAAATGTCAGATTTGTCGTAAAAAGGGTGAACAGCTGTTCCTCATACCGTTTTGTTATCAGGTCTATCATAGGGGTAAGACAATTGCCAAAACTGATGATTTCCTTCGGGTCTGTCCCGAAATCATCTATCGCAAGGATTGGAAGTCTGGCTATCCGAGCCCATTCCTGATATTCGTCTTTGCACCTGTAAGCCAGTTCCCTTGCATTCCACAGCGATACGCTATAACTGGAATTGGTCTGCGGATGGCGCAAGTTCAATGAATTTATCAGGGTACGGATGGCTTTAAGCCATGTGGTTTTTCCATTTCCGCACATTCCGCTGAAAAACAGACCGAACTTTTCGGAATTTCCCGTAAGGAAGCGTGCAATCTGTTCACGTTGGCTTTCAAATTCTTCACAGGTTGTGAAATGTCTGCACCTGTATTCGACTTCTGCCTGGTATGCGGCCAGCAGCATATCCTTTGTCTGTTCGTAGGAATATGGCAGCCTAAACCGGCCAATCGTAATCTTCCGGTGAAGTAGCTGTGATTTCAGTAGCTCTACGTCCACTGTTGACTCGTTTTGATTCTGCTCTTTCATGTTTTAGTCTATAATTCATTTTAATGTTCAGCCAGTTGCGGAAATGTTTCTGGATGTCTATTATTTCCCTCTTGTCGGATGACTTCATTTTTTGTTCGGCAATGAACATTTTCAGGTATTCCAGTACAGTTTCACGGTCTATATCGCTTCCCCGTTGAAGGATCACCGAGTTCAGCCAGGCAGCATCATTTGCAAGAATCATTTCCAGTTCATCCAGTTCCAATTTTCCGTTGCTGACATTATGAATATTATTATTTCTATTTTTATCTTTTATATTAATAGGGGACAACGGCACCGACATCTTTACCGACAAGTTCTCCGACAACGGCACCGACAACTGAGAAGTACGGTCAATTATGGTATATAAAGGCGGATTCTCCTTTCCTGTCCCGGCTGTGAATGAAATCAGACCTCGCTGCTGGAGTCCGGCCCTGGCCTTTACAATATTCTGCTTTGTTGTCTGAAGATCGGCACTTATTCTTTCCGTATAGCCTGTAAACGGCATCTGCCATCTGGCGGAATTTGCCATATTAAGAAGATAGAAGTATAAGATTGTTTCTGTCTTGGAAAATGCCCTGTATCCGTTATCCCTCCAGAATAGACTGAACAATTCATACAGGTTCATAATACAGGCTATTTAAGTAGGTCTTTTTTGGTCACATAGGCGATTGCCTGCCGGTCCACTTCTTCCTGTGGTGCTATGCGTATCCTGCGGAGCCATTGATCAAGCTCGTCCTTGTCAAAGAAGCACAGTTTGCCGTTTGGTTTGTAGAAAGGAATCTCCTTTTTCATCATCAGTTTATGCAGATAAGACTTTTTCATCCCCAGATATTCGGCAGCTTCTACCGTTGTCAATAAATTGTTTGTCATATGATTCTATTTTATAATTATTATTTCCGTTTCAACAGCAAACAGGTTTTTGAATGCTTTTTCTTTCCTTTTGCTCTGTTGCAAAATTATGCCTATTCCCAAGTGGAACAATGTGTACGATTTGTGGTTGGGGACAAAAAACAAATAAAGCCATATCGTTGTTAATCAACAATATAGCTTTATTTAATTTGTTAAAAGATGTATATCTCTGTGGTCGCTCTGTAATTCTGTGTGGTCACTTCACAGATTTTGCCTTTTCGATGGCTTTTTCGATAGCCTTGACGAATTGGGCATTGGTTTCTCCTGTTCCGGAATTGCGGGCATCTCTATAATGGGATTTATAGTATCCGGGACTGATTTTACACTGTTCCAGCATGTGTTGTATCCACTCCTTTGCTAAAGACTCATTCATTATCTCTTTACTGACGACATACAACAGGTAACAGACACGGCTGTTTTCACGATGACGGACAACAACAGGCCGTGAAACTTCTTTCAGGTTCATGAAATCTACGAAATCCGTACCTTTCATGTGTTCAAACTGGTTGCCGTTGCAGATCTTGTACAGGCTGCAACAGATGGTCAAATCTACTATATCAAATAGTTTGGCCGTTTCTTTCAAGTACAGTCCTGTCATATCTTACCTTCGGATTTCAGTTCTTCTATATCTTTGATAATGCTGTCTGCAATCCTTTTCATTCGGACAACCAGCATTTCAAGGTATATCATCTCAAAAAAATAAAGTTTGGCTGTTTTCTCACGTTCTGCGTTGTAAAAGCGGTATGTCTCATCACTCTTGGCTTTCTCTGCTTCATATCTTGCCTTTACCTCCTCGGATTCTTTTTCTATGGCCTTGTAATCGTCATCTTCAGGATTGAGATAGTCCATGCGGACACTCATTTGAGAATACCGTTTCCATAGTTGTGAAGCGGCATATGCAATAGAGTCATATTCCTTTTCAAGCGGCTTGATATGCCTGTCGCAGACTGGTTGCGGATTATAAGAGCCAAATATATCCTCGTGACTTTCATATGTGGCAAGGAAGTCAGACGCAGCGGCAGCCAAGGCTTTTGCCTGTTCCATGAGTATTGCCGGGCTGTCGTTTAACTCTTTTTCAGCCGAGTTGATTATACTGTTTATGTCTTTGTAGTCATGATAGAATCCGGAAAAAACCAGATTTTCCTCAAAGGTCAGTTCTGTATCTTTGATATATTTCAAAAGGAGCCTGTTTACTTCAAGCAACCTTTCAGTTATTTCAGCAATATACATCTTTATAGTGGGGTTATGTAATCAATACTAAAATTCCATGTCACTGAATGCATCGTCTATAAGACTGACTGCATCATCCTTTTTCTTGTTGATGATCTTCGCATATATCTGGGTTGTTTCCACCTTGGTATGCCCAAGCAGTTTGCTTACAGTGTATAAGTCAACTCCCAAAGTCAGCATCATCGTTCCGAAAGTATGTCTGCTGCAGTGGAACGTTATCGGCTTACTTATTCCGGCGGCTTCCATCCATGGAGTGATATATATTTTGGTGCAGATCTCGCGCGGAAGTTTAGGGAAGATAAGACACTCATCACTCATGTTACCTTTTTCCGGGAGCCAGCCGATGGCTTTCTTGGATATGGGAAGATATATGGGTGTTCCTGTCTTCTGCATCAGCTTGTTCAGTCTCCACTGGTCACCGTCCTTAATGAGATCCTTCCATCTGAGCTGACGGATATCGCTATATCTCAAACCGCAATAGCAAGCGAACAGAAAAGCCTGTTTGATATGTTTATGGGGATTTTCCGTTTCTTCAACTTTTTTCAATTCATCTATTGTCAGGAATTCCCTTTTGCTTTCTGGTACCTTTATCTTGTCCTGGACGGAAAGCTTGTTTATGGGATTTTCTGATATGATGTCCTCACGGACTGCCGTGTTCAAGGCATTACGCAGACAGGACATATAACTGATTATCGTGAATGTCTGAACCTGTTTCCCGCTACGTGTGCGGTAGTCATTTTTCAGGAAGCTCATGAACCCGATGCAGTATTGCCTGTCAATTTTGTTGAGCGGAATGTTTATATTGTATTTTGTCAGCACATTTATGGTCTTGTGAATCAGCTTCTGGTCTTTGATACCCTTCTGTGCCTGCTTCTTCTTGAAAGTTTCCATCCAGTCGGCCAGTGTCTGCTTGGCTTTCAGTGAAGTATTCTTCAGACCGGCCTTGTTGTTGGTTATTTCAAGAATACGGGTCATCTTTATGGCGTTGGCAGCCTGTAGAGTGGCTTCGTTTTGAGCCTTTGCCATGGCTCCTTTCTCCGGTATCAGATACAGTTTCAGAAACTCATAGCTGCGCTTTCCGTCCACATAACAGTCCAGATAAAGTGACTGTACTCCGTTGGCCAGATTCTTTACACGGAGTCTGACGGGTTCCTTTGTGGATTTGATTGTTACTTTATTTGTCATATATATGGGGGTTTATAGTTTGTTATCTATCAACCGTACTGCATCGTCTTTTTTCTGACTGATGATTTTTGCATACCGTTGTGTGTGTTTGATACTGGTGTGCCCCAAGAGTTTTGATACAGTATAAAGGTCAACACCAAGAGTAAGAAGCATGGTGGCATAGGTATGCCGGGCCGTGTGGTATGAAACATTCTTGTTCATGATTCCGGCTTCCTTTACCCATGGCTTCAGATACTTTGAGAGAGCATAGGGAGTCAGATCAGGAAACACATTGCTGTCAGCATTCCTTTCAATGTCCGGCAACCATTTCAGTGCCTGTCCGGGCAGAGGAATATAAACGACATTTTCAGTTTTTTTCATTCTGGTAGCCACCTTCCATGTACCATTGTCACTGTAGATGTCTTTCCATTTGAGGGCTCTGACATCGCTCAGGCGCAGTCCACAATTACAGGAAAACAGGAATGCACGTTTTACAGTTTCATTTCCGCACTTTGCTCTGATAAGCTGCTTTACTTCATCGATTGTAAGATATTCCCTGATAACTTCGACCGGCTGTATCTTTTCAGACGACGATAAAAGGGAAAAGGGATTTGTAACAAGTATTCCTTCACGGACGGCCGTGTTAAGGGCTGTATTCAGTTCGCAGAGTATATTGAATCCAGATTTGGGGCTCAGACATCTCCCATCCGGCATTTTGTATTCAGTCTTAAGATAATTGGAAAAACCGATGCAGAAAGACTTGTCAATCTGACACAACTCTAAATCTTCACTGTATGTTAAAAGGAATTTTTTGGTTCTTGTGATGTTCGATAGTTCTCTTACACCTCTGTCCTTTTGGATTGTATAGTATTGGTCCATCCATGAAGATAACATGATGGGGGATTGTCCCGTATCTTTGTTGGAAATATATTTATCCGGTACCGGGTTCTTCTGGAGTTCTTTAGTACGTTGCTTCCTGAGTTTTTCAACCTTGTTTAAGGTTGCACGGTTTTTTCTGATGGAATTGTCATCCGTCTCCACAAGCAGGAACAAATTAGGAAGACGTTCATACGTGCGCTTTCCATTCTGGTAAATCTCAAAAGATATGGATTTACGCCCGTCTGCCTTGGTAGTAAACCGGACTTTTACGGGATCTTTTGTATATTTGCCTCTGTCTCCTTCCATCACTTCTAATTTTGTTACAGCTACAAAGGTAACACAATTCCCTGTATTTATCGCAAAAACGAGTAACAAAATTACAGCAAAAATAAGCTATTTAATAAAATGAAAGGAATCAAAGGTAATTTTATAAGTATCTATAAATTAGCATTATGAGTTGCTTTTATTTCTGTTTCTTTCTTTTGATTTTCGTATTTAAGGTATTAGGCTACCCCTTCCCTTTGTTCAGTGGCAGACGGGCAAGCCCGGATGCCTGCTATAACTGG
>ERZ773107.2216-NODE-2216-length-15138-cov-12.499967_pt1 | contig 15138 bp, 13 predicted proteins | sample MGYA00580571_ERZ773107 | MGnify/ENA primary metagenome ERZ773107 (study PRJEB29015, sample SAMEA2737843) | human gut metagenome | biome: human gut; feature: human-associated habitat; material: faeces | place: China | collected 2012 ... | reverse complement strand
ATCAGAAAAAGTGAAAAAACAACCGCACAGAGGAAACATACTGCACTTTCCAAATACATCCATTGCCGTATACGGAACATCCATAGACACACTCTGTTCATCTCCATATTCCATCGTGACCATGTTTCCTAAATTTTCCTGTTCTACAATTCCGATAATCTGAAAATCACCGGTACTGTTATCCGATGCAATTTCGATATTCATTCCAACTACATCGTCTGTTCCAAACATGGAAATCGCATCTTTTTTGTTGACTACGCAGACACGGTTTGCCGTATCAATATCTCTTTGCTTTAAACCATGCCCCTTTTTTAGCCAAAATATTATAATATTTCCTTACTTCCTTAGTTCTCATTTCGTCAGGAAGTTCACTCCATTTTTTAAGTTCCATACTTATACCCCATTATTAATTAGATACCCATAAAATGCTTATGAAACACTAATTATCTTAACTTATTAAAGTTATCTATCACATAACCAACTTGCTCATCCGTTAAACAAGTGTGAAGTGGAAGTGTTATTTCATTGTGATACATTTCAAAAGCATTAGGATAATCATTTATATCAAAACCTAAATTCTTATATGCTGTGTGCATAGGAAGTGGCTTGTAATGTACATTAGTTGCAATTCCATTTTCTGCCATAGCTGTTATAATTGCATTTCTTTCGGCTTCACCTTTTCCTAAAAGTCTTACAAGCATAAGATGACCGCTTGATGAAAAATCATCTCCATAATGCTCTAAAATCTGTATATCATCCGCTTTGATGCCTTGTGTATACATGCCTATTATCTGCTTTCTTCTTTCAAGAAGTGCAGGATATCTTTTCATTTGAACAAGACCTATTGCTGCCATAATATCTGTCATATTGTACTTATAATATGTGCCTTTGATATCGTATTCCCATGCGCCAAGCTGTGTCTTTGCAAGCGCATCCATCGCCCTGTGGACGCAGAGGGCAAGACCCTCTCTGTGGGCTCTTACATGATCCCCCTGCTGCAGGAGAACTGCGAAAAGGCCGGTGTTCAGATCCTGCTGAACACCACCGCCAACGAGATCCTGACCGATGCCAACGGCGCAGCCTGCGGCGTTAAGGCCACCGGCGCTTCCGGTGAGACCGTCACTGTCAACGCCAAAGCCGTGGTCCTGACTTCCGGCGGCTTCGGCGCCAACCTGGACATGGTCGTGAAGTACAAGCCTGAGCTCGAGGGCTTTATGACCACCAACGCCCCCGGCATCCAGGGCCAGGGCATTGAGATGGCAACGGCCATCGGTGCCGGTACCGTGGATATGGACCAGATCCAGATCCACCCCACTGTGGAGGCTAACACCGCTGCCCTGATCACCGAGGGCCTGCGCGGCGATGGCGCGATCCTGGTCAACGCTGACGGCAAGCGCTTCATTGACGAAGTGGGCACCCGTGACGTGGTCTCTGCGGCTGAGATCGCACAGCCGGGCAGCTACAGCTGGCTGGTGGTCGATCAGGCCATGGCCGATGCTTCCAGCGTCATCCAGGGCTACATCAAGAAAGGCTATACTGCGGAGGGCGCTACCTACGAGGAACTGGCCAAGGCCATTGGCGTGGACGAGGCGACCTTTGCCGAGACCATGAACAACTGGAACCAGTGCGTGGCCGATAAGGCCGACGCCGAGTTTGGCCGTACCAGCTTTGCAAACCCGCTGGATACCGCTCCCTACTATGCCATCAAGGTCACTGCCGGTGTCCACCACACCATGGGCGGCCTGACCATCAACACCAACACGGAAGTGCTGGATACCAATGGCAACGTGATCCCCGGCCTGTTTGCAGCAGGTGAGATCACCGGCGGCGTCCACGGTGCAAACCGTCTGGGCGGCAACGCTGTGGCCGACTTTACCGTCTTTGGCCGCATTGCAGGCCAGGCTGCCAGCGATTACGCTGCATGAAACGCCTGACCCGGCTGCAGAAAAATCTGCTCTTTGCGGCAGTGCTCCTGCTGGCTGCAGTGGTGCTTTTCTGGGCACTGCGGGGCCGCAAACAGGGGGAAGCGCTGGTGGCGGTAGCCGATTTCGGCGACGGCGTCACCGAGACCATCCCGCTGGACAAAGATTACGATTATCTGTACGATGTGGGCGATTACGTTGTGCATTTACAGGTAAAAGACGGTGCCATCGCCTTTCAGGACAGCCAGTGCCCGGACCATGTCTGTGAGCAATTCGGCCGGCTGAGCCAGAAAGACGCCTGGGCCGCCTGCGTCCCCGCAGGGGTATATGTCCAGCTCTATGCGGCGGATGACGCTGCGGTGAAGTGAGCAGAAAACGCGGTAAGTAAATCGAAAAAGAGGCTGTTCCACTGGAAATTTTCCGTGGAGCGGCCTCTTTTTGCGTGCTGAAACGGTAAAAGGGCCCGTACCAATGCCGGTACGGGCCCTTTTGCAGGGAAGAAACAGAGGTTATTTTACATATTTGCCGCTGCAGATGTTTTTGCAGCAGGCGCTGACGGGGAACCAGCAGCAGTCGCGGCAGATATCCGCCAGCATCTCCGGGGTAGCCTTGGCATCCATGGCCCGAATGAGGTCCTGATAGACATAATCCTTTTCTTCCAGGCCAAAGTATTCCACGGTCTTGCGGTCATACCGCTTTACCTTTTCCTGGGTGTCGCACAGGTCTTCGCCCAGCTTGTTGGGGCAGCAGGAGCAAAGCGTGTCGGTGGAGAACGTGAGGTGAATCCGCGTCCCGGGAACCTCCCGCAGTTGATGGACCACGTCGTTCATGTGCTCCACAAAGGCGTCGTCGTAGCCGTGGCCGGAGTAGCCCTGGGTGCAGAGTAGATGGTGCGGGCGGAGTACGATCATGCCTTGAGCCCCGGAATCCGTTTCCGAATGTTCAGGCCGATGGCGCAGGCCAGCACAGCCTTGATGATGGCGGTGGGGATAAACGGCAGCACGCAGGCGGAAATAGCCACGGCCACGGTGCTGTGGGCCACGATAACGAACAGGATCACACCGACGATGTAGTTGACCACGGTGCCCACGACAACGGCCAGAGGGAACGCGCCCTTAAAGGCATTGCGGTGCTCCACGCCCAGGCCGATGATATAGGCCATGAGGGGGAACGAGATGAGGAAACCGCCCGTGGGGCCGACGAATTTGTCAATACCGCCGGAGAAGCTGGCCAGCACGGGCACGCCCACGGCACCCAGGATCAGGTACACGAGGCTTGCCATGGCGGAGAGCTTGGAGCCCAGCACCACAGCGGCCAGGGTGATGGCGAACGTCTGCATGGTCATGGGGACGCCCAGGGGCATCGGGATGGAGATCTGGGCCATCACGGCGATGACGGCGGCGAACAATCCGGTGTAGCAGATCTCGCGGACCGAAAATTTCGAGCTTTGGGTGTTTTTGGCAGCTGCCTGACTCATAAAAAATCCTCCTCTATTTGCGGCCCGCTGTTTTGGACGGGCCGAGAACATCGCATAAAAACTGCGCTTTGCCCCGTATTAAACCAGAAATTCCCGGGTGCGTCAACTTTGAAATATGCAGCAGGTTTACAATTTGGAAAAATCCGCCTGTCAGGCCGGGTTTCGGGCAGGCGGCAGCGGTGCTCCGGGGGCAAAAACCGGGAGAAACTGCCGGAATATTTGTCAAATATGCGTGAAATGAAATTTGGACGCTTGTTTAATTTCCCGAAATGCGATACACTACCTTATAATAGACACTTCTGCGGGAGGGGGATCTTGCCCCCCGCACCGCACAGCGAGGAGGAAAAGCATGATCTGGAAAAAGAAGAACGCGGCCATGCAGGGGAACGGCCCCTCGGCAGCGGCTGCAAACGATAAGACCGCCGGGAAGCTTGCCGGGGCCAAAGCATTTGCCCGGAAGAACTGGAAATGGCTGCTCCCGGCGGCGGTGGTCGTCCTTGCAGGAGGGGTGTTCCTGCTCAAGCCCGCCAAGGACAAGCAGGCCAATGTGGACACCAGCTATGTGGAAACGGCGCCTGAGGAGCGGAATGTCTCCAACTCCCTCAGCGGCACCGGCACCCTGAACCCGGCCAATACTTACACCGTGAAATCTCTGGTGGACGGCAAAGTGCTCACCGCTGATTTTGAAGAGGGCGACACCGTGGAAGAGGGCACGATCCTCTACACCATCGACAGCTCCGACGCTTCCACCAACCTGGAAAAAGCGGAGATCGCCCTCCAGCAGGCCCAGCGCAGCTACGATAAGACGGTAGACCGCCAGTACGTCCGTGCTGAGGTGGCGGGTACTGTCAGCAGCCTGAAAGTGGCCAAGGGCGATGAAGTGACCAGCGGCCAGGAAGTGGCCGTCATCCGGGATAACTCCAAGATGATGCTCAGCCTGCTCTTCCCGGCAGCCGACGCCGCCAACTTCTCGGTGGGGCAGAGCGCGCAGGTGGTGCTGGACGGCACCTTTGAGACGCTGGACGGCACCATTACCGCTGTGACGGGCACCGATGAACTGAGCACTGGCAACCTGCTCACCCGTACGGTGACCATCGCGGTGCGGAACGCGGGCGGCCTGACCACGGCCCAGGCAGCCACGGCCAGCATCAATGGCGTCAGCTCCATTGCCTCCGCCACCTTTGCCTATCAGGCAGAGCGTACCCTGACGGCTCCCTCTTCCGGCACCGTCTCCGCCATCAATGTGCAGGAGGGCAGCGCGGTGGAAAAGGACGCCATCCTCATTGAGCTGACGGGCGATGACCTGACCGAATCCATCCAGTCTGCTTCGGAGACCCTGCGCAGTGCCGAGATCTCGATGCAGAATATGCAGGACACGATGGCCAACTACACCATCACGGCCCCCATCAGCGGTACCGTGATCGAAAAAGACGTCAAGCAGGGCGACGCACTGACCTCCGGCACCAGCCTCTGTGTGCTGTATGACCTGAGCTACCTGGAAATGAGCATCAATGTGGACGAGCTGGAGATCGGCTCCCTTTCCGTGGGCCAGAAAGTGCAGATCACGGCGGATGCGGTGGCCGATAAGACCTATGTGGGCACCGTGACCCGTGTCTCGATGAAAGGCAACTCTTCCGGCGGCACCACGACTTACCCCGTGAGCATCCGCATCGATTCCATCGACGGCCTCCGCCCGGGCATGAACGCCAACGCGGAGATCGTGGTGGCCGAGTCCACCAGCGCCCTCTGCGTGCCCAACGCGGCCATCGTCCGCGGCGGCTATGTGCTGGTGACCAAGGATTCGCCCAGCGCGGCCAATGCGGACCCGGAGATGGAAGCTCCGGACGGCTATGTCTATGTGGACGTGAAGACGGGCGTCAGCGACGACGATTACACCGAGATTCTCGACGGCATCACGGCGGAAGACACGATTGCTTACGATCCCAACTCGGTGAGTGACAGCTACTATGATGATGGAAGCGGTTTCTATGATGACGGAAGCAGTTCCTTTTGATGAGGAGGGCTGAACATGAGCGCTCTGATCGAATTTGATGAAGTGTGCAAATACTACCAGATGGGCGACACGACCGTCAAGGCGGCTGACCATATCTCCATGAAGATCGAAAAAGGGGAGTTTGTAGCCATTGTCGGCCAGTCCGGCTCGGGCAAGTCCACCTGTATGAATATTATCGGCTGCCTGGATGTGCCCACCCAGGGTACCTATCGGCTCAATGGCCGGGACGTGGGCAAGATGAACCGGAACGAGCTGGCCGCCATCCGCAACGAGATGCTGGGCTTTATCTTCCAGCAGTACAACCTGCTGCCCAAGCTCAACCTGATGGAAAACGTGGAGGTGCCGTTGGTGTACGCGGGCGTCTCCCGCGCGGAGCGGCACAAGCGTGCCAAAGAGGTGCTGGAAAAGGTGGGCCTGGGCGATAAGCTCAAAAACAAGCCCAACCAGCTTTCCGGCGGCCAGCAGCAGCGCGTGTCCATTGCCCGGGCTCTGGTGCGCAACCCGCCCCTCATCCTGGCGGACGAGCCCACCGGCGCTCTGGACAGCCACACCGGCCGCGAGGTGCTGGGAATGCTGCAGGAGCTCCACAATGAGGGCCACACCGTGGTCCTCATCACCCACGACAATTCCATTGCCGTGCAGGCGGAACGCATCATCCGGCTGGAAGATGGGCGTGTCGTCTACGACGGCGACTCCCACGCCCCGGAGGCGGTCGTTCAGCCCACCCTGCTGCCGGAGCAGGAATCCCAGACCGAGGAGGCACAGGCATGATCATTGAAACTTTCCGGCAGGCCATCCAGAACGTCTGGAGCAACAAGCTCCGCACGTTTCTGACCATGCTGGGCATCATCATCGGCGTCATGGCGGTCATCGTCATCGTGGGCCTGGGCAACGGCATGACCAAGAGTATGCGGGACAGCTTTTCGGCCATGGGCACCAACACCCTGTCTGTCAGCATCTGGGGCTACGGCTCCCGCACCGCCTCGGTGGATGACGTGTATAACATCGTAAAGAAAAACCCCGACCTGTTGGAGTCCATCTCCCCGCAGATCGATTTCAGCAGCAACACGCCCAAGGTGGGCACCACCACCTACCGTTACACCAACCTGTACGGCGTGGACGAAGACTATACCGAGATGAAAAACTACACCCTGGCCAAGGGCCGCAACCTGCAGTACATGGACATGAAAGATGACAAGCAGGTCTGCGTCATCGGCGATTACATCAACCGCACCGCCTTTGGCGGCAACGGTGTGGGCAAGACCATCAAGCTGGGCCCCTACAAATTCCGCATCGTGGGCGTGCTGAACGCCAAGATCAGCGACCCCACCATGCAGCAGGGCAATGACGATGACTGCATCTACCTGCCCTATACCACCGCCATGCGTCTCTCGCAGAAAAGCACCGCGGATTCGTACATCTGCGTCATGGTGGACGAGAATCAGGCCAACGAGGCCAAGGCTGCCATGGAAAACGGACTGTATAATCTCTTCAAAAGTGACGATGCGTATTACGTTTACTCGGCCAGTGAGTGGCTGGAAGAGATGAACAAGATGATCAACATGGTCATCGTTATCCTCACGGGCATTGCCAGCATCTCGCTGCTGGTGGGTGGCATCGGCATCATGAACATCATGCTGGTGTCGGTCACGGAGCGGACGAAAGAGATCGGCATCCGCAAGGCCATGGGCGCCAAGGAGCGGGTCATCCTGGCCCAGTTCGTCACCGAGGCCGCTACCACTTCCGCTCTGGGCGGCGCTCTGGGCATCGTGCTGGGGTACATCGTCAGCATGGCTGCCAACCGGGTGCTGCCCATGTTCACCGACGGCATGGATATCACGGTGAGCCCCTCGTTCGACTCCATCGTGGTGGCGTTCGGCATTTCGGCGGGCATCGGCGTGCTGTTCGGCTACCTGCCGGCCAAGCGTGCTGCCAAGCTCAACCCCATCGACGCCCTGCGGTATGATTAAAAGGAGAAGATAAGCCATGAAAAAACGAATCCTTGCATTGCTGCTGGCGGTGTGCATTGCAGCCTCCATGCTGGTGCTCCCGGCTTCGGCGGCTGCCACCAACAACACCGCGGTCCAGATGGCCATTACCCTGGGGGCCATGGATACCGACCAGACCGGGGCCCTGAACGCCGTGGTCACTCGTGGTGCCTTTGCCCGGATGCTTACCTCGTTCTCCACATTCCGGGAGAGCGTGGGTGCACAGGGCACGGTGGGCACCCTCTATACCGACGTGCCCGGCACTTCGCCCTGGGCCCCCTACATCCGCATTGCGGTGCAGCAGGGCTGGCTGAACGGCTATACCGACGGTAGTTTCCGCCCGGAAAATGCCGTGACGCTGGAAGAAGCCTGCACGGCGGTCCTCAAGCTGATGGGCTATAAGATGACCGAGCTGAACGGCGCGTTCCCCAACGCGCAGCTCAACAAGGCCAGCGAGATCGGCCTGCGCACCGGACTGGACCGCAAGCAGGGCGAGGCCATGAACTATGAGGACGCCGCGGTCCTGCTCTACAACGCCCTCACGGCCAACACGGCTTCGGGCGGCGCTTACGGCACCACTCTGGGCTTTACCGTTTCCAACGGCCAGGTGGATGCCTCCACTGTCCTGCTCAGCAGTCTGCAGGGCCCCTTTATCTACGGCGAGGGGGCACAGGTGCCCTTTACCCCGGTAGCCGTCTACCGCAACGATAAAGTTTCCCCCTCGGGCGAGCTGAACCAGTACGACGTGTACTATTACAGCGAGAGCCTGCGCACGGTCTGGGTCTACACCCGCCGCGCGGCCGGCCGCATCACGGCAGTGTCTCCTTCGGCCAGCGCGCCCACCTCGGTCACCGTGGCGGGCAGTACCTACACGCTGGGCAGCACGGCGGTGGCCTCGCAGGTGTCCTCCCTCAACGGCGGCGGTGTGGGCCAGGTGGTCACCCTGCTGCTGGGCATGAACAATGAGGTGGCCGGCATCGTCACCGGTGAAGAGGCCGACAGCGTCTTCTATGGCGTTGTCCAGTCCGCCTCCCGCAACCTGATTGAAGAGGACAACGGGGCCGATGTGCTCCAGAAAGTCTCGGTCATGTGCACGGATGGTATCGTCCGGAGCGTCAACGTGGACAAAAGCCTCAATTTTCCCACCGGTTGGCTGGTAGAAATCATCGTGGACGGTGCCAACGGGGAGAACGTGAAAAAAATCAGCACCCGGTCCGTCAGCGGCACCGTGAACGCGGACGCCACCGCTCTGGGCGACGCTGCCCTGGCCGACGATGTGGAAATTATGGATACAACGTCAGGAGGTGCGGCTGGGGCGATTCGTCCCAGCCGCCTATCGGGGGTAACGCTCTCGGGCTCTGACGTTCGCTACTACACCACCAATGAAAACGGCCAGATCGACCGCCTCATCCTCAACGATGTCACGGGCGATCTGTGGAACTACGGCGTGCTGGACGATGTGAAAAATCTGGCCGCCAACTACAGCAGCATCGAAACGCTGGTGACCACCGATTCTTCGGGCAACACGACCACCAAGACCACCGTGGATGAGGTGAAAAATCTGCTGGTGCCCACCACGAGCGAGATTTTGTGGGGCGTCATCAGCGGCGATATCCTCAGCACGGCATGGAATCGCCTGACGGGCAACACCGCGGGCCTGCTGGGCATCGGCTTCCGGCAGATCGGTGCCATCACCGGGGCTCCGCTGAGCAACATCTTCAACTTCATCGGCGGCGGTGCCAACTACATCTGCTATATCAATGGCCAGCAGGCCAGCCTGGCCACCTCCATCAAGTACCCGGTGCTGGCGGGCGGTATTGCCGTCAGCCAGGAGGCGTCTGGTTCGGTCAAATCCATGATGCAGCTCATGCCCATGAAGATCGATAAGGTGGGCGCTGCCTCCGTCCTCTCCGGCGATAAGCGCTATGAGATGGCCGACGACACGCAGGTCTACCTGTGGTACAAGGGCCAGTATTACGCCACCAAGCTGGCATACGTCAACTCGGATGATTACTACCTGACCGGCTGGTACGATAACTTTGGCTGCACGGCGGGCAAGAAAGTCCGCGTCATCATCGCAGTCAAGAAAGACTAATGCCGGGGGATTACGCGGCCCCATGCTGGCTGCTGCGGCAGGCCCGGCAGCTGCTGTATCCCCGCCGCTGCCCTTTCTGCCGCCGGGTGCTGGGCTTTGTGCCAACCTGCCCGGAATGCGCGGAACGGCTGGAACCGCTCCGCCGGATGCCCATGCGGCTCAAGGAAAGTGAGCACTATCTGGGGACCCTGAGCGGGGCCGCGGCACCCTACCGCTACACGGGCTGTGTCCGCAGTGCGGTGCTGCGGGCCAAGTACCAGGGCGAGCCGTGGACGGCCGTGGAGCTGGGCGTCGAGATGGCCCGGCTGCTCTTTGGCAGCGAGATCCTCATGCGCGGCGCGGAGCCCACACCCCAGCGGGTGGAGGGCCTGAGCCTTGGCTATGACGCCATCGTCCCGGTGCCGGCCTCCAGCAAAAAACGCGGCTATAATGTGCCGGAGCGGATGGCCCGGCCGCTGGCAAAGGCGGTGGGCGTCCCGCTGGCCGCCAACGCCCTTGGTCGTACCCGCACTGGCCGCCATCAGGCCGGGCTCTCGCTGGACGAGCGCCTGGTCAACGTGGCAGGCGCGTTCCGGGTGCTGGAACCAGACAACGTGGACGGGAAGCGGGTGCTGCTGGTGGATGATGTCATCACCACCGGAGCCACGGCAGCCGCCTGTGCACAGGCTTTGCTGGATGCCGGGGCCCAAAGCGTGTTCGCCGTGGCGCTGGCTACCGTGGAATTTGACGCACTACCGTCCCGCAGCCAGCCCATTGCGGAAACGGCGGAGGAAGACGAAAAAGAAATCGAAAAAACTTGAAAAAAGCGCTTGACAAAACACCCTGCATCAGGTATACTAATTGAGCTGTGAGCGATAAGCCACATGCAATATCCGGGTGTAGCGCAGTTTTGGTAGCGCGCTTGAATGGGGTTCAAGAGGCCGTGAGTTCGATTCTCGCCACTCGGACCAAACAAAAATAATCCGAACTTGTTTCCGATAGGAGATGGGTTCGGATTATTTGTTTTCTTCGGAAAATTCAACGCAGGTGCCCATAAATCCATTATCTAAGAGGCTTCTTAAATTTTCGAGCGCTAGTTTTGGATGTATAGACGTTCAGTGATATTAGTTAAAAAGTTGACCTTCTATATAGGACTATGATATACTTGGCACAGAAAATTAAAAATCACAGGACGATTAAAGCAAAGCACCAGAATGGAGACTTTGAAATGGCGTATGAAATCGATTTTATAGGCGTGAACTCAGAGAAAAGCACAAAAGATGCCGATGCAATTTGCATGCGTTGGAGGTCTGGAGTATCATTCGACGGAACAGCAACTTACAAAATAGGTGTCGTCGATGGTGGATTTGAGGCACATGGTGATGCTCTGGTTGCACACATGAACCAATATTATTTCAATGATGAACTTAATATAAAAGACATCACCGAAAAATCGGTCGATTTTATAGTTATAACTCATCCAGACCAAGACCATACAATTGGAATAAAAAAAGTTTTAGAGAATTTCAGCGTAAAAAAGATTTATATGAATCGCCCGTGGAAATACGTAGATGACCTTTTTGATAAAGTTAATGATGGACGCATTACAAAAGAAAGTCTTGCAAGGAGATTGAGAGAAAAATATAAAACGATTGCTGATATTGAGGATATGGCTAAAGAAAAAAACATTCCAATTTATGAGGCGTTCGAGGGAGCTCATATCGAAGATGAGTTGTTGATACTCTCCCCTGAAAAGCAATACTATTTAAGCCTTTTGGTGTCCTCAGAAAAGACACCTCTTGAAATGAGCTCAGCGTTTCAACATGATGGAACACTTCTAAAGTTTTTGGAGTCGGTTAAAGATTTTGCACTAAATATTCTTGAAACATGGGATATCGAAACGCTTAGAGAAAGTGAAACGACTTCAGCAGAAAATGAAACGAGTGTAATTCTAAGGGGAAAAGTGGATGGCTCTGGTTTCATCCTTACAGGTGATGCAGGTATTGGTTCATTAAATAGAGCAATTGATTATATGGAAAAAATTGGCGAAAACATTGTAGAGGATATTTCTTTTTACCAAGTTCCTCATCATGGAGGACGACACAATGTGAGTCCATCAGTGTTAAACCGGATGCTAGGAGAAAAGATTGAAAAAGGTAACTCTAGAAATAAAGTAGCATTTGCTTCCGTAGCCCAGAATTCAAGTCACCCATTGAAAATGGTTACCAATGCATATATTAGACGTGGTGTTACCATATATAAAACAAATGGCAATGTAATATGCCATCACAATGGTAAAATGCCTGATCGCGGATGGGTGGGGCTGAAGTCAATTGAGTTCTCTGACTATGTAGAAGAATGGAGCAATTGATATCATGGATAGCAATCTCAAAAATTACAGAGAAAAGGAATTGAAATCATTTGTATTGGGAAATATTCTCCTGATTCTTATGGAAACCGGGATTGTTGATAATATCGTACAGCTTATGAGCTCGAGTGATCTTTGGAAGGCAGCAGCAGAACTGTTCGAATCCTCTATCATATCATCAATAATCTATATTTTCGTGTTCTGTTTTGATTCAATTCTTCAAGGACGGCTAAAAGACAAGGTTATTTGGCCTATAAAAGGACTTCCAGGAAATACGATTTTCTTAGACATCGATAAAAACAATAAAGATGAGCGTTTTTCTAAGCAAACAGCAAGAAAAGTTTATGAGGAGTTATATACCCAAATCGATTCTTGCAAGGACAAAAAGGAATGCGAAAAAATCCAGAACCAATACTGGTACGCAATATATCAAAAATATGAAAGTCAAGCACAAATCTATATGGCGCAGCGTGATTTTTTGCTGCTTAGAGACATGACAATTATGATGTTATGGATGGGATTTATGTATGTTTTCTTGTCGTGGTACATTAAAAGACCGCTTTCATGTAAATTAATCGCAGCCTTTATGATTGAGTTTATGCTTGTGTGGATTGGTGCTAGGGTAAAAGGAAACCGATTTGCTTACAATGTTATCGCAAAAGATTTGGCAGAATATTATAATGAACACAGCAGCAAATCTTTGATTTCTTGAATAAGCATATTATATGATGTGACACTAGTTTGTGTCGGTGTGAATAGCTATTGTATGCTTTGAATAATCCAAGCGTTAATACTTAAGACTTTTTCTCTTTGATTTATAAAGAAAACTCTGAAAAAGCGGAGCATCAGCAAAAACAAGTGTATGGCTATTAATTTATAACTAAAACAGGGTGCGCCCTGCCGGACGCACCCTGCAAAAATCCACACACGATAAGTAAGGCAGGGAGTTCCCCGACGGGAACTTCCTGTTTTTCTTTGGTTGCGATATGAGCCTGTTCCGCCTGCCATGCAGCAAATTCCCGTTGACCTTCCTCGCTGTTCCAGCAGGCAAGGATCGCCGGATAGAATGCCCGTGCCAGTCGTTCGATGGCTTCATCGGGGTAAGGGGAAATATTTGTGGACTTTTTCTTTTTGTTCAAACGCACACTCCTTTGGATTTCTGTTGACAGCATACAATGTGCCTGTTGTTATGCTGTCTGCTCATCCTCTGCGAGCGCAGATTCCAGCGAAGCAAGGTACTCCTTGTGCTTGTGGATGATTTCGAGAATGACTTCTCGCTGTGCTGTGTCTGGCATAGTTCTCAGAAGATAGTCAAACTCTGTGCGGAAACGTGTTGTAACGTGTTCCAGTGCGACATAATCATGCCGCACTTCTTCCGGGTAAGCATCGCTGTCGTAAACCGATTCGATTTTCTGAAACGGCAATACAGGTGCCTTTCCCGGTTCCCGGATGATGCCATCGGCATCCGGTTTCGGTTCAACTTTCAGTTCCGGGTGCAGGATTTCCTGCAAGGTCTGTGCGCGGGCATCATAGTTGGCTCGTGCAAGGCGGTGCATATCAGCCTTGCTGACTTTTACCTGTTTGTTCAGAATCTTCTCCCGCATACCGGGAATCAGGGATTCAGCAATTTCAACACCTTTCATGTACTTCGATGCGCGAAGTACAGTTGCCTTGCTTACACCATTTTCCTCTGCGATTCGTTCGCAGGTTTTCATGGCTTCACCGGAGTTATCAGTTTGAGAACTCCGGTGAAATCGGCCATTTTCATCATGCGATTCTTTGCGGGCTTCGCCATGAGAGGATTTTTCCGCTTCATATTGCTTCCCGATGAGGAACAGCTTCTGCTCCGGGGTGAGGTTGCGCCGCCCCAACTGATTCTTGCAGATCCATGCGAGGACTTCTTCTCTGCTTTCAAATCGGAGCGGCATCGTGGAGAAAGAGATTTCGGGATGTTCCTGAACGATCTCATAACGGTTGTGGCCATCAACAAGGGTGTTACCCCAGACAATCAAAGGAGAAATCAGCTTGCCTTCCTTGAGGATATTTTCTTCAAGCTGCTTAAATTCATCATCGGTCAGAGGGGGAATCTGGGACTGGAACTCCGGGTCGATTTTCAGATTGATCATACGCACACTCCTTTATCTCTCCTGCTGCGCCGGTTCTTCCTCCCGGAAAAAGGACGCAACATTCTGCTTTGCGGTTTTCAGTTTGAGCAGTTCTTCCTTGGCTTCTTTGTACTGCTCGTAGAACTTTGCCTTTTCGGATGCCAGCTGCGCATACTCGGCTTCCAGCTTTTTCGGGCTGGGCAGCTTTGTGATGTTGTTTGCCTTGAAATAGGCTGCTGCCGCCCGGTACGCTGTCAGCTCTGCACGGTGCTGCTCCTCAAAAGTTGCGGGTTGCTTGGCAGTCTTTAACTGCTGTGCGATGTTCTTGGTGCTGGCACAGGTTGCGACATGATAGCGCAGCTCTTTGTTGAATTTCATGCGACCTTCGAGGCCTTTCACCACCGCCAGTGAATCGTGATACTTGTTTTCCAGTTCGGCGATGCGCTGGTTCAGGACGTCCTCGTCGGTCAAGCCTTTTTCCTGCAGAAGCTTCACGGTCTGTGCCATAATTTTGAGATTGTGTTTCGTGAGCCAACGCTTATAGCCAATGCCTTTGCCCTCGGTCATCCTCGACTGGATGTCGATCAGTTTCCCGATGGTATCCTGCTTGAACTGCGCCTTGGGTTTGCGTTCGGTGTTTGCCTGCAACGTGGAAAGCACTGCTGCCTTATCGAACTTGTCACCGAGATGTTTCACTCGGATAAACTTTGTTCTTCCGGCAGGCAGATAGCTGAGTTGTCCACGGCTTTTCTTGACGGCGATGCCGTACTGCTGCATGAGCTTGTCAGAGAAATCTTCAAAGCTGGTGGCACGGTACAGCACCGAAGAAATCTGTTTCCGCAGGGTATCTTTTACGGTTTCAAACTTCTTCTGCTTGGGCTGTTGTCCAGCTGCGGCAAGGGCTGCGTTTGCAAGGTCGAGCTTCTGCTGACCACGCCTGCGCGCCCAATACTCCGCTTCGCTTACGCGCTCTTTCGAGACGTTGAGCAGGTCAATCTGGTACAGTCCGGCACCCTCGCACAGCTCCATGACCTCGACACGGAGGTGCCGCATGGTCTGGGCGGTGCTGGAGTGCTTCATGCCCTCGCGCCAGTCACGGGGCTTCTGCATATAGGGCTTGCGTTCCACTTCCCGTGTTCGGATGCTGCCGATCACGATGTGGACATGGATGTTTCCCGAATGGTTGTGCC